>JFJP01037514.1_pt1 | contig 51967 bp, 51 predicted proteins | sample 431651 | NCBI WGS metagenome assembly JFJP01 (sample SAMN02602958, study PRJNA72255) | Microbial mat metagenome, whole genome shotgun sequencing project. | biome: fresh water; feature: sink hole; material: water; isolation source: purple microbial (photo- and chemosynthetic) mats found in... | reverse complement strand
AACCCATGATGAAAGCTTTCGTAGAAGCAGCAAGGTTTACATCGTTATCAGTGATCGCACCAACACCGCCAGCGATAACCTCAACCGAAACTTCGCTGTTTCCGAGTTGTTGTACAGCTGTCTTGATCGCTTCGTAAGATCCCTGAACATCAGAGCGAACAATAAGTTTGAGAACTTTCTTCTCAATTTCAGAGTTGTTCTGAGCTGTTGCGAAGAAATCTTCAAGGCTAACTTTTTTGACTTCAACTGAAGCGTTGGCCATTTCTTTACGTTCGTTGATTCTGTTTTCAACAATCTTAGTGGCTTCACGTTCATTTTTAACAACGTTCACAATATCACCCGGACTAGGAACGAGTTCCAAACCAAGGATTTGCACAGGTGTAGAAGGGCCTGCAGAGTTAAGCAACTTTCCAGAAAAATCCATAAGAGATCTGGCACGTCCGGATGTTTCACCCACAACGATAGCGTCACCCTTATTGAGTGTTCCTTTTTGAATTAAAATTGTAGCAACTGGACCACGTCCAACTTCAATTTTAGATTCGATAACGATACCTTCAGCCGGACCTTTAGGGTCTTCACGAAGTTCCATGATTTCCGCTTGAAGACCAATGGCCTCAAGAAGATTATCAACACCTTCACCAGTCAAAGCTGACAAAGGAACGAATTGAGTTTCACCACCCCAGTCTTCTGCGAGTAAGCCGTGCTCAACTAGCCCTTGCTTAACTCTATCTGGATTGGCACCTGGCTTATCAATTTTGTTTACGGCAACAATGACTGGTACACCAGCATTCTTACAAAATTTAATTGATTCTACTGTCTGAGGCATAACACCATCATCAGCAGCAACAACCAGAACCACGATATCTGTTACGTTCGCTCCACGCTGTCTCATCGCTCCGAAAGCGGCGTGACCTGGAGTATCCAAGAAAGTAAGAGTACCTTTTTCAGTTTGCACTGAATAAGCGCCGATGTGCTGAGTAATTCCACCAGCTTCACCAGAGGCTACTTTAGCTTTACGAATATAATCTAGAAGTGATGTTTTACCATGATCTACGTGACCCATGATCGTGATGATCGGGCTACGAGTTGGGAAACCTGACTTATCTTCACCTTCTACTTTATTAAGAACAGCTTCTTCACTGAAGGCTTTGTCCTCGACTCTGTAGTTATAAAGAGCAGCGATTTCGTTGGCGAGCTTCACACCGATATAGTCGTCAGCGCGAACAAGAAGATTGATTTCAAGCATCTTATTAGCGAAAGCTTCAAATTTCTGACTGAGTTTGTGAGCAAGTTCTTCAGCCGTCGTAACACCATTGATAGTCACGATACGTTTAGAATCTTTAACTTCAGTGATCAAAGTTCTCTGAGTTGGACCAGAGTAAAGTTTCTTCTTTTTAGCAGGTATATAGATTGTTTTACCAACTAACTGAGAAGCAAACTTCAGTTCTTCATCCGCACGAATAACGGTTAGATCTTTTTTACCTGTTCCAGCTTTTTTACCCATAGCAGCTGCAAGGTCACCCATGCGCTTCTTGTCTTTTTCTTCCTCAGTCATGTCAGCAGTTTCATCTACTGGACGACGAGGCAAGAGACGAGCATCCTGGGCTTTTTTCTCAGGAGTTTCTTCTTTCTTCTTAGCTTCAGGAGTGAAGATCGGAGTAAAAGTGTGTCTCTTCTCTTCAAAATATTCCTTCTTACCAGGAGCATTTCTTGAAGTATTATAAGAAGAAGCCGGTGCCGGACCATCGTCCTTAGGAATACTGGCCTGAGCAGCTGCATACGCAGCGGCTTCGTCCTTAGCATCCTGGGCTTTTTTATCTTCTTCTTCTTTCTGAGCTTTAGTTTTTCTCTTAACGATAGTTAAGCCCTTAGGCTTATCGTCTATGTACTGCTTTTCTGCAGGTGCTGCAGGTGCTGGTGCAGCTACAACTTGAGGTGCTGCCTGGACAATTTCTGTCGGCGCTTCTTCAACTACAGGAGCAGGTTCTTCCTTCACAGGAGCAGCTTCTTCAGCTGCAGCCTCTTTCTTGATAACCTTTCTCACGACAGCTTTTTTCGCGACTCCGGATGATTTCTGTGGTGTCTCATATGCAGCCTTGGCCTTAATGACTTCTTCGTCAGTAAGACTTGCCATATGATTTCTCACATTAAAGCCCATAGTCTTCAGCTTCTCGACTAAGTCGATAGCGCCTACTCCAATTTCAGTGGCAAGTTCGTAAACTTTTTTTGCCATTAGTTACTCCGATTCCTAGAACCAATTAATTATTTCAATTTAAAGGCAGCAAGTTCTTCACGAAGGCGTCTTTCAGCCTCAGAAAACTTATCTCCGCCAACTTCTTTTTTACTACCAGGTGTTGCAGAACTAGATTCAGCTCTTTCAGATCTCTTAAAGCCAGACTGATGCGGAACAGCTGAAGCTGATATGATTTCAGCATTCTCATCAAGGTCAGATTTAATATTTTCATCTTCAAGTGCAGCAGCAGCTGTCTCAATCATCGTCTTAGCATCAGCAGCTGATTTACCAAGGTAGCGAGCAATATCTTCTGGTGTCGAAGCACTTAAATCAACAATCGACATAACACCTTTCTGAACAAGTACCTGTGCAGTTGCTTCAGAGATGTTCGAAAGTTGTACCAGATTCTCAACCGCAAGTTTAACGCGCTCTTGAAGCTTAGCTTTAGAGATAATATTTATTTTCCAGCCAGTAAGCATCGCCGCTAAACGAACGTTTTGTCCTCTCTTACCAATGGCCAGAGACAACTGATCATCTTCAACAATTACGTCGAGAGTATGGTCACCGTGGTTTAAAGAAACTGACTGAATTTCAGCAGGGGCCAATGCAGCTCTTGCGAAAGTTTCTGTGTCATCATTCCAACGAACGATATCAATTTTCTCACCCTGAAGTTCATTCACGATGTTCTGAACTCTTGAACCTTTCATACCAACGCAAGCACCAACAGGATCGATGTCTCTATCTTGAGTCATCACCGCGATTTTTGCTCTGTATCCCGGCTCACGTGCTGCCGCTTTAACTTCAATTGTACCATCAGCGATCTCTGGAACCTCAACTTCAAACAATTTCACGAGGAACATTGGAGAAGTACGAGTTAAACGAATTTCAGGTCCACGGTTTGTCATAATTACGTCTGACAAATAGGCTTGAATTCTGTCACCAGGCTTGAATGATTCACCAAAGATGATTTCTTTTTTAGGAAGGATCGCATCTGACTTACCAAGATCGATAACAACGTTACCTTTCTCGAAACGGCGAGCAATACCTGTAACCAGGTCACCTTCACGGTGTTTGAATTCTGCAAAAAGAATATCTCTCTCAGCATCACGAACTTTTTGGAAAATAATTTGTTTTGCAGTCTGAATATCTACGCGAGAAAAACCAGGGTTTTCGATTTTAAGACCTAGTTGATCTCCAACTTCACAATCTTCATCAAGTTTCTTAGCTGAATCGAAATCAATCTCAACAATACCGTCACGAACTTTCTCAACAACGTTTTTATATTGAAAAATTTCAACTTCGCCATCGTTTTCGTTGTAGCGAGCTTCGTATTCACCTTGGATTCCGAATTTTTTACGAGCAGTTACAAGGAATGCTTGTTCAATTGCGCCCACGATAAATTCTTTTTTAATCCCGCGGTCTTTACCTAGTTGCTCAATAACTCGACCTAATTCTGAAAAGTTCACAGGGTCTCTCCTTACTCTCTAACCGATTTTAAATCGGGATCTAAATTAACTTTTTTAGTCTGTTTGTAATTTAACTTTAGATTGAAGCCTTTAACTTCAATCACATATTCATCCTGGTTTGCCTCTATGAGCTTGCCACGAAATTTTTTGTCACTTTTAAGATTCAGACCTTTAGGCGAACCTAGGGTCTGCTCTTCAGATAACTGCCCGGTAATCACGACCGCCACAATTTCACCAATGCTCATCTTGAAATGCTCAAGGCTCATGACATTGCGGTAGATGCCAGGAGAAGAAACCTCAAGAACAATTTCTTCCGGTATCCAGGTTTCTTTTTCAAATGGCTCAGTCAAAGCATGATCAACTTTAATACAATCTTCGATCACCGCTGAACCAGTTCTAGGGTCCTGGATATATAGTCTTAGGATTTTTTGAGAGGTGACATACTCAAGGTCGTACAAACGATATCCCGCTTCCTGAACCACAGGTTCACAAAGAAGATAAAACTTTTTTTCAAAACCAATCCGCTCTTGCTGGATATCCATTAAAAAAGTACCCGTAAAATAAAAAAGGATGGAAAAAAACCACCCTCACATCACCACCGAAATCTGAAAACAGGACACATATGTAACAAAATCAAATCGAAAGAGCAATTTTAAAGCATTTCAGACTCAAGTAGTCATTTGCATGGTCATCGCATCAGTTCCGTCAGAATAGTACCCTTTAATGGTCCTTAAGGTCGCAAAACCCAGCTTTCGGTAAAATCCGATCGCCCGCTGATTGGAGGATTCCACTTCAAGGTAGACCCCTGTCACGCCCTGCAGTCTTAGAAATTCCTGGCAACTCTTCCAAAAATTGGCCGCAGCTCCCGTCCCCCTCAACTTGGACTCCACACATATCTTTAATAGATGCGCCGTTTCATCACCGGGCGCCAACCCAAAGAGTGCCATGCCCTCCAGCTGGTCCGCTGGCTTCCAGCCTAAAAGGATATGATGATCCCAATTGAGGCCAATCCAGTCATGCTGAGACCAAGGTCGCGGGAATTGAGTCTGGTCCAGATCCAAAACGTGACCAAATTCTGCATGCCCGGGGTTAAGCCGAAACAGTTTACCAGAAGTATTCATGAGTCAGCTGCTTATCCAAAGAATCAATGAACAGGTCAATGGAAGGTCGAATAAAGTCGAAATTTCTCTTATGGCTTCGGAGCTGACCTTCGTAGCGAGAGCGCAGATAAAGCTCCATTTCAATCAGGCTCTTGAAATTGGTTTTTAATGAGTCTTTATGCAAAATGCTCTTTTGGCAGTTATTCTCTCTCGTTCCCTCGCGAATGAGTTTGGAGAGCTCTACTGAGACTTTTTTATTCTGATCTTCCGAATAACGGAGCATTTTAAAAAAGTTCCTAATTTTTTTGAGCATATTAGGATTGGCATGGAGAAACTTAATAACGTCTTCATCTTTTTCAGGAAAATTAGTAACGAAGCTACTGAGTTCAGTTAAAAACTTTTTTTCAAAGTAGGAAACGACAAGAGAATCCTCATAAATGCAATCAAGGGCCTTGAGATTTCGGAGTTGGTAGTTAACATCTTGAACAGTGACAACGCTGTCGAGGATTTTGATGAGAAAGCGATCGGAGGAAACCAGCTCTTGAGCATGGAGTCCTCCGATTAATAAAAGATTAAACGGGAGAAGAAATTTCGATATTCCCAATATTTCTCTGCTTAACAACTTCATTTTCTTTGTGAAAACGTGCATTAACTCTCGGATTGAAGGTGTATCCATCTTTTCCGCGGAGAATATACTGGCGTTTGATTCCTTTAGGCTCAATCAACTTCCTTAGTCGGCTGATACTTGTATAGATCAGCTTGTCATGGATAAGAGGATTGTACTCATCTTTCCAGATCATTTTAGCGAGGTCTTCTTTATTATAGTAAGTTCCAGGAGTTTGCGCCAAGAGGAAAAGGATCTCTAGAAGCACAAAACGGTGTTTGAAATCAATAACACCCAGAGCTTTCTCGTGAATCACTCGGTTATGACGGTCAAGATAGAGATCCACAGATGAATCGTTCACATCTTCAACTTCCATCAAAATGAGCTGCTGAAGGCGCTTGAAGTATTCTTCATCCAAAGAGTTTTGAGCAATTCCAAAAAGGATAAGGGCCTTAGAGAACTCGCCCATTTTTTTAAGAGCAACACCTTTGTTCAAAAGAACGTAGTGATGCATATTCCAACAACGCTTAGAATGGAGCAGTTTCATCGCAAGGTCATAGTGAGGTAAAGACTCAGCATATGATCCTAACTCTCTCAGAGCGTTACCCCAAAGCAGGTGCATACTTCCTTTGAGATAGCCTTTTTTCAGGATATTCAGAAGTTCATTTAATTGACCTAAATGAAGGAGAGCGTCCTGGAAGTTTTTCATCTGACAAGCATTGGTTGCCATCGCATAAAGCGACTTGGCCATAAGCTCAGGCTCATTTTCAGTCTGGGCCTTACGGTAGGCCTGGTGAAAATTCTTATTGGCGTCCGCGAACTCACCCTTATAAGTGTTAACCACGGCTGCATTATAAAAGTATTCGGCATTAAGAGAAGGAAGTGTAGAGACGATCTGGTCTAAAAGGTCGCTCGAAAGTTGGATATATTTGTTGGCATCCTGCTCGTTCAGACTTTCTGAATAAATTCGAATCAAGAAGCCGTAAATTTTGAAGATAACAAAAGCATCCTGAGGAAGCTCAGTACACTTAAGAGCATTGATGAAATACTCTTCAGCTTTTTCAAAGTCAGCTTTATCGTAATAGATTTTTGCCAGACGATAATGACCTTGCCCTTGAATTCGGATGGAATCAATTGGCAGGTGGGCCAAAAACTTGTCATCTTTGTTGAGATCCACCAAAGCTCTACTCATCAACGTTTCAATTGATGGGGTTTGAATGGTGTCCATATTAAGGCCTCCTGAATGGCGTAAGAAATCATTCTTACAGTTTCATAGTGCGGGTGTTAAACCTCATCCTGAGTAAAAAAGCAAGATTCTTGTTAGACTTGCTCCGGAATTCACCCTAAGTTAAATAATTCCGGCAAGTTAAGGAGTGTAAGACTAACCCTATGGACTCCATTTGACCCCATATAATCAGAACGAAAGTTTGAGGTGTAAGACAACATTTCTTACACTGCTACAAACACCCAAACCAACCATTCTAACTCGTTGATTAAACGGGGTCCCGTTGCTAAAGTGTTTTGCACCAGACAGAACGCATCTTTGTAAGGAGACTCATGGCCAAGTACGATCTAGACACTTTAAGGCATTCAACGGCCCACCTAATGGCCCAAGCAATCATGGAACTTTTTCCTAATGATTCAGTTCAGCTTGGAATTGGCCCAACCATTGAAAATGGTTTCTATTACGACATTGAGATGAATGCGAAGCTGACGGATGAGAATCTAAAGCAGATTGAAGAAAAGATGAAAGAAATCATCAAGCGTAATCTTCCTATTGTTCGTCATGAAGTTTCTCGTGCCGAGGCATTGAAGATTTTTGCTGAACGCGGACAAAACCTGAAATGCGAACTCATTAAAGATATCCCTGATGGCGAAACGATCAGCTATTACACTCAGGGCGACGCCTTCTTCGATTTATGTACTGGGCCTCACGTAGAAAAGACTTCCGAACTTACGTTCTGGTTTAAACTTATGCATACTGCGGGAGCTTACTGGCGTGGAGATGTTGGCCGCCCTATGCTCCAGCGTATTTATGCTGCTTGCTTCAGCTCGAAAGAAGAGCTTCGCGAATATCTGACTCAGCTGGAAGAGGCCAAAAAACGCGATCACAGAAAACTGGGCAAAGAGCTTGAACTTTTTATCTTTGATCCAGTTGCCCCAGCTTCTCCATTCTTTATGCCTAAAGGTGCGTTGGTTTATAATGGTCTGGTAGATTTCATGCGCCGGATTTATAAACAATACGATTACCAAGAAGTCATTACTCCACAAATTCTGGATGTGGATCTTTGGCATACATCTGGTCACTACGAAAAATATAAAGAGAACATGTATTTTACTCAGATTGATGAGAGGGAGTTCGCACTTAAGCCAATGAACTGTCCTTGTCACATGTTGATGTTCTCTCACCACCGCTATTCATACCGTGATCTCCCTCTGCGTTTTGCGGATTTCGGACGACTTCACCGTTATGAGAAATCTGGCGTGGTGGCAGGTTTGACTCGTGTTCGTACTTTCTGCCAGGATGATGCCCATATTTTCATTCAAACTGAGGGTATTCAGGATGAAATCAAAACTCTAATGCAGATGTTCTTTCTCGGTTACGAGCATTTTGGATTTAAAAAAATCAAAATCGGACTTTCTACTCGACCTGAAATGCGAGTCGGAAGTGACGAGACTTGGGATAATGCTGAGAAAGCACTCAAAGCTGCTCTTGATGCTTCCGGAAAAGACTATTTCGTTAACGAAGGTGATGGAGCCTTCTACGGACCTAAAATTGATATTCAGGTGGCCGATGCGCTTGGAAGATTTCATCAGCTTGGAACAATCCAATTGGATTTCCAATTGCCTGAGCGTTTTGACCTTAAGTTCACCAACCAAAATGGTGAAATGGAAAGACCTGTAGTTATTCACCGTGCCCTCCTTGGTTCTCTTGAGCGTTTCATTGGTGTTTACCTTGAGCACGTGGCAGGAGCTTTCCCATTCTGGTTAAGTCCGGAGCAAGCAGTGATTGTTCCCATTAAAAATGAACTTCATCTGGAAGCGGCCCAAAAACTGGCCAAACAACTCAAGTCTAAGGGCTTCAGGGTTCGCGTCGATGACAGAAATGAGTCTATGGGGCTTAAAACTCGTCAGGCACAAACAGGAAAAATTCCATTCATGCTAGTTCTGGGTGATCAGGAAATAGCGGCGGAAAGTGTGGCCGTGAGAAAATATGGTGAGATGAAATCTGAAGTGATGCCTGTGGCACAACTCTTTGAAACATTCACTACTCTTGATCTGGAAAAAGTCCCGGCGCCACTTCGCGAGGTATAGATGTCAAAGAAGAACGTCCTTCTCCTGTGTGGCGGCGGCAGTACTGAACATGATGTTTCACTGGTGTCGGTTAAGCATATCAGAGAATGCTTAAGTACTATTCCTGAAGTAAACCTCACAACGGTGGAAATTAAAAAATCTGGTGAATGGATTGATGAATCAGGAAATAAGTTCGTTCTTGATGCCAAGAAATTTGATTTTGCGATTCCTTGTATCCATGGATACCCGGGAGAAACAGGAGATATACAGTCTTATTTTGAAATGATCGGACTGCCCTACCTGGGATGTAATTCTGAAACGAGCAAAATGTGTTTCAATAAGATTACCACCAAGCTTTGGGCAACTGCTTTAGGCGTGGCAAACACTCCTTACTTCTTTTTATATGACCTCTCTGAAGAAAATCTGGCTAAGGCGAAAGCTTTCCACGCCCTTCATGGTGATGTCGTCATTAAGGCTTCCAATCAAGGGTCTTCAGTTGGGTGTTACTTAGTTGAGAAAAACAAGGATGCTTTAGCAGTCATCAAAGAAGCCTTTACTCTTTCTCCTTTTGTTCTTATTGAGAAAAGAATGTTCCCTCGAGAAATCGAAGTTTCCGTCTATGAATATGATGGAAAGCTCCAAGTTTCTTACCCTGGTGAAATTGTGTGCCCCTCAAAGTTTTATTCCTTCGAAGAAAAATATTCACAAGCAAGCCTGACAACTACCGAGACCAAGGCCAAGAACTTGTCCCCTGCGGTCCTTAAAATAATTGCTGAGTATTCCACTAGGCTTTACCATGGCCTGAAACTTCGCCACCTCTCACGAATTGATTTTTTTCTGGATGGAGAGGAGATTTATTTGAATGAAATAAACACCTTTCCGGGCCTCACCCCCATTTCGATGTTTCCCAAGATGATGGAGGCCAATGGTCACTCTTTCAAGGCCTTCCTCTCTCAGCATATTAATAACTTGTAATTTTCACTCTCCAGATCTCTTTTTGCGGTACAATCGAACCAGAGGTCTGGAGAATGTCCCTTAATTCAATTAGTTCTTTTAGCGATCATCACAAGCTATCACTCAAGCTCAGGCCTGTTCTTGTGGGGGAACTCTACCTTGCGCGAAAACTAAAACACCCGGTTTACATATTCAAAGATGGTGTCTTTTTGCCCGTCATACCGGAGGGAGCAATCCCAAATAAAGATCAGATCAACGGGCTTATCAAAAATCTTCACAAACAAGTCTATGTTTACCGTGAAGATTTGGATCTGATTAAAAAAAATCTAGAAACTGCCCTGATAAAAATTACGAGATCACTATCAGTAGGTGATCCTTTAGAGAATGGAACAAAAGATATCAAACTTCTGTCCCTGAATATGAGTGGACTCTACCAGAATCCTCACAGTGATGAGCTACTGATGCTGCAATTTCAAAGCTCCCAGAATCTCACTAAATTCCTCATGGAAAATAAGAAACATCAGTCTTACTTTTTCCAAAGTCTTGCCAGTGAAAATTTTCATTTTACTGTCGCTCAGCCTATGCTCTGCTCCATACTTCTCTTATCATTTCTTCAGTCGATACATCTTTTTCATGACAAAGAGGTAGAGAATTTATTTCTCGCCAGTTACCTCAAAGACATTGGAATTTCATTGATTCCAGAAATGAAATATGATGAAAAGACACTGACAAAAAAGGATAGAGACTTATTTGCAAGTCACGCTGATTTTTCTTTTGATCTTCTCGAAGGAAGAATTCCCCTTTCGAAAAACTACTTAAATATCATCAAACATCATCACTTCTTAAACGATCGAATTAAAAACTTATTGGATAAAGACCACAAAGCAGATTCCGAAAATGAAATGATTATGGGACTCGAGAGTACCTTAGTAGCCGTGTTTGATATTATGGTGGCGATGACCAATTCTCGCCCCTACCGGAAGGATCTCTCCCTCTACCAGTCGTTGGAAGTGATTAAAAGAATGATGGCTGATGAATACCCTCAGGAATTTAAGGCCTTGGTTATTTTTTTAAAACAGTTTTTCAAAAACTAAGCTTTTCAAAGCGTTCTCAAATCATTCAAAATCAAAGTACAAAGACATTTAAACTTGTCCTAGCATTCCAAGGAGGGAATCATGGCCCAGGAGCAAAGTCCACTAACTGGTATTATTGAAGAAGATCGCGTTGTGATTGATTTCGGTGAGTTCGAAGGTAAATCAGTTTTAGAGATTGCTGATACTCGCCCTGATTATTACCAGTTCCTGATCGAGCAAAAAGACACTGGGAATTTTTCTATCCGTAGAACTAAAGACAAAATCTTCCGTCTTTATATTCATCAGACACATTTGAACTAATCTTTTTATTATTTTCCCCATATTCAAAATGTGGGGAAAATAAATTATCGAATCATCAACTCGACTTCAGCATCACAATTTGTCAGAACATCCGTTAAATCTTTTTTATCAAAAACAGCTGCCCAGATTTCATCCTTACAATCCGGAAATATTAGTCCCACCTTGTTATGACCACCACCAGGAACTTTAACAAAATTACGACGTGCCATCTGTTGATGTTCAAAGTGATAGTATGCTCCAAGATATGGAGCCGCTGGATCATTCTCACCAGCGATGTAATAGATCGGGGCCTCAGTTAAAAGAGTGGCAGAATCATACGGACGATCATAGGGATCATTGGCACAGGTCGTGTCTTCTGGATCCAGTATCATTCTTCCCTCAGAGAAGATGGCGCCCCCATCAGCAGGAGAGAATTCATGGCAATCAACTTTATTAAAGAGGCGATGACTGTAATCACCACGCCCCTCACCTCGGGCGTAAGACTTAAGTGTTTCTAACAGTGGATCTAATTCGGAAGGAGTATCCGAATTGAGAGCGGCTAGCTCCTCTTTTAAGATATTTCTGAGCTTACCTTCGTAGAGATAGTTTCCACGGTACAATCCTCTTTGAATCATGCGTGACCAAGTATCCGTATCAAATCCGAGCGGGGATTTTTCTTCTAAGATCTGTATTGCCTTGGGTGACATTTCATTTCGAATTAAATCCCATTCTTTCCCCAGATTGTACGGGATAGAAAATGTGCCGTCGGCTTCTCCTCTGCCAAGTACTCCACTCAGGAAAAGTGCGTGAGGAACAGAGGCTCCCTCTTTCAGGGCCTGACCTGCTACAAAAGTTGCTAACTGGGAGCCATAGGAGTGACCGTGAATGATGTATTTTTTTAGCCCAAGATTTCTAATCACACCCAACACATCACTTGCCAGGTACTGACTGGTTAAGGAATCATCTGGGAATTTTTTTTCATCCCCTCGGTTACAACCGACAGTTCGTGGATCAAAAAAAATCCAGGGAACATTGGCCGGAAGTGCCGTGCTAATCATGTAGTCTCTTTCCTCGGCATTAGAATAATCAGCGATGGAGCTTCCGCCAGGACCACCCGGAAGATAGATAATAACAAAATCATCTGGCTTCAGGTCCCCCACGATTTGATATTTGAAGTTAAATGTCGGTGAATTGGATTTATCTGGATAGAGTGGAAGATTGAGGTCCTTAACGCCCTCAAAGTCGCATTTATATTCTTCATCTTCTTCTAGAACTTGCAGATTGGGTTCATCAAGTAACTTAAAAGGCGCGGCGTATGCCGTACTCAAAGATAGAGACATCAGCAAAGCTAGGGACTTAAGCAGCATCGGTTAGCTCCGGGTTGTAAGATGCGAACTCTACCACTGGCGAAGGAGTGTCAGACGATGGCGTGAAATAAAGTAAGGGTTTCAGTTGATTTTTTACCATTCAATCTAATTCCCGCGTATCAAATGGCCTATGAAAAAGTTCTACCTGTTATGTTTGTTGACCCTGGCCCCTCAGGCCTATGCCCAGAGCACCAACTCTAACGGCTTTAAACTCAAGGCCATAGGTAATATTCAACGCCTGGCCTTTGCCTCTTGTAACAAGCACGACAAAAAACAGCCTCTCTGGCAGGATCTCTCCCGCCAGTCCCCTGATCTATTTATCTGGGGAGGAGACAATGTCTATGCCGATGGTAAAGGCATTGCCGAAATTCTGGCCGCCTATAAACAGCAAAATGCAGTGGAAGGATATGCGTCTTTTAAAGCAGTGACTCCAATCATTGGAACCTGGGACGATCACGATTACGGAAAAAACAATGGCGGCAATGATTATGCTGATAAAAAATTAAGCCAACAGTACGCCCTGGATTTTTTGCAAGAACCACTCAAATCTTTGCGCCGAAAACAAGAAGGCATTTATACCAGCTATGACTTTGGCGAGGCAGGAAAAAAAATTAAAATCATCCTGCTTGATAACCGTTATTTTATGAATCCAAAAGCAGGCTCGATACTGGGAGAAGCTCAGTGGAAGTGGCTGGAACAAGAAATAAATAACTCAAAAGCTTCCCTCCATCTGGTTGTTTCGAGTATTTCTGTTCTGACTCCCGCAACTATACATACGGAAGAATGGGCCGAATATCCTGCCGAAAAAGCACGCCTGAAGCGAATTCTAAAATCAGGTAAAAAGCCCTACCTCTACCTGACTGGTGACAGACATTTTTCGAGCATCTTCACCAAAGAAGACGAACTCGAATTCATGTCGAGCGGAATGACCCACAATGCTCCGGTTGCGATTCGCCCTTATCTTCGGGCGATTTACCCCAACACTGTATTTAAACACAATTACGGTCTCATTGATTTCGAGTGGGAAGGATCAAATCCTCTGCTAACCCTCTCAGTACGAACGGAACAGGGCCAAAGTCTTAATCAAAAAAGAATCAAATGGATTTCCTCACGCTGGACGGAGATCTAAAACATAAATTGAACCCAAGGAGCCCTCTATGAAAAAATTAACATTCTTCTTTGCCCTCTTTATCTCTCTGAGCTCTTTTGCTTCTGGCATCGATACCATTAAGAACATACTTGAACAGAACGAAGTGGTTGAACTTGAAACAAAGCTTGCAGAAAAAGGTTTTAGCCTAACTAAAATAACCGATAAGTATGCTGAGAATGGAATTCGTCCTCGTTGTATCTGTGAGTCTTTCGAACTTTCATTCACAAATTACGATGGCACAGGCAAGAAGACTGCAGTATATGCCGTTAGCGTGACTGGTTTCGGTAATAATCAAAAAGTACGTATTACAAAATCAAAATAATTGAATATGTTGATCTTCTGGCACCATCGGCCAGAAGATCTTAACTAAATCGTCACCGCATAGTGCCCAATCAAGATGTACAACGCTGTAAGCATGAGCCCTACCCAACACGCCCCAAAAATAAGAATGACCCAAGGTGGCGGGTCAATATGTGCCCTTTCAATTTGAAATTTACCGTACATGCCCAGCCCAAGCAAAACCATGCCTAAAAGAACAAATACTGGGACAACACCCACAAGGTGTTCATAGATCGTTGCGCCTATCCCTATACCGGCCAAGCCTGCACCAATCATGGAAATCATGTCAGCAATTTTTAATTGAGGGATTAACTTTTTAATTGGCTTAATTTCTGGCTGCATAATGATCCTTTGATAACTAAAGTTTAGCACCAGGGATACGATATAATATGACGGGCATCAGGTTTTGGTCAGATAAGATTCTCGGTTTTCAATTTCTCTAGATGCTTGCGAATATTTTTGAGAGCAAAAGGCCAAAGACGCTTATCGACCTCTGCGTACATAATAGCAAGCATCTCTTCTTCAGTTTTACCTTCCTGCTGAAAAGACAGGACTTGCTTTTCACGCATCCGACGATGTTCGAGGGTATTTTTCAGGATATTAGTCCCGCCGAGTCCAATTCCATGAGAAGGAAACAAGACGCGCGGCTTGAGTGCAATTACTTTTTCCAGAGTATTAAAGTACTTGGTCATGTCACCTTCATCGTCACCTATGACAACTGTTCCTACTCCCTGAAAGAGATCACCAGCAAGAAACCAACTCATATCCTCTGGAGCAAGTGCAATCTGCCCTTCATCATGACCTGGCACTTCATGAATGATTACATTGCGACCCAACCATTGAGTGATCACATCGCCCTCTTTAAGTATTTCAATGTCTACACTTTCAAAGTAGCCGGGAATGATCTTAGTCAATCGGTCACAGGTATCGAGACTCATCATCATGGGAACTTTAAACTCTCGGGCCAGTTCGACTGACCTCTCGTGATGATCAGGATGGTGATGACTTAGGAGAATCTTATCGATTCCAAAAAGCTTGGCTGTATTTTTGAGTTTTCTGTATTCGTCTTCATCTTTGGGAGAAGGGTCCACCAGAATTTTGGGCCCATTATCGCCAATCAAAAATGAATTGGTCCGAGTCGCCGGAGGTAATGTGTTTGAAAGTGGCATGAGCTGTCTGACGGATTTTAAAGACTCGATATAAGGAACGTGATTATCCTTATCGTAGTCAAAATTTAAATCCGGAATACTTTGCACATCGGGATTGGTTCCAAGGGTCGTAATAATTTTGATAACAGGAGGAACGGCGAGGACCAATCCCTTGTCATATTGTTTGAGCAGTTCAGCAGAACTCATCCAGTGCGCAAGATGAACTTCGTTTTTATCTACAACGAAAGCGCATTTCTCTTTCAAGCGAAATCGGTAGAAGTGAGTCGCAAAACGAAAGGGATTAAAATCCGGCGTTACGGCCAAGCCCAAGTAATCAATTTGTTGGACATTTCCGTTCAATTCCAAGTGTTAGAGGATGTTCAATAAAAAGGGATTCATCCCCCTTTTCAACTTTTCCTCCAGGAAAAGCCCAATAACCAGGAAAGGCTTTGAGATGGTATTGTCTCTGGATAGCGTAAATCTCATTGCCACACGTGATCACAATAGAAACAGCATCAACAATTTTGCTCATGCTTTTTCACCCAAATATTTTTTAGCATGGGCATAACGTATCTCACGGTATCCCTTAACTGAGTCGAGTTCTTTAAGATGTTTCAATGTTTGAGCTTTTTCCAACAGCTGCTTACGGATAGAGGCAGAAATTCTTCTTTCTTCCTGGTGCCACTGAGGCATGAGTTTTCTCAAGATTCTGAAATGTCTCATGATATTGAGCATCCAAGGTTTGGGAGAGAAATCGAATTCGATCTTTTTACCCATGAGGTCGAAAGCTGGACGATTTATGTGAACTACTTCAAACGATGATCCCATGTCATGATACTTTTCTTTGTCAACTTGGAGTTTCATAGGAGAAATCATTTGGTGAGAGACAAAAACTTCGTCCTTAATCCAAAAAGTTTTGGCGAGAGTTCTAAGGGCAATTGAAAGCTCCTCCCCGCTGTAGAGCTTTTTGATGTCAATTGCATTTTGATAGAATGCTGGTAGAGAGAGGCCTTGATCGAAAACCAAAATATCATGAACATACTGAGCAAGGTACGACTTAGGAATGGAAGGAAAATGTTCCGTCATGAGTTTTGTATAGCTAACAAGCACATTTGCATATTTATCTTTTGATTGCCAAGGATAGGCGCTCATTCCTGCACTTTGTTTTATCAATTCAAACTGATCAGAAGTCGTAGTGAGAGTCATCTCTATCGGATTTTCTTGGTTGGCGGCATACCATTCTCTTCCCATCATGAAAGCCTCCCAGTTGGGAGTGATTTCAGCTTTAGGAACAGAACTCTTGAGGGCCTGATTCAGATCTTCCAATGTAAAAGGAAGTCTACCCGCCTGGTAGGCAATTCCCAGCACCATCGCCGAGGCATAGACCGGACGCTGAAACTTATCAAAACACATCTTTTTCATAGGTGCCATGATGAGGCGTTTACCAATTTTAGAAACCAATTCTTTATGGATAATTTCAGGAGTCATCACTTCATGATCTAGCCCGCGATCAAGGAGAATCGAAAGTGGCACCTGATATTCAGAGTCCACAATGAGAATTCCCGTCGCCGAAAGAAATTCAACTGCACGAGATCCTTCTAAAAGATCGGGAGAAAGAACAAGATCAGCTGAGGCCAGTGGAACAACTGGTCCCTGTGACTTGGCTTTATTGAAAATGCTTAAGTGACTTGTGACAGAGCCATTTCTTTGGGCGAGGCCTTTCTGATCGACAAATTTAAAATCCAGATCATTTCTTCCGCCCATTTCACTAGCGGCTTCAGCTATCACGCGAGAAATCGTTGTCACACCTGAGCCACCCACGCCAATAACGATCGCTCTGAAGTCTTTACCATCAGAAATATCTTGCAAAGTCTTTGAAGCAACAGGAAGTGGAAGGTTCCACTCTTTTTTAATTTCGGTCGTCGTTTTATATTTTGTGGGATGGTAGTTGTGAACCTTTACCAATTCAAAACTCGGGCATGCCTTAATCTTTGTGCAATAAGAATCAGAAACACAAATTTGAGGATCAATCATCACCTTTGTGCCGTAAGCATCGTTGGTTTGAGATAGACCCGGGCATCCCGTCATATCCACACAGGCCCGGCAGTCTTCACAGGCCAGGGTATTGATCTGATAAAATTCTCTCACAGGCTCAGTTTGCCCAGATGCAAAGAGTTTACGCTCATCTCTTTTTTTGCGACCGTGAAAAGTGAGTCCACATTCTTTATTTGAAACAATGATTTTCACTCCAGGTCTTTGAACCATTTCGAGTAAAAGATTTTTATAAAAATAGCGGTCAGATGGATTGATCTCAAGAGCTTCAGTTACCTGCAGTGATTTCGCGACATCCAGCATGTTCTGACGAGGGCGAACAATTCCATCAACTGATTGGCCAGATCTCGGTGTCACTTGATGACCTGTCATGGCGGTGTTGTCGTTATCCAGAAGGATATAAGTAATATTGTGACCCATCTGAACAGAGTTCGAGATGGAAACCATACCTGAGTGGAAGAATGTAGAGTCCCCCATTAAAACGACTGAGGGATTGGTGGTAAACATATCCGTGCCAGCGCCAAGGGATCCGCCCTGCCCCATCGCCGAGAGATCGTGCATTTCCTTAAAGGGTTCTAAAAAAGATAATGAATAACAACCTACGTCCCCGTGGGAGATCAGTTGAACATTTTTATCAGCAAGTGAGGCCCGCACATCTTTCATGATGCTCAAGGTTTCACGGTGTGGGCAACCCGGACAAAAAGTGGGCAGTCTCTTAGGAAGAAGAACCTCTAGACGAGTTGACTCGGGCAGAGAATTAAAACAAATCTCACCTGATTTGTTCCATTCAAGTGTATCTATTGCCTGATTCAACTTTTTATAAATGATTTCGTAATTAAGACCACCGAAAGCGGGAAAACCTTCAACGAATCCATGATCCGTTTTAAATTCTTTACCCATGACTGTGAGAGAGAGGCCAAACTTACTAACAAGCTCTTTGATTTCACCCTCAAGAAAGCCTCGTTTTTCTTCCACTACGATCAAATGTTTAATGGATTTGAGAAACGGGAGAAGCTGCTGCTCATTGAACGGGTATGAAGAAGCTGCTTTGTATAATTGAATTTCATTAATGAGATTTGACTCTTCTAGCACCTGCTTGAGTGTTTCAAAAACTCCACCGCCGGAAATAATTCCCACTTCAGAACTTTTAGATCCAAAAGTCTCATCCATGTTCAGCTCTGCCAGAACTTTTTTAATTTGCGGAAAACGATTAAGAATCATCTCCTTGTCGGCCAGGAGAGAATTTGGTGGAACCATCACATGGCTGGAAAGTTTAAACTCACGAGGATCTAGAGTAACGGGTGTTGAGTCTAAAACTTTCTCCTCGCCCACTTCTACTCGGCCTCCGCCTTCGGCCATGAAAGTCGTCAAAAGGATTCCGGTATAAACCGATGTTTTCTGAGAAAGTTCAAGTGCGCGCGCCATCCAGTCTTTCAACTCTTGAGGAGTTGCTGGCTCTAGAAAAGGCATATGGAGGTGTTTAAATAAATAACGAGAGTCCGCTGGAGTGGACGTGGAAATTGACCATGGATCATCACCGACGGCGACAACGACTCCAGATAAACCATTACCAGGGTTAGCAAAATTACCAACCGACAAAGCATCTGAGGCGACATGCAGCCCCATGGACTTCATCGCGACTAAAACATTTTGTCCCGCCATTTTGGCCCCTGAAGCCATGGCTGCAGCATTAGCTTCGGAGTTGGCGATAACAACTCGAATACCTTTTTTCTGTAAATTTTCTTTTTCTTCATAAAGAATATTAAAAAAATCTGCCAGAGGCGATCCGGGATATCCCGTGTAGAGGTGAAACCCTGCTTCCAAGGCGCCCTGAATGAGAAGCTCATTCCCGTTAAGTATTTTATGGCCCATCGTTCTATCCCAAATGTTGTCTTTGTAGGTTATACTCCGCCCAGATCATATGATCAATTATCAAAAAGTAATATCAAGGACTTAATATGGAAGAAAAAGCTAATATACACATATCCCAATCAGTAGCAATTTTGGTGGACGGAAACAACATCGAGAGGTCACTGGAATCTGAGTACCGAAGTTCCAGTATGATGATCAATTTTGACGTGCTAATCCCCCGCCTCCTCAAAGGCCGAGGCCTAAACCGCCTCATTTACTTTCGTGAGGGCAAGAATATCTCCTCTAAGTTGGCCGACAGGCTTCATGACAAATATTTTGGCTCAGTTAGACCCTGCCATAAATCTGCCGATATTCCTCTCAGCATCAATGCTACCCAGCTGGCGAGCAAAGTGGATGCAATTATCATTTTGTCAGGAGATTCAGATTATGTTGAACTAGTACGGCATTTAAAATCTGAAGGTGTGCGTGTTGAAATCTGTGCGGTTGAGTCTACTACTGCCGGAGTCCTCATTGAAGAGGCGGATTATTTTCAACCCATCCAAAAAGAAGATTGTTTTACCCTTCCCCAAGGGCAAGCGAAAAAGAAAACACGTAGATAATTAAGACTTACGGAGCTACTCATGACACAAAATCCTGCTGGCCTAAAAGGTATCGATCATCTGGAATTTACAGTTGATAACTTGCAATCTCCAACTTTAAAACTTTTCAATACGATGGGTTTTGTCAATTCAGCTGAAGGGACAGAATCCAAACTTTATACTCAAGGGCAGGTGCGCTTTTTGGTGAAGGGTTCCACAGATGAATCTAGCTTATCTCGCAAATATTTTAAGGCCCATGGAGAGGGTGTTAGTAAAATATCCTTCCAGGTGGAAAGTGTAGAAAAAGCTCTTGAGATTACTCTCAAAAATGGCGCCAAACTCATTCAGGATTATAAAGTTGAAGAGACGGCTACCGGTTTGACTAAAACAGCTTCGATACAAGGCTTTGGCGACGTAGTTAATGAATTTGTAGAGCGACCAACGGGTGAATTTAGACCGGGATTCAAAAATGTCGATCAAGATCCATCTGCTCGGCCACTAAAAACTCGTGTTTCACGAATTGACCACCTTACTAACAACGTTCCTAAAGGTCAGATGGACCATTGGGTAGACTTCTACAAACGTACCTACGGTTTTGTTGAGACTCGCTACTTTGATATTAAAGGTTCTAAAACCGGATTAAATTCTAAGGTTGTACAACTGATCGACAACTCCATCATCATTCCAATTAATGAACCGGAAAGAGAGGGTGGCAAATCCCAGATCCAGGAATTCTTGGATGTTCATAAGGGACCTGGTGTTCAACACATTGCCCTCATGACCCCGGATATTATTTCAACCGTGGGTGAATTAAGAGAAAGAGATGTGAAGTTTTTAAATGTTCCTTCAACTTACTATGAGGCCATTCCCAATCGCCCTTTCAAAGTGACTGAAGACCTTGCTACTTTAGAGAGAATCAATTTACTGGTGGATGGGGATACTGAAGGCTACCTTCTGCAAATTTTCTCAGACACCTACATCGGGCCACTCTTCTTTGAATACATTCAGAGAAAAAACCACTGGGGCTTTGGAAATGGAAATTTTCAGGCGCTTTTTGATGCTATTGAAAGAGACCAAATTAAGCGCGGGTATCTTTAAAAAAAATACTCCACTGCGATCTGATGGCCCAATTTTAGAATCGTAAGCAAAACAATAATTCGCAAGAGCCCTCTGACAAAGGTATTACCTTTTAAGAGGGCCAGCCTCACTCCCACAACTGCTCCTAATACATTAAAAATAATCATGGGAACTGCATATTCAAATAGGAAAGTTCCCTTGAACATGAACAATAAGAGTGCCGCGAGATTCGTGGTCAGATTAATAATTTTTGCGTAAGCCGACCCTTGCACAAAAGTCATACCTAACATCCCGACGAAAGCGATGATCAAAAAGGTCCCAGTTCCTGGACCAAAAAAACCGTCATAAAAGCCCAAGAGTGAACCAATCACTATTGGCTTCCATACAGGGATGACTAAATTAGGATCATGGTCCAAAAGGCCAAAATTTTTATTACGAATGGTAAGAACAAAAACACAAAATAACAGCACCATAAACAGCGGCTTAAGAAATTCGTTACTTACAATTGAAACCGTGTAGGCCCCAAGAAATGAAAACAAAAATGCCGATAAGATAGCAGGAATGATAATGGTTCGAATAAACGGAATATGGCGGGAAAAACGCCAGGCCGAAAAACCAGTTCCGGTGACCGAAACGAGCTTGTTAGTTCCAAGCAAGGTGACCACTGGATATTGTGGAAGAACCATCATCAGGGCCGGCAATTGAACCAGTCCACCCCCGCCAACGACGGAATCGACGAATCCTGCCCCAAAAGAGGCCAAACAAAGAATAATTATATCGTAGCTAACCATTTGAGAATAAAGGCTAGCGATGTCCTGCAGCATTGTAAAGTTTTCTCTTACGTTAAGACTAGGTTAAGAATACGCGGTCATCTCGAAATCTTCCCCCAACAGAGCTAATATACGCTGAATTACAAAGGACTATCTATGCGCACAACACTAGCACTGTTTTCAACCCTCGTTTTCACTCTGGTCGGCTGTTCAAAAAGAGAACACATTGTGATCCAAAATAAAGGTTCAGATACTATCGTGAACTTGGCGCAAGCATGGGCAGAAGAATACAGAAAAGTTGAACCTAAAGTTGTTATCGCAGTCTCGGGTGGCGGTTCAGGTACTGGTATTGCGGCCCTCATCAATGGAACTGTGGATATTGCAAACTCTTCAAGAAAAATGAAAGCTGAAGAACAAGAAGCGGCACTTAAAAACAATGGTAAAACAATTAAAGAATTTATTGTTGGCTTGGATGCTCTGGCAGTATTTGTACACCCTGCAAACCCACTTACAGGATTAAGCCTCGAAGAAATCGCTTGTATCTACGGTGAGGGTGGTAAATGTGATACTTGGAGTGACGTTAGAGGAACTGTTGTTCCTGGTTGCAAAGACAACAAAATCATCCGAATTTCTCGTCAATCAAACTCTGGAACTTATCAATATTTCCGTGAAGCAGTTCTAGGAGAGAAGCGTGACTTTAAAACAGGTTCAATGGACCTAAATGGTTCTCGTGAATCAATTGATCTTGTCGAAAAAACTCCATGTGCCGTCGGTTATTCTGGCATGGGTTACCTTAATAAAAACGTAAAAGCTCTATGTGTAACTACTGCTGACGGAAAATGCGTTCTTCCAACTATTGAGACAGCAACCGATAAATCTTATCCAATTGCCAGAGAGCTTTACATGTACACTTCTGGTGAGCCATCAGTAGCTGTAAAGGCTTATATGGATTGGACTCAAGGTGAAGCTGCAAAAGTAATCATTTTAAAATCAGGTTACGTGCCTGTACCTAAAAAGTAGTTATGGAAATGAAGTTAGAACAAACGCCTGCTCTAGCGATGGAGTGGAGAAAGAAAAAAAGCACCAAACCAACATCTGAAAAGATAATTGAATTCACCATTAAAGCTGGCGGATTCAGTTCCATTTTTCTTATCGTTGCGATCTTGTTTTTTATTTTAAAGGAATCTTTTCCTTTCCTTGTCGGTCGTTTTGACTTTGTAGAATTCTTCTCTTCTACAGCCTGGAATCCAGCTTCTGTTTCAAACGTGACTTATGGAATACTTGCTCTTTTTGTTGGAACAGTCAGTGTCACAATCATATCGATGCTAATTGCTGTTCCACTAGGTCTGGCCTGTGCCTTTTATATTTCTGAATTTTGTTCGCCCCAGTTCAGAGAGATTTACAAAATCTTGATTGAGTTTCTGGCAGCGATCCCTTCAGTTGTTTGGGGTTTCATTGCCATTATGATGATTAACCCGCTCATCATTCATGGTTTTGATGTTCCAATTGGTCTCAATATTCTTAACGCCTCTATTATTTTGGCCCTTATGTCCTTGCCGCTGATTGTTTCGGTTGGAGAGGACGCTCTTAGAGCAGTGCCTGAGACTTATAGAGAAGCAGCAGAAGCGATGGGTGCAACGAAATGGGAAGTGGCCACTCGAGTTCTGCTTCCGGCTGCCAAAAATGGTCTTATGGCGGCAGCACTTTTAGGAGTTGGACGCGCTTTGGGTGAAACCATGGCAGTTCTCATGGCAACTGGTCACTCTATTCAAATTCCTCATAGTTTGTTTGATCCTGCGAGAACACTAACAGCAACAATCGCTGCCGAGTTGGGTGAGTCTCCAAAAGGCGGAGAACACTATCAGGCCCTTTTTGCAATTGGCCTCGTACTTTTTATTCTTTCATTTATCGTAAACGTTTCAGCGGATTACCTTATCCGTGGAAGAAAGAAATAATATGTTTAAACCAAGCATTCATCTTTTAAACAAAGAAATTCGCGAAAAGAACTTTAAGAATGCACTCAGTATGGTGACGTTCTTCTTGTTCTTGCCAGCCCTGGGAATTATTTTTTGGTTATTCATCAAGGGATACCCTGTGCTTTCGTGGGATTTCCTCACTCAAGATCCAATTAATGGAATGACCGCAGGTGGGATTTTCCCCACCATCGTTGGGACATTCTGGCTTGTGATGATCAGCGTTTTGGTCTCGTGTCCTCTTGGTGTTCTTGCTGCTCTTTACCTCTCTGAATATGCCAAAGATGGCAAACTGACTCGTGTTATTCGCCTAGCGATCCTGAATCTTGCTGGTGTTCCGAGTATTGTTCATGCTCTCTTTGGTTTAGGCGCTTTTGTTTTATTCATGAAAATGGGAACCAGTATTCTTGCCGCTTCATTCACATTAGCGGTCATGAACTTGCCAGTTATCATCACTTCAACTCTAGAATCTCTGCAGGCAGTTCCTCGTTCATTCCGTGAGGCTTCTTGGAACGTTGGGGCCAGCAAACTACAAACTATCCGCCATATCGTTCTTCCCAATTCTTTGCCTGGTATTTTAACGGGTGTAGTTTTTGCAGTTGGAAGATCTGCCGGTGAAACAGCTGCAATTCTATTCACTGGTGTTGCATTCTACCTCCCGTTCTTGCCTCAAAGTGTTTTTGATCAGTGTATGACTCTTTCCATGCACCTATTTACGATTTCAACTCAGGTAGTTGGTGTTCCTGAAGCCTATCCATTTGCGACAGCTCTTATATTGATCATGCTTATCCTCTCAGTGAATTCAATTGCTGTTGTGCTTCGAACTTACTTCCGTACTAAGAGGAAGTGGTAATATGAAAAAGAAAATTGAAATTAAGGGTCTTAAAATCAGCTACGGGCAAAATCTTGTAGTAAAAAACTTAAATTTAGATATTTACCATAATGAAGTCCTGGCAATCATCGGTCCTGCAAACTCTGGAAAGAGTTCGCTCCTAAGAAGCATCAACCGCATGACAGACTTTAATAATGAGGTCAAAGTTCAAGGGCAAATCCTTCTGGACGGCCAGGATATTTTCGAAGATGAAGATTCAACTTTTTTGAGACGAAGAATTGGGATGGTGTCCCCTCTTCCTGTCGGTCTCCCCATGACCATTAAAGAGAACGTTACTTACGCTCCACGTATGGCCGGATGTAAAGACCCTGCGGAACTTGATTTTATCCTTGAGGACTGTCTGAAAAAAGCCGCGCTTTGGGACGAAGTGAAAGACCGACTCCACACTCTAGCGACTAAACTTTCGGGCGGGCAACAGCAGCGTCTGACTATTGCACGCGCACTCTCTCACCACCCTGAAGTATTATGTCTGGATGAATTTTCAATCGCCATTGATCCAGTGACAACGATGAAAATTGAAGCAGTTCTTCATGAACTTAAAAAAGATATGACCATTATTATGGTAACTAACGTGATCAACCAGGCGAAACGACTTGGTGATCGCACAGCGATGATGCTTAACGGTGAAATCCTTGATCTCGATACGAACCAAAAAATATTTGCTGGTGAGATTAAAGACAAGCGCACTAAAGACTACATTGAAGGCGTGTTCGGGTAATATATGAGAAATGATGTTGTTAATACGAATGAATTTAGTTTTTGGTATGGTAAATTTCAGGCCCTAAAAGACCTGACCTTTAATATTTCTGCCTACAAAATCACTGCCCTTATCGGCCCAAGTGGTTGCGGAAAAAGTACTTATCTTAAATGTTTAAACCGAATCAATGAACGTGCAGGTGAAGTTTCTCACTCAGGCAGTATTCAAGTTTTGGGTAATGATATCTACCACCCAACAGTTGCTCTACCAGAACTCCGCCGTCAGGTAGGAATGGTCTTTCAGAAGCCAAATCCTCTTCCGCTTTCTATTTACGAGAACGTTATCTTTGGTGCCAGAACACATATGCGCAAGTTGACGAACAAGCAGCTAGACGAAATGGTTGAAACATCTTTGAAGCGCGTTGGGCTTTGGGAAGATCTTAAAGGTCAACTGAACCGTTCTGCACTAACTCTGAGTCTCGAAAAACAGCAACGATTATGCATTGCTCGATTGTTACCACTAAAACCTAAACTTCTTCTTTTAGATGAGCCCTGCTCTGCCCTTGATCCTGCCGGTATTGAGGCGATTGAAATTCTGATTAAGGATCTTAAAAAAGACTACTCTATTCTCATTGTGACTCACTCCATGAGTCAGGCCAAACGCGTCTCTGATGAGACCATCTTCATGTATATGGGTGAATTGGTTGAAATGGGTAAAACCAAGGACGTCTTTGAAACCCCTAAAGAAGCGCGTACAGCGGCTTACATTGAAGGGCGTTTCGGCTAATCTGATTTTGACATTTTCCCCCTCCTCTAGCTATGGTTATGCCACGTCTATATAATCCATAACGCACGAGGCAGAAAATGTTTAAAGTAATCGCAGTTTACCGTGTTCCAACTGATGATGCGGCCAAGGCCAAATTCGAAGATCACTACAAAAACGTTCACACGCCTATCTGTTTTAAAATCCCAGGAATGACAGAACTTCGTACGAATAAAATTTTTGGAGGCCCAACTGGTGCTTCAAATCTTCTTATGATTGCAGAAATGTGTTTTGAAAATAAAGACTCATGGAAAGCAGCGATGAAAACTCCTGAAATGATGGAGTCTGGCAAAGATGCCATGAAATTTGCTGGCGACCTCGTGTCAGTTCATTTTGCTGAAGAAACCGTCGTTAAAGCATAATGAAAACTTTTGAAAATATCTTAGTTACTAAAAACTATCGTGAGCATAACCACATTGCTTTGATTCAATTGAACCGCCCTAAGGTTCTAAACGCGCTCTCTACTGACCTGATGAAGGATGTTGTTGAGGCGATGTTTTTTTTAGAAGACGATAAAGATGTGCGTGTAATTATCCTCACAGGAAATGATCGCGCTTTTGCCGCCGGTGCAGATATCGGACAAATGGCCGAGGCTTCACCCATCGATCAAATTAATGACAATCGTTTCCGTACTTGGAAACAACTCTCGCTCATTACTAAGCCAGTGATTGCAGCTGTTAACGGCTTTGCTCTGGGCGGCGGCTGCGAGCTTGCGATGTCTTGTGATTTCATCATTGCTGGAGACTCTGCAAGATTTGGTCAGCCTGAAATTAAAATTGGAACCATTCCAGGAGCTGGCGGAACTCAACGCCTCACTCGCGCTATTGGGAAATCAAAAGCGATGTTGGCAGTTCTGACTGGTGATATGATGGATGCCTACGAAGCCGAGAGAACAGGACTTGTGGCAAGAGTGGTTCCGGCCGAAACCCTTATGCAAGAAACTTTTGAGATTGCTAAGCTTATATCAAACCGCGCTCCGGTAGCAGTAAAGCTTGCTAAAGAAGCGGTTAATATGGCGTTTGAGAGTTCACTTAAAGACGGCATGGAATATGAAAGAAGAAATTTCTACCTGACTTTCTCTTCAAAGGATCAGAAAGAAGGCATGAAGGCTTTTATGGAAAAAAGAGAGCCGAAATATGAAGGCAATTAGTCTCTTGATTCTTCTGGCAGCTTGCTCCTCTCATGAGCCCAAATATGATCCTATTAGGACAGTCATGGAGACCAAGCAAGATGAGTACCGTTCCTGCTTTCTTGAAAGTGAATCCTACAAAGGCAGGGACACGAATGAGAAAGGTGTCGTTATGGTTGCTTTTACCATTGATAAAGACGGAAAAGTCACTGACGAGAAAATTGCGGAGACGGCTTTCAAAGATCCAAGTTTTCACGCTTGCCTCTTAGAGCAAATAAGAGGGCTTAAATTTACTCCGCCAAAAGATGGTGGATACATTGAAGTTCTCCAACCTATTAACTTTTACCCAACATACAAATGACAAAAACTTTTGAAACCATAAAATTTGAAATCACCAACGGGACCGCGATTATTACGATCAATCGTCCTCAGGTTTATAATGCTCTAAACGTCCAAGGAAAGCTGGATATCATTACAGCGATTCGCGAGGCCAATAAGGACGCAAACGTACGCTCCATTATTCTGGCAGCGGAAGGAAAAGCTTTCTGCTCTGGACAGGATTTAAATGACCGCTCAGTTGATGCCACCAAAGGTCCGGTTGATATCGGACTCACCATTGAAACTGAGTGGAATCCTTTGATTGATGCCATAAAATCATCTGACAAGCTCGTGATTGCCGCCATTCAAGGCGTTTGTGCCGGAGCTGGACTATCTGTTGCTCTGGCCTGTGACTTGAAAATTGCGGCTCCTGGAGTGCGATTTATCTCTGGTTTTAGTCAGATCGGCCTGGCCCCAGATGCGGGCATGAGTTTCATGCTAGTTAGACAAATGGGGAACACAAAGGCCTTGGAATTCGCTTTGTTAGGTAAGCCCCTTCTCTCGGAGCAGATGCTCGGGTATAATTTCATCAATACCATAGCTGAAAACCCTCTTGAGGAAGCTGTAAAACTTGCATTGGAAATCAATTTGTTGGCCCCTCTTTCGGTTAAAATGGTAAAGAAGAACTTCCAATATGCGAGTGAAAAGGGTCTAGGAGAGGTACTTAACCGCGAGAAATACGTTCAGCGTTTTCTTGGCTTCTCTGAGGATTATAAAGAAGGTGTGAGTGCCTTCTTAGGAAAGAGAAAACCAAATTTTAAAGGTCTATAGATAAGGAGTAATCCATGCGTCAGTACACTAGCGAAGATATCAAACTCTTCGAAGAAATTAAAAACGGCCGCACATTTGATGCAACCACCGAGATGCCAGAGATCTACCGTAAGAATCTTCTGAACCTTCTTTGGATGCAGGCAGATTCTGAATATGCTGGCGGCCTTGGCTATATGCCATGGATTGCTAAAGCTCCTAATGCTCATGAACGAGTTCTGGTTGCTCAAATTGTTAAAGATGAAATGCGCCACGCTCATGTGATCTATAAAATCCTTGATGATCTAGGGGAAAAGACTCACGAGCATATGCTTAGCCATGATTTTGACTGGAGAATTCCGGCCGATACTGCCAACATCGGTTTCTCGCGTGCTAAAAAAGATAAACGCGTAAATATCTTTTATTACCAAATCACTCACTGGGAAGATTTCTGTTTATTTAACTTCTTAATGGATAGAGCTGCTGGCCACGTTTTGGAAGACACTCTTGAATCAAGTTATATGCCTTGGAAAAATGCTATCGGGACAATCTGCAAGGAAGAAAGCATGCACCTTGCCCACGGAGACAAAACCGTGAAGGAAATGGCTTCAGATCCTGAAAAAAGAAAGTTTCTTCAAGAGCGCCTGAATCTTTGGTGGCCACGTGTGATGAACACGTTTGGCAAATCAACAGGGACAGGAAATGATATCTATCAAAAACTTGGTCTTAAAAATCGCTCAAATGCAGACGTTCGTGACGCTTTCGTAAAAGAAATCACAGAAAAATGTGCTGAATGGGGACTTAAAGTTCCTGAGTACAAAGAGTCTGAACAGCCTCTCGAATACTCTCTTTCTTAATCATGAATCTACAAAGAATTGTCGTTATCGGTGCCGGAACCATGGGTTCTGGCATCGCTCAATGGTTTGCCCAGCAGATGTGCTCTGTAGAGCTGGTGGACACCTCTGAGGAGCAATTAAAGAAGGCCCTCGCTGGTATTCACTCTTCGTGGGACAAACTTGTAGAAAAAGAAAAGCTCACAAGCTGCCAGGTCAATCAGATGAAGAAGCTTTTTGAGATTAAAACTCTTGATCAAGTTTCTAAAAACACTGACCTCGTAATCGAGGCCATCATTGAAAACCTTGAGATCAAAAAAGAACTTTTCAAAAAACTCGATGCTTATTTTTCGCCTCACACCATCATTGCCTCAAATACCTCAAGTTTCCCAATTTCAGAAATGGCCACAGCCGTGTCACCAGAGCGTAAATCTCGTTTCATCGGCTTGCATTTTTTTAATCCTGCAACAATTATGAAATTGGTGGAAGTGATCAAGGGCCAAGAAACGGACAGTAAACTCTGTGAAGATCTCTATCAGTGGTTTGACTCAAAAGAGAAGAAGCCGGCCCTGAGCAAAGACTCCCCTGGCTTCATCGTCAACCGAGTGGCACGTAACTTCTATGGTGAACCACTTCGAATTGTGGAAACAGACGATGAAGTAAAAATGAAGGAAGTTGACCGCATTCTAAAAGAAGTCGGTGGTTTTAAAATGGGACCATTTGAACTGATGGATCTCATTGGTATAGATGTTAATTATTCGGTCACCTGCTCCGTTTGGGAAGCCTATAATAAGGAGGCCCGCTTTGCTCCTCATGCCCTCCAAAAACAGATGGTGGAAGAAAAGAGATTTGGACGTAAGAATAAAAGAGGATTTTACAAGTATGACTAACGTTACATTTGATAACATCCTCATTAATTTCGGATTCGGGACTAAAGAAGAGAAAAAAGAAATCCTTAAGGCCAACCCAGGTAAAGAGATCTACATGGATCTCACTTGTTATAATCCCGCAGAATTTTATGCTGCATATCCTAACTTAAAGGGCTCCTTTGCGGCACTTTTTTGCGATGAAGAAAAAAAAGTCGAAGTTCATCTGAATGCGCCAAGTGATGCTTTTATCACTAAACTTAAAGAGCTTGGGTTTAAACCGTTTGAAACTTCCATTGTCTCCTGCGGTTTTGTTTTTCCTAGAACCATCGTGCAAATCATCAATGAAGCCCACTATGCTTTAGAAGAAAATGTCGCTTCAAAAAAAGATATCGACCGCGCCATGAAGTTTGGAGTGAATTATCCGAAGGGACCATTTGAATGGGCCTCTGGACGAGAATTATATGTAGTGACTCTTCTAAGCGAATTGTTTCAGATGACAAAAGATAGCCGCTACCTTGCTTCAAAGTTAATCCTCAGAGGTTGGAAGCCATAAACATGGCCACCAACCTGATGGATATGAAATAACTTATTTGCTGCTGTGTTTTTTGTCGCAGCTCTCCCCACAATCTCCACCGGTTTTGCAGGCGCCATTTTCGCACTTACAATCTTTGCTATCACCCTTTTTACAGTTTTCTTTACACTCTTTTGTGCAAGTACAGTCTTTATGCCCTTCGTGATTATCGGCCCAGACCGGGGACGCTATCGAGAAGGCCATTAGTGTAGTGAAAAGGCTGGTTTTAAGATACGATTTCATCGGAATAACTCCCTGTTATTGCCATCATTGGCAGATTACTTAGAATACGCAGTAAGGGTGTTTTTTGTGACCAAAACAATTTTGTCACAAAAATAGTCCCAGATGCGTATTGATACCGTGAGGAAGCTTAAGTGATTAATGAGTGCGATGAAGAACTGATGTTAAGGTACGCCAGTGCTGATGATGCTGCAGCCTTTGAGGAGCTTTACCGAAGGTATTCTGCTCGCGTCTTCAGTTATCTCATTAAAAACTGCTGGGACTCTAAGGATGCGGAAGAAATTCATCAAGGGGTGTTTCTTAAAATGCACCAACGAAAACAGACATACGATCCTAAGTTCCCTTTCTCTGCCTGGCTCTTTACCATGGTGAAGACCACCATGATTGATGATTTCAGGAAAACGAGAACTAGAAGCAATATTTTGAAGCACAGTGAGGACATTGAAATCCGAGATGAAGAGAAGAACTCTTCGGATTCCGACTTGAGCTTAACCGATCAATTAGATGAATCACAAAAGAAGCTCTTGGAACTGCGCTACCTGGAAGAATGGTCATTTGAAGAGATGGCCAAAGAATTTAAGGTCAATGCGGCGACCATCAGGAAACGAATCAGCCGGTTATTAAAAGAATTAAGAGGCACCAAATGAAAAAAACTGAAAAAGAAATGGCGAAAGACTACGAGTCATTTTTGTCTGAACCGATAACTCATCATCCCTCTTCAGGTATCAATAAATCGATCCGAGACATTATTATGAATGATCTCAACCCTCGCTGGTCATCCGTGATGACAAAGCTGCTTTTCACACACATGGTGATAAGCTCTTTGACGCTCACACTTTGCCCACAGTTTGGTCTGGGACCTCTTGGTGGAGGACAAGGATTAGTAGGGTTCGTTGAATCCTATGGCCATGTGGCCTGCGGACTGTTTTGTGGCGGATTCTTTTTCGTGGGCAGCGTATTCATGGCAGCACTGCTTTTTACGCCTGCCCAAAAGCGGAAAATCAATTCCTCCGCTTATGGTACTTTTTCATTGCTGGGGGTTATCTCATTGGGAACCTTAGTCACGCTTTCCTCGATGATAAAAGGAAGCTCACCACATCTTCACATGGAGTTCATTGCAGCGTGGTTACTTGCAGGAGTAGGGATTTCGATTTTCTTGACTAAGGTTATGATGAGACCAGTTCAACAACAAGCCTAAATCTCGCTACCGTCATTTGTGTACTCAGATTCTATAGAGGTGTTTTTTCCGCAAAACCAATAGGTCATTGGTGACTGATTGTACCAGTATGCAACAATGATTTCTTTTTTATCATTTAGAACGTACCTAAACTTAGATTCATCTCCCCCATCAGTGACAATAACTTCAAAACCAGTGAGCTTCCTGCCCTTAATGTAAGCGCTAACACTCTCAATTGCTGGTCGGCCTTCTGGACGCATTTCAAAGCGGTAGTGGTTAAGAGTGTTGGCAAAAGTAGCATAGCTAGAAGATGTAACAGAATTCTCTTTCTTATATTTGGAGACTGCCTTTTTCGCCATATCAGGGCAAGTGGCAAAGGCATTTGTAGCAATAAGAAATGAAACAAGGATATAAGCGGCTTTCATTTAAAGTCTCCTCTGAATAATTTCTTAACATGTCCCAAATGTTGAGCCATCAATCACTCAATTTATTGTAATTGTGAAAAAAATATACAAAAAAAAAGGCTCCTTTCGGAGCCTTTTTCTATTTAACACACTCTGTTTTGTTGAGTTTGAGATAGAAGCGTTTCTTGGCAATAGGCTTCGAATTGTCGTGGTTAAAAACCTGCAGGTAAGCATAGTCTTTACAGCTGCCATCTGGCTGATTCACAGTTTCACACTCCATCGATGCACGAAGAGGAATATTCAAAATTTCTTCTTCAGAATTCACAGTGTAAATTGTAGGATTCGTCTCTTCGCCTTCCCACTTAATGGCACCTTGAAGGGCACCCTTTTTGAACTCAACTTTTACAATCGCTGGAAATTTAATAAATTTAGCGTCCCCTGACTTAAGTTCAACCTTGAGATCATGAGACACTACACCATCAACACCACACTCAGACAGAGGTCTGTCACGGCTAGCATCTGAAGCGTTAGTAAGTTCTCCGTTCTCAAAAGTTACTTTCATTGATGAAGGAATAAAATCAGCGGCGAACGAGAAGTTTCTCTTCACAAGTGAACTAAGAATAATGTCTTTAAACTGGCCAATTTCACGAACTTCGCTGCCAAGCTCATCGGCGTAAATCATATGCTCAAACCAGCTTCTTGCACTGAGAGCTGGGTGGTTTCGAGTCAGTCTCATTGCTTCAAGAGTTAAGTCAGCAAAGTCATACAGACCTTCGCGGCCACTTTTCTTAATAACAGCGTCCAGCATGTCATTCATGGCACCGCCGTAAGATTCACCTTCGTCATGAAATTCATTAGTGAGATAAAAGCCGGTGTTATTAATGATCCGGAAATCATTCATCCCAGCAAACTCTGCTCCACTTGTCTGGTGCTCAATAATAATTTTAGCTACGAAATCTGCCATCCCCTCTGATAAACCACCATATCCGCCTTTAGAATCAGCAAATCCAAGGTGCGCACCCATTAAACGATCCATTACACCGTGACCAAGTTCATGCCAGATCGTTGGATTGTCACGAGCAAGATTGGGTTGATTTGAGTTATAGGTCGTGAAGTTAATCGTATTGTCATAATAATAAGCATTATCTTTCATTGAAAGATCTGGATCAAATAAGAAAGCATGAAACGGTTTAGTTGAAAGTTCAGCGTCCTCAAATCCCATTTCGGTCAGAGCGTCCATCAGAACGGTCACACCGTAATAAACCTGAACTTCATCGAAGCCGGAATTGATATAAGAAACGGGATCATGGTCAGGGAGTCTTTCTGGAAGTCGGGCCAATAGCTCCGCTTCTGAAGTAATAGTCTTGCCATAAAGTCCGCTAAGAGGTTTCGCTTCCCACTCCCCACCGACGTTATTCCATGAAACAATATGGTTCACCGAAGACTTAAGTGGAAAATTGATTTCTTTAAATTCCCTAGCAGCTGGGTGAAGGTTGATTGTAGCGTATTTACCCTGAAGAAGCATTCCTTCAGAAAAGTCATTGGCCTTAAGTGGAAACTGGGCAATTGTCGCTTCAACTTTTTTTCTAAGAATCGCTTCAGACCATACCCCATTTGCCTGCCCAAATTCTGTTTCAGCAAGAACCGGGTGATAATGACTCTCTGGGAATTTTATATCGTTAAAAACTGAAAGAGGATTTTCGCCACCATCGTGAAGACTGGCCGAAATAAATTTAAGTTCCTTCACTTCAAAAGGAAGTTTCTCACCAGTTGTTTCTACTTCTTCATAAATTGGGAAAACGTTGGCGTGAACAGAAACGAACCTCTCACTTTGAGGGAATTCCATATAACTTTTTTCAATAACAATATTTTTCAACAAAGAGATTGAAATATGGTGAATACCACGACGACCGCGGACTTCAACTTGTCTGACTAAATCGCCCTTTACCCACTGATCAGAGGATTTCATGCTGAGGACACGATTATCTGTATCATGCTTGGCGACTTCAGCATTAACGAGCTGAGAGATAGCGAGAGAAAGTTTTTTAGATTTTATGGCGCCGGCAGAAAACTTTGCTTTTAAAAATTTGTTAGCGAGGCTCTTCTCGCCTCTTTTGGTTTCTTCAGAGAGATGCATCTCGGCCAGAATCAATTCATTGGAAGTTTTATCGCTCCAAATTCGGATCGCTGTTTTAGCGACGGGAATTTGTTGGCTATGCTGGACATACATTTGGAATCGGCTTGTGGCCAAGGCACGATCTTCTATCAGATGGAAGTCAGATTCTTGAAAGTTTACCTGAGTCTCAGCGTTTGCCTTTTCTAGCATTGCTTGAACAGTCGCAGGGAGTCCGCCTTTAGTCACCTTGGCTTCATAACCAAAAGCAGCCGACATAAAGGTAAGAGTGGCCAAAAAAGCAGTTTTTTTCATAAGAATTCCTTATTCCGACAATGATGCCCTGTTTTTAGAATATGTTAGCCTACAAGCCAAGTTTTTTTCACGCTGGGAGACATGTTTATAGGTGAAAGATTTACACCCAGCGCTAGAGGTTTCTTTTTTCCCTTCCTACGCTTTTATTGTTACCATGACGGGGTTCAATTTTAAGGAAGTTATATGAAGAAAATCTCATACTTGATTCACGCTAGACGCACGCCAATTGGCAGTTTTGGAGGAGTCCTATCCGGGCTAAGAGTGGACGATATGCTGGCCGAGCTTTTTAGGGATTTTGCTAAGTCGGCTACTTTTGATTTGAAAGAAATTGATGACACCATTATCGGTTGTGCCAATCAGGCCGGTGAAGATAATCGAAATATTGCCCGCATGTCCTTAATGTTGGCCGGATATCCATTTGAAGTTCCGGGAACAACCTTAAATCGCCTTTGTGGATCCTCCCTTGATGCCGTTATCGATGCCCATTCCAGAATTCAGGCGGGCATTGGTGAGTGCTTTATTGCAGGTGGGGCCGAAAGCATGTCTCGCGCTCCGTACGTCATGTCAAAATCAAATACGGCCTTTGATCGGACTCAAAAAATTTGGGATACCTCAATCGGTTGGCGTTTTGAAAATCCCAAGATGGCCCAAATCTTTCCACTGCTAGGAATGGGCGAAACGGCCGAAGAAGTTCAAAAGCTTCATAACATTACCCGCGAAGCCCAGGATCAGTTTGCCTATACTTCTCATCAAAAGGCCCTCGCTGCCCAGGCCCGTGGTGAATTTAAAAATGAAATTCTCCCACTTACGCTTGAAAGTAAAAAAGGCTCCATCACTATCGATCTAGATGAAGGTCCTCGCGCCGATACCTCTCTTGAGAAGTTGGCGAAATTAAAATCGGCATTCAAAAAAGATGGCACCGTCACCGCCGGAAATAGCTCTTCCATCAATGATGGCGCAAGTATGGTAGTGGTATGTTCTGAAGATTTTGTCAAACGTCACAACCTCAAGCCAATTGCTATGGTTACAGGTGGCGCAGTTCATGGCCTTCACCCCAACATCATGGGCCTTGGTCCAGTCGGTGCTGTTAAAAAACTTGTCCATAAATTTGGTTATAAGACGTCTGACTTTGATGTCATCGAACTCAACGAAGCCTTTGCCGTTCAGGCCTTGGGCTGTATCAAGGAACTTGAACTTGACCCATCAAAGATTAATAAAAATGGAGGCTCAATTGCCTTGGGCCACCCTCTTGGGTGCTCCGGAACACGTATTCTTACAACTCTAGTGCACCAAATGGACAAAAATCCTTCTTACAAAAAAGGTTTGGCGTCCATGTGTATTGGTGTAGGCCAGGGTATTGCTCTGTCAGTGGAAAACTGCAAATGAAGATACTCGCTATCGCTCTGACATTCATTTCTTTCAATGCAATGGCATGCTGGAAAATGCAGGCAACAATTTCTATCAACGAAGATATGGTTAAGATTAATCAGAAAATTGATCACGATAAAACCTATTCCTTCAATGCTGGCAAACACCTTTTTCATGTTAAAATCCCTTCGATCTCGAATGGTCAAAAAGATATTCACAACATTGAGATTGGTAGTCAGAAAAAAACGGGATTAACTCTTTCAGAAATAAATCAGGAAAAGGTAGTCGTGCGGACTGGTACTGAAACGACGATGACCAAGCAAGACACTGAAACTGGCGAAACCTCCACCTTCACCATTAAAATATCGGAAATATAAAATGAAACTACTCACGCTTTTGATGTGTCTTTTTTCCTTTAATGCTTTTGCCAACTGGCAGATGGAAGTTGCCTTCGGTATTGACGGAGAAACCTGGAAAATTGACCATGCCAAATTCGTGGAGGCCAAAGAGACCGAGCTTAGCTTTGGAAATTACGTCGTTAAAATGACTGTAAAAAAAGGCACCACAGAAGAAAAAGGCCTCGACGTGAGTTACTCAATAAATGAGAAGAAAGGCGAAAAACTAACACTGATAAGCAAAGGCGTAGAGAACCTTCTAGACAATGGGAAGGGTGAGATTTTCGCCAAGGGCGAGCCCAAACAACCCAATACAATTATTACACTAAAATTCAAAAATATTTAAGGAGATGCCATGAAAGAGATTAAACTATTCATCAACGGCGAATTCCGTACTTCATCTAAAGAATTCATTTCAACTAACCCGGCCAACAACGAGCCAGTGGCAAAGGTTTATCTTCCAACGGAAAAAGATATTGATGCCGCAGTGGATGCTGCTGAAGCCGCTTTCTACTCCAATGAATGGCGCTCAATGGATCAAAACAGACGTGCGGAAATTCTTGAAACGATTTCAGAAAAGCTAAAAGAAAGAAGAAACGAATTAACTGAACTTGAAATAGCCGACTCAGGCTCTTGTCTGAGAAAAGCGAAAACAGACGTAAACAATGCTGCCAGCTACTTCAAGGTTCTGGCAGGTCAGCTGCGTAAGTTTCAATTCGAAGTCAAAGATGAAGGCGCTTCTCGAGCAGGCTTTTCTCAAAACTTTAAAGTTTATGAACCTGTTGGAGTCTGTGCTCAGATTATTCCGTGGAACTTTCCTCTTGTTATGGCGGCGTGGAAAATTGGTCCCGTAATCGCTTCAGGGTGCACAACAGTTCTTAAGTCGGCACAGGAAACTCCTGTAACGGCTTCGGTTCTGGCAGAAATCCTGAAGGATTCAGGTCTACCTAATGGTGTTGTTAACATCATCACTGGTGGAGCTGCGGAAGGTGAATACCTGCTTAAAAATCCTAAAGTAAAAAAAGTGGCGTTCACTGGTTCAACCGAAGTTGGAAAAAGAATCATGCAAGCAGCAGGCAAAAGCCTGCAAAATCTTTCGCTCGAGCTTGGTGGAAAATCTGCCAATATCATCTTAGACGATGCTGATCTCTCAATGGCCGTCGATGGTGCACTGTACGCCTTCCTTTATCACTCTGGACAGGCCTGCACCTCTGGAACTCGTTTGTTTGTAGATCAGAAAATCTATCCAGAATTCAGAGATGCACTCGTTAAGCGCGCAGCAGAGGTAAAGGTTGGTCTGCCAACTGATCCGGCGACTGGCTATGGTCCAGTCATCAACCAAAAACAATTTGACCGCATCATGAGTTACGTTGAAACCACAAAGAAAGAAGGTGGCAAACTACTCTTTGGTGGAGAAAGGGTTAGCGGTGGAGAATTTGATAAAGGTTATTATATCAAACCAACTCTATTCGAAGTATCTCCAGACAACACAATATTTAACGAAGAAATCTTTGGGCCAGTTTTAGCGATCACTCCATTTAAAACGGATGATGAGGCCGTAAAACTCGCGAATAAATCAATCTATGGTTTAGCAGGAGCGGTGTGGTCTAAAAATCCAGAGCGTGCTAAAAATGTGGCAAAAAAACTGGAAACTGGAACCGTGTGGATCAATGAATATCACCTTCTGAATCCCGGCATGCCTTTTGGTGGCCATAAACAATCCGGCATTGGCCGTGAAATGGGCGAAGAAGGAATCAAGTCTTACCTCGAAGTTAAACACCTGTGGATTTCTGACTGTGATGAACGCACTAAGAAACCATGGTTTGATGCTATTTTCTAAGGATTAATGTGAGTAATTTTAACGATTGTATTATTTTATTTGGCGGCTCTTCTGAAGAGAGAATGGTGTCAGTGGCATCGGCCCAAAACTTATCGAAGACCATTCCTGAAGCAGCTTTATGGTTCTGGAGTAAAGATGACAAAGTCTATGAGATTTCTCAGGATGAACTCTCATCGCACGAAAATGCTTTCGTTAAAGAATTCACTCCAGCAAATGCTCCGCTATTCTCTTCCCTGAAATCTTCCATCGATGCCATGAAAGGTAAATCCATCATCATCGGCCTTCATGGAACGGAGGGAGAAGACGGAACTTTGCAGGCACTGCTTGAGCAGCACCAGATTAAGTACACAGGCAGCAATTCAAAAGCGAGCAAGTTGGCATTTGATAAACGAGGGACAAAGAAGCTTGCCCTTTCGAACAATCTTCCGGTGGTCTCAGATCTGGCCTTGAATAATTTCAATGATGCAGAAATCTCTGAACTTCAGACCTTTTTTAATAAGCATAAAAAGATTGTCCTTAAGCCTCTGGCAAATGGCTCGAGTGTTGGACTCTTTATTATATCAGATCAGGCGCAGCTCGACGACGCCATTACCCAAATTAAGAAAAAAGAAGTTATTCCGTATATGGCAGAGCCTTTTATCACGGGCAGAGAAATTACTGTTGGGGTCTGGCAAAAAAATTATCACAAAACGATTCCACTCCCCTGCTCTGAGGTCAGAGTCACTCAGGGTGGCCTGTTTGATTATCAAGGGAAGTATTTAGGCCAAGGGGTTGAAGAAGTGACACCCGCACAGCTTACTGATAAAGAAACTCTCGCTTGCCAGGAACTAGCGCTCAAATTACATTTCGTCATTGGATGCAAGGGGTATTCACGAACTGATATGATTCTCACGGAAGATGGGCCAATCCTCTTGGAGATCAATACTCTTCCAGGACTAACCAAAGCTTCTTTTATTCCCCAGCAACTTGCTGCGATTAAAGTAGATCTCAGATCTTTTTTTGAAGCACAGCTAAAAATCTCGTAATTGTATATCTATAAAAAAAAAGACCCACCATACGGTGGGTCTCTTTATCTTTCGATTTTTAAGGCAGGGAATTAACCGATCAATTTAAGTGCAGCTTGACCGTTCATGTTTGCTTGAGCAAGAACCGAAGTACCCGCAGCACCAAGAATATCATTCTTAGCTTTAGTCGCAGTCGCTTCAGCATAATCAACATCACGAATTCGAGAGTTAGCAGCAGATAGATTCTCTACGTTAACTTGCAAGTTGTTCGAAGTTGATACTAATCTGTTCTGAATACCACCAAGGAATGCTCTAGATCCTGAAACTTTTTCGATAGCACTATCAAGTGAAGCAAGAGATTGCTGTGAACCTTCTTTTGTCGAAACATCCAGCTCTTCAATCCCAAGGCTGCTTAGACCTGAGTTTACTTGTTTGGCATCAAATGAAATTCTATCTTGGAAATCATCGTTATTAGCACCGATCTGGAAATCGTACTTTTCGCCTTCACCATTCAGAAGTTTCTTGCCGTTAAATTCAGTCACTTGAGAAATACGATCAAGTTCCAATTTTAAGTTCTGGTATTCCATATTCGACATGCCACGCTCTACATCACCAACAGTGTCTGAAGAAGTCTGGATTGCAAGTTCACGCATACGAGTAAGGATTGATGAAGTTTCATTCAATCCACCTTCTGCAGTTTGCACCATTGAAATACCGTCGTTGGCGTTACGGTCAGCTTGTTTTAAAGAGCGAATGTTTGCTTTCATTTTTTCTGAGATCGCGAGACCGGCAGCATCGTCTGCAGCCTTCGTGATTCTAGAACCAGATGATAACTTTGATAAGTTACTTTCTGACTCTCTCCCGTTCACTGCGAGTGAGCGTTGAGCGGCAATTGACGAAATGTTTGTGTTGATACGGAAACCCATGAAATCCTCCTTGGTTTATTCTCCTCATCAATTCCGTGATGATCAGTTCTCAAACCTTGAGATACTTTCTAAGCTTCCGTGCTTAAGTAAAATTTTGTTAGTGTTAAACACTCTTGTGTCTGACAAACATCTTCTCGGACTGTTTAAAAGCAACTTAAGGGGAAATTACTGTTTAATTTCAGGTTTTTACCCGAGTAAAATCATCCGTCTATGCCTGCTTTTTGAACGGTATCAGTGAGTTAAGCATACCCAGAGTCATGTCCGACTGTTATGATGTACCAATGAACTTATCGATCCCTATTATTATTTGCGATGAAAATGAAGAAATCCGTCTACTTTTGAAAGAGATTCTTACTAAACATGGTTATTTTCATCTTGTAGAGACCAACTCCGCTGAAGAAATGCTTCAGTTGGTAACTCGTGAGCAGTTTATTTTGATTCACCAAAACTTGATTGATGAAAGAGTGAAAAACGTACTCTCTCAGAGGAAGAATTTTTTAATTATTGCCCAAGCTGACTCAAATGAAACAACAACTTTGTCTGCTAATTTTGGTGTAAGGCACATCATTAGCTTTCCCTACACTTCAAAAAGCTTAGTGGCCAAGATCAACGAGCTAATGGCTTAGTGATATTCTGAGTATGGTAGATTATTTATACCGAGCCAGTACTTAAGATCGACTTCGACATTCTTATCAAAATCATCAATTTCATATTCTGTATTTCTGACCAGGATTTTAGCATAGGTTAGCACATTGCCATAATTCCACTGCCCTAAATCTAGATTCACCATTCTCGTCCATGTTCCCGTGTTAATAAAAATAGTTCCATCGTTAAAAATTCTCAGAGTGGGATTGTGCGTGTGTCCCACGATCAGGACACGTGACTCGGGAGTTTTTTCAAAATAATGGCGGGTCAGTGTCTCAAAATCCTGAAAAAGTTCAAGCTCTCTATAGAGATCCTGAAAAATCTGCTTAAAACTTTTTTTCATCATATAAAAATGCCAAAACCGAACCATGACGAAATAATAGATGTTGGAAAGCATGAAACGCAGAGTGAAAAAGGTATCAAATAACAGGCCATGAATAAGAAAATGTTTAATCGGCCTTACGGAATTAATAAAACTTCTTTCTTGCTTATACTTATTAATGACGTTGGTAACATAATAAGATCCCCAAGGTGGGTTGAAATACTTTTCCCCATTTAGAGTTTCAATGACCGCATTTTCCTGGTCAAAATCATGCGCCCTCTCATACTGATGGCCATGCTGGATGGACACACCTTTGGTAGGCACGTGAGTAGTAACACTGTTAGAAATACTTACCTTGTAAGAATACTCTCCGAAAAATGACACAAATTCATGTTTGAGTGAATCAAAAACAAATTCGGCGTCATGATTTCCAATAATGTAGACGATGCTCTTGTCAGGGCATGAAACAAACCTCTTCATTGCTTCCATGACACTTTTATGTGCAGACATGACCATTTTCAGTTTCGCCATGGCAGCCTTCTCACTCCAGAATTCATCATCGTAGAATTCGACGTAAGGAACCGCCAGGAAGTCAAAAAAATCACCATTAATAACCAGCTCTACGGCAACGTCTTTGTAATCACCTTCAGAGTAGTAATTTAAAAAATCAATAAGCTCATTGTCGTAATGAAAATCTTCGAGAAGATTTCGCTTTCCCTTGATCATTTTACCGGCACTAAGATGCAGGTCAGAGATGACAAGTATTACTTTTTGAAACTTATTTTTTTGATGGGATTTCATATGCCTTCTTACCAAAAATTAATTCCGCTTCCTGAAACGCTGGACTAACAGGAACAAAGACGACGTTTGATGCTGACTTATTTTCAATTTCTACCGGCTCTGTCTGCCCTGATTTAACAGAAACATATTTCAGCAGTTTTCCTTGAACGGTAAATTTCCCGACTTGGTCTGAGAGTGAATGATTCTCAACGAGGACAGAGAAGATAGGCTTCTTTGGGCGACGGCCAATCCCGATAAAAATATAAAACTCAATAATGCCTTCATAACATAAACCTTAAATCTGTAAGTTTCTTAACTTCATCCCTAAGCTTGGCGGCTTCTTCAAATCTAAGCCCCTGGACCGCTTCTTTCATCATTTGCTTTAACTCTGTTATTTTAGCATCAATTGCTGCTGGAGAAAGGATCTGATCGGAAATTTCCTTATTCCGTCCTTTTTTATCTGACTTCTTCACTCCCCTGAGGACCTCAATCACGCCCCCGCTCACCTTTTTATTGATGGTTTTAGGCGTAATGCCATGTTGGGTATTATATTTGCTCTGCTTTTCCCTACGCTCGGCAGTTATTTGCATCGCTTCGTTGATACTGGGAGTTTTTTTAAACCCATAAAGGATAACCCGTCCTTCCGAGTTTCTGGCGGCCCTGCCGATAGTTTGAATTAAGGAGCGGGTTGAGCGCAAAAAACCTTCCTTATCTGCATCCAGGATTCCCACCAAAGAGACCTCAGGAATATCCAACCCCTCACGAAGGAGATTAATCCCGACTAAAATATCAAACTCCCCTAGGCGCAAATCTCGAATGATCTCCATCCTCTCCAGAGTCTCAATATCAGAGTGTAAGTATTTAATCCGCATTCCCACACCTCTATAAAAGGTTGTGAGTTCTTCGGCCAGGCGCTTGGTCAGTGTTGTAATGAGCACGCGGTTGCCCTTCGCAATTACTTTTTTCGCTTCAATCAGCATGTCATCGACCTGATTTTTAGCATCTTTAAAATCAATCACTGGGTCAAGCAGACCGGTGGGGCGAATGATTTGCTCAACGTATTCGCCTTTGGTTTGCTCTAGTTCATATTTTGCAGGAGTAGCGGAAACAAAGAGTACCTGGTCTAATTTTGATTCAAATTCTTCAAAATTAAGGGGCCTGTTATCTAGGGCACTAGGTAACCTGAATCCGTAATCCACAAGATTCTGCTTTCTGGCCCTGTCACCTTTGTACATTCCACCTACCTGAGGAATCGTCACGTGTGACTCATCTATAATCATGAGAAAATCTTTCTTAAAATAATCTATCAATGTAGGAGGAGGATCTCCGGCATTTGCCCCTGACATATGTCTGGAATAGTTCTCAATTCCGGGACAAAAACCCATCTCATCCAACATTTCCAGATCCAGCAGCGTTCGCTGCTGCAGTCGCTGAAACTCAACTAACTTATTTTGATCTTGAAGTTCCTTGAGTCTGTCCCGAAGCTCAAGCTTGATCTGCTCAACGGCGGACTTCAATTTATCTTTACCCACAACGTAATGACTCTTGGGATAGATATCGACCCGATTTAAAGACTGAATGACCTTGCCTCGAAGTGGGTCAATAATTGAAATGCCGTCTATGACATCATCAAAAAATTCAACTCTCACAACTTGGGATTCTTCATAGGCTGGAAAAATCTCGACCACGTCCCCTCTGACTCTGAAGGTACCCCGGTGAAAATCCACATCATTTCTTTGATACTGAATTTCGACCAATCTTCGCAAGAGTTCATCTCGATCGAATTTGTCCTGATTAAACAGAATGATCCGCTGATTGTAATACTCCTCTGGAGCTCCGATTCCGTAGATGCAACTGACCGAAGCAATCACTATCACATCCTCTCGGTCAAAAAGGGATCTAGTGGCCGAATGCCTGAGCTTGTCGATTTCATCATTGATAGCTGAGTCTTTCTCAATATAAGTATCTGAGCCCGGAACATAGGCTTCTGGCTGATAATAATCGTAATAAGAAACAAAATACTCTACAGCGTTATCAGGGAAAAACTCTTTAAACTCACCGAATAGCTGAGCCGCCAACGTTTTGTTGGGGGCGAGAATAAGAGTTTTTTTCCCCAAGCTTTGAATCACATTGGCCATGGCAAAGGTCTTTCCGGAGCCAGTAACTCCCAGAAGTGTCTGAAATTTCTCATTGTCCATGAAAGCTTTGGTGATTTTCTCGATGGCAAAGGGCTGGTCCCCCATAGGTTTAAAAGCCGATTCTAATTTGAATTTAGTTGTCATATATTTATTCTTGCAAAACGGTCACAGTTGTTGGAAATTAAGTTCAAATCTCAGTCTAGGAAAATGTCTTATGAGTATGATGCTTCCCTGCATCAATTTAAGTTATCACGCCTACAATCCGTTAGTATATCCTATTCCTTTTCAATTTTCTTTTAACAATATAGCACGACTTCAGGAGAAGAATGATCAAGCATTTCCTGTCACTCTCTAGTTTTCCCCAGTCCGATTTATTATCCCTTATTCATAGGGCACAATTCTTTTTTCAAAACCAACATTCTCCAGAAAAAATCCACCATCTTTTAAAAAACCGGATTTTTGCTAACGTGTTTTACGAGCCTAGTACACGGACTCGCTGTTCATTTGAAATTGCTGCAAAAAGATTGGGTGCTGACATCGTCAACTTCGTACCAGAGCACTCGAGTGTCAAAAAAGGCGAAACAGTTTACGACACTCTGAAGTCCCTAGAGAGCTTAGGTGTAGACGGAATTATTTTTCGACATGCAGATGATCATATTGTTGAACAACTACAACCTTTTCTTAAGTTACCTTTGGTAAACGCTGGCGCAGGTAAGTTCGAGCATCCTTCTCAGGGCCTTCTGGACCTGCTAACTCTTTTTCAGGAATTTGGAAAACTAGAAGGACTCAAAGTCGCTGTCTGCGGAGACGTGAAGCACTCACGAGTGGCAGGCTCACTTATGGTTGCTGCAAAAATCTTTGGGATGCAAATTTATTTATGTGGACCAGAGACGCTCCTTCCGGAAGTGACGGACTCACACGTTCAAAAAGCAGACTTCGATACAATTCTTCCAACAGTCGATGCAGTCATGATGCTTAGAATTCAACTTGAGCGCCATGAGGATTTGGATCTGGATCCAAAGGCCTATCACCACCAGTTTGGCATGAACCACAGAAGACAATTAAGCATGAAAAAGAATGCCATTATACTCCACCCAGGACCATTCAACCGAGGTGTAGAGATTTCCGATGATATGGTTGAACATTCTCAATCCAGAATTTTTAAACAAATGAATAATGGCGTAGCCGCCAGAATGGCCATCCTCGAATTGATCATTAATGGGAGAAGCTAATGAAACAAATTAAACTTGTTCTTGAAACAGGTGAAGAGTACATCGGGGAATCAGTAGGCTTTGATATTGACCATGCCTTTTCATTAGGTGAATTGGTTTTTAATACGAGTATGACTGGCTACCAGGAAATTATTTCGGACCCTTCGTACTGTGACCAAATTGTTGTCATGACTTATCCATTGATTGGTAACTATGGAGTAAATAAAGATGATTTTGAATCTCTCACTCCCGCCTTAAAAGGTTTGGTTGTCAGAGAGTGCCCTGAAGAAGGCTCCAACTGGAGAAATGAATACTCTCTTAGAGAACTGCTTAAACGTTTTAAAGTCCCGGCGATAGCTGGAATTGATACCAGAGAGCTTACCAAAAAAATCAGAGACCGCGGAGTCATGAAGGCGGTACTCATTCCGGTTGATTATCCGTCTCACAATGTCGAATTATTACTCTCCCGTGCCATGCCAACTGATCAAATTGCAAGAGTCTCAACCAAAAACCCTATTCATTTTCCTGGGGAAGGAAAAAGAATTATCCTCATGGATTTTGGTTACAAAAAGAATATTCTAAGATCACTCCTCAGAAGAAACTGTGACGTGGTCGTCGTTCCATGGAACGCCACCACTGAGATGATTCAAAGCTACCGACCTCAGGGAATTTTACTCTCCAATGGCCCGGGGAATCCTAAAGATATTCCTGAAGTTCTACCAGTTATCAGAGATTTGCAAAAAGCTTATCCCATGTTTTCAATTTGCATGGGGCACCAACTTTTTGCCCTTGCCAATGGCGCAGACACTGAAAAAATGAAATTCGGTAACCGTGGTGGCAATCACCCTGTGAAAGATCTTAAACTCGAAAAAGTTTTTATGACTTCTCAGAATCACGGTTACGCTGTAACAGAAAGATCAGTGGCAACCTCAGAACTTGAAGTCACACAAATTAACATCAATGATAAATCCATCGAGGGTCTTAAGCATAAAACACTTCCGGCCTTCTCAGTTCAATACCACCCTGAGGCCTGTCCAGGACCTGAAGATACGAACTGGCTCTTTGATGACTTTTTACAATCGATAAGGAACTAATATGGGACGCAATCCAAACATTAAAAAAGTATTAGTTATTGGATCTGGCCCAATTGTCATTGGCCAGGCCGCGGAGTTTGATTACTCTGGAACCCAGGCGGTAAAGTCTTTGATCGAAGAAGGAATTGAAGTTGTTTTAGTCAACTCAAACCCGGCCACGATTATGACCGATAAAGAAACGGCCCACAAGGTTTACATTGAGCCTCTTACTGTAGAATTCCTGCTAAAAATTATTCATAAAGAAAAACCAGATGGTCTACTTCCGACTCTAGGCGGACAGACCGCCCTGAATCTTGCTGTAAAATTAGAGGAAGGGGGCCACCTCAAGCGCCTGGGAGTTCAGCTCCTCGGTTGTAAAGTGGACACCATCCAAAAAGCTGAAGATCGAAAACTTTTCAAAGATCTTATGCATGAGATTGGCGAGCCGGTTCCGGAAAGTCGAATTGTCACAACAGTTGAGGAGTCCTTAGATTTCGCCAATAAAATTGGTTATCCCCTTATTGTTCGTCCAGCTTTCACTCTAGGTGGAACGGGCGGAGGGATTGCGCTCAACGAAACAGAACTCATTACCATTTCAAATTCTGGAATTGCTGCCTCCCCAATAGGTCAGTGCCTGATTGAGAGATCAATTGCGGGCTTTAAGGAAGTGGAATACGAAGTCATCCGTGATGCACGTGACAACTGCATCATCGTCTGTAATATGGAAAACATTGACCCAGTTGGAGTTCATACCGGAGATTCAATCGTTGTGGCCCCAAGCCAAACACTCAGCGATAAAGAATACCAACTTCTAAGATCTTCAGCGCTAAAAATTATTCGTTCATTGAAAATCGAGGGTGGATGTAACGTCCAGTACGCTCTTGACCCGCATTCATTTCAATATTACGTGATTGAGGTTAACCCTCGTGTTTCAAGGTCATCTGCACTTGCTTCTAAAGCTACAGGTTACCCCATTGCAAAGATCGCTGCCAAAATATCTATCGGCCTGACATTGGATGAAATTATCAATCCAGTGACTAAAAAAACCTTCGCATGTTTTGAGCCTGCCCTCGATTATGTAATCTTTAAAATCCCTCGTTTTCCTTTTGATAAATTCGTAACTGCCAACCGACGTCTTGGAACTCAAATGAAGGCGACAGGCGAGGTTATGGCAATAGGACGAAATCTTGAAGAGTCACTTCTCAAGGCCGTTCGTTCGCTTGAAGTTGGTCTCTACCACTTAGAACTCCCCTCTTTAAGAGGAAAATCTATTACTGAAATTACCAAGAAAATTCTCGCCCAAGATGATGAGCGTCTTTTTGCTGTGGCCGAAGGCTTAAGAAGTGGAATGACGGCCCAAACGATTAATGAATTGACTAAAATTGATTTTTTCTTCTTGAGAAAGATTGAAAACATTATTGCCACTGAAAATTTACTCCTTGAAAAAGGAAAGACTGTCGACACGATCAGACAGGCCAAACGTCTGGGTTTTTCAGATAAATATCTTTGTCGTTTATTTAAAGAACCAGAGTACGACTTCTACCAGTGGAGAAAGAAAAATGGCATCATGCCCGTTTTTAAAATGGTAGATACATGTGCAGGCGAATTTGAATCGACTACTCCTTATTATTATTCAACGTTTGAATCTCAAGACGAAGTTTTAGAAACAACTAAGCAGAAAGTCATTGTACTGGGTTCAGGACCCATTCGAATTGGTCAAGGGATCGAGTTTGATTACGCAACTGTCCATGCCATAGATGCCATACGATCCATGGGTTATGAGGCGATCGTTATTAACAATAACCCCGAAACTGTCTCAACTGATTTTAATATTTCAGACAGACTCTACTTTGAACCTTTAACTGTTGAAGACGTATTCAATGTGGTTGAAAGAGAAAAGCCGATTGGAGTCATTGTTCAGTTTGGTGGACAAACGGCGATTAACCTCGCTGAGCCTTTGGCCAAGCGCGGAGTAAAAATCCTCGGAACTTCGGTTGATGATATTGACCGAGCTGAAAACCGCAAACGTTTTGAGGAATTATTAAGAAGTTTGGATATTGCTCAGCCACTTGGGTGCACTGTTACTTCCATGAGCGAAGCTGTTGAAAAATCAGCTCACCTTGGTTTCCCGGTAATCGTAAGACCATCTTATGTTCTTGGTGGTCGCGCCATGGAGATCGTCTACAACGAAGCCGAACTTTTAGATTATATGAAACGAGCGGTTCAGGTAAATCCTGAGCACCCAGTCCTGATTGACCGATATATGATTGGACGGGAAATGGAAGTTGATGCCATCTGTGATGGTGAGACAGTCTTCATCCCTGGGATCATGGAGCACATTGAAAAAGCTGGGGTCCATTCCGGAGATTCCATTGCTGTTTATCCTCCACAAACTGTTTCTCAGGATATTTTGGATCGTCTGACGGCCACCACTCTTTCCATCACCAAGGCCCTCAACATTAAGGGTCTGATCAATCTTCAATTCGTAATTTATCAAGGCGACGTCTTCGTTATTGAAGTGAATCCGCGCTCATCCCGTACTGTGCCTTTTTTGGCCAAAGTAACTGGCGTGCAAATGGCAAAAATCGCCACCAAAGCCTTACTTGGGGAAAGCCTTATTAAGCAAGGATACTTCCACGGAATCCTGGCCCCGAAAGATGATATCGCTGTGAAAGTACCGGTGTTTTCTTTTGCTAAACTCTCCGATGTGGAAATTGCTCTTGGCCCAGAGATGAAGTCTACGGGTGAAGTGATGGGTAAAGATAAGGTTTTTGAAAAAGCTCTGCATAAAGCCTTTGTCGCTGCTGGAATGATTATTCCTGATTCAGGCACCATCCTGGCAACGATCAACGATTCAGAAAAAGAAGAAGCACTTAAACTATTCAAGCGTTTCTACAGTGTTGGATTTGATTTTGTGGCAACTGCTGGTACTGCAAAACTTCTCAGGAATGAAGGTATTCCAGTTAAGGCAGTTGATCGAATAGGGCAATCTGAAAATGATATTATTAAAGAGATTAAATCAGGAAGAATTTCTCTGATTATTAACACCATTTCAAAAAATAAAGATGTTGAGTCCGATGGATTCAAGATGCGAAGGTGCGCAGTGGAAAGAGGCCTTTTATGCTTAACTTCTTTGGACACCACTGAAGCCCTTTTAAAAACGATTGAGAGAAATACATACACAATGGATCCAATCGTATGATTTCAGCAGATAAAATCATTATCGCTTTAGACATCAGTGATAGTGATAAGCTTGGCCACATGATGAAAGAATTAAGTGGGCAAAAAGTCTGGGTTAAAATTGGCATGGAAGTTTTTTATTCCATGGGGCCTGACGTGGTTTTTATGGCCAAGGATTTGGGCTTCAAAGTTTTTCTGGACCTTAAGCTGCATGATATCCCAAATACTGTTGCCCAAGGCTTAAAGTCCCTCTGTCGTCTTCCCATTGATATGGTGAACGTTCATGCGGCCGGCGGAAGAGAAATGATGGAGAAGAGTTTTGAAGCGATAGGAAATCTGCCTCAGCGCCCTCTTCTGATTGCTGTGACTCAACTGACTAGTACGACAGAAGCTCAAATGCATCTGGACCAAAATATTCAGGGGACAATTGAAGCTTCGGTTCTTAACTATTCAAAAATTGCCAAAGATAGTCACTTCGATGGAGTGGTCTCCTCTCCCCTTGAAGTAGCGGCGATAAAAAAACTGTTGGGAAAAGATTTCTTAACCGTGACTCCAGGTATTCGACCTATTGGAAAAGAGGCCAATGATCAAAAGCGGATAACAACTCCTTTAGAAGCTCTGGCTCTAGGGACTGATTATATGGTGATAGGTCGACCAATCACTCAGAGTGCCAATCCGAAACAAGCACTCTTAGATATCCTCGAAGGAAAATAAAATGAATGACGCCCAAAACGTTGCTAAAATTCTTTTAAAAGAGAAAGCAGTTTTCCTGAGACCTCATGATTTGTTCACATGGACCTCTGGAATTAAATCTCCTGTCTACTGCGATAATCGTCTACTCATTTCCACCGTGGAATCCCGGGGAATTATCGTCAAAGCTTTCTGTAAAAAACTTGAAAACCTGGAGCTTGACTGTATTGCCGGCACAGCGACCGCTGGTATTCCTTGGGCCGCCTGGATAGCCTACGAAATGAAACTTCCTATGATTTATGTCAGAAGCTCCTCCAAGGAACATGGCCGCCAAAATGCGATCGAGGGATTTGCAGCTTCTGGGTCAAAATGCGTGCTTATTGAAGACTTGATCTCTACCGGTAAGAGCTCCATTGCCGCTGCCAAAAAGCTGCAGGAAGCTGAGTTATCGGTGCTGAAAGTCCTTAGCATCTTCACATACGGCTTTTCACAGGTTGACCAACTATTTGCTGAGGCGGGAATAAGCTTTGAGTCACTTTCTCATTTTGATATCTTGGCCCGCGTGGCCTATGATGATAAGGTATTAGACTCTAAAACCCTTGATCAAGTCATAGAATGGCGAAAAGGCGTGGTATTTCCGTGAAAGACTTTAACTACAAGAATAAAAAACTTCACTTCTCAAAAATAGATATTGAAAGTGTGGCCAAGAAAAATAAAACTCCTTTTTTCCTTTATTCAGAAGAAATTCTGACCCAAAACTATTCCTCGTTTTATGAGGGGGCGAAAGCATCAGGCCTGATTAATCCTTTAGTTTGTTTTGCCATGAAATCTAATCCAAATAAAGAACTCATCAAGATTCTTGCCAAACTTGGATCTGGTGCCGATATTGTTTCTGGTGGAGAACTTAAACGGGCCTTGGAAGCAGGAATTGCGGCCAATAAGATCGTTTTTTCGGGCGTAGGAAAAACTGAAGAAGAAATCATTTTTGCCCTTAAGCTTCCGGGGAAAGGTATTAACTCATTCAACGTTGAGTCGATAGAAGAACTTGAACTCATCAATGCCTGTGCAAAAAAACTCAATAAACTGGCGCGCATCTGTTTTCGCTTGAATCCAGTGGTAAAGCCAAAAACTCATAAACATATTTCTACAGGTAATAAGACTCATAAGTTTGGTCTTCTGGAGAAAGATGTTCTCGCCAGTCTAGGGAAACCAAAATATTGGAGCCACTCTCAACTTGTGGGTCTTTCAGTCCATATTGGAAGTCAGCTGCTTGATCTCAAGGCAACTAAAAAAGCTGTTCAGAGGTTGAGCGAAGTTGCTCTCAAAACTAACGCGAAGCTGGAGTTTCTTGATGTGGGCGGCGGGCTCGGAGTTGACTATCATCCGGATGAAACAAAAAAACTTCCGAGTATTGAAAGTTATATGAACCTGATTGCTGCCACTCTGGATAAACATTTTTATAGTAAATCTGATTTAAGACCAAGAGTGGTATTTGAGCCAGGACGAAGAATTGTTGCGAAAGCGGGAGTTTTCGTTATGAAAGTTTTAAGAAATAAAGTTTCTGAAGAGAACCATTTTGTAATCGTCGATGGTGGAATGAATGATTTTATGAGGCCCTCACTTTATGATGCCTTTCACGATCTCATTCCAGTGAGAGAAGCCAAGGCCAAACATGAGTGCCACGTTGTGGGCCCCATTTGTGAGACCACCGACTGTTTTGGATCAAACCGCCTTCTCCCGGCACTTAAATCAGGGGACCTTCTTATCCTTAGGGATACAGGTGCTTATGGTTATAGCATGGGTTCAAATTACAATTTAAGAGGAAGACCCTTGGAGCTTTTGATTGATACAAAAAATA
>JFJP01037301.1_pt1 | contig 52014 bp, 38 predicted proteins | sample 431651 | NCBI WGS metagenome assembly JFJP01 (sample SAMN02602958, study PRJNA72255) | Microbial mat metagenome, whole genome shotgun sequencing project. | biome: fresh water; feature: sink hole; material: water; isolation source: purple microbial (photo- and chemosynthetic) mats found in... | reverse complement strand
TTATTTTCCGAAAAATGCAATCAGTATTATGTGGGTTCTACGCAAAATCTTGCCGATAGGATAAAAAGACATAATACAGGGCGGAGTACTTTTACCAAAAGAGGTATCCCTTGGGTTTTAGTCTATGAGAAAGAATACCTATCAAAATCAGATGCTTACCAAGCAGAACTATATATTAAATCGCAAAAAAGCCGGAAAGTTTAGCTCAGCTGGTTCAGAGCATTCCGATTTTATCGGAAGGGTCGGGGGTTCGAATTCCGATATATCGGAATGTCATACTTCCATCCCCTCAACGCCCACCGAAAAATGCAAGGAATAAAGCTCCTTCCAAACGTTAGTACAAAATAAAATTGGCAGTGTAAAAAACTCAGACTATTTTAGAGTATAAGATAATACCATCGACTTAACCATTTACTTTTGCTGCTAAAGAGAAAAATTACAGATAAATTGATAATAAGCAGTTCTTAATCAAACATAATATATTGATATTTAGTGCTTAATAGGATAAAGCATAGATGCATCTTTAATTTTAAAAAGCGAATTTTTAATTTGGTAATCTCAAAAATAAGACCTACTTTTGTGCTCAGAATAATTGTATGACAAAGCGAACCAAAGGTAGTCAAAAAGACTGAAATAAAATGGAATTAATTTGCAAAAAATTAAGATTGCGAAAAATTTCATGCTATTGACTGTTAATAGGATATGGAGTTAGGTTGTTTTGCCTCAACGCCAACAAAAAAAGGTCGTACATGTAGATGTTCGACCTTTTTAATTTACTTACAACCTTTTTGAATTAACTAGTTTTTCTAAACATTATAGTTACTCTTACATAACTTTTTAAAGGCTAATTTGTTATAAACAGGCTGTACAAAAAAATAAATTTTCAAATTATAATAAACAATTTAATCATTGAATTATGGGTAAAATTTCAGATGTAGTAAAACCAGGTGTTGTAACTGGCGAAGACTTACAATTCATCTTTAAAGTAGCTAAAGAGAATGCTTTTGCTATTCCGGCTGTAAACGTAGTTGGGTCTTCTACTGTTAATGCAGTATTAGAGGCCGCAAAAAATGCTAACTCACCAGTAATGATTCAGTTTTCTAACGGTGGAGCAGCTTTTAATGCTGGTAAGGGTTTAAAATTAGACGGACAACAAGCTGCTATTCTTGGCGCTGTAGCTGGTGCAAAGCACATTCATACTTTGGCTGAAGCTTATGGTGTACGTGTGATACTTCATACCGATCACGCTGCAAAAAAATTACTTCCTTGGATTGACGGTTTGTTAGATGCAAGCGAAAAGAATTTTGCTGAAACAGGAAAACCACTTTTCAGTTCACACATGTTGGATCTTTCTGAAGAACCATTGGATGAAAATATCGAAATTTGCGAAAAATACCTAACTCGTATGAGCAAAATGGGTATGACCTTGGAAATGGAATTGGGAATTACTGGTGGTGAAGAAGATGGTGTTGACAACAGCGATGTTGACAATAGCTTGCTTTATACTCAACCAGAAGATGTTTACAAAGTATATGCTGCTTTGAGCAAAATTTCTCCTAACTTTACAGTTGCTGCTTCTTTTGGTAATGTACACGGTGTTTACAAACCAGGAAATGTGAAATTGACTCCAAAAATCTTGAAAAATTCTCAAGAATTTATCAAAGCAAAAATTGGTTCAACAGATGCTCATCCTGTAAATTTTGTTTTCCACGGTGGTTCAGGTTCATCACACGAAGAAATTCGTGAAGCTATCAGCTACGGTGTTATCAAAATGAACATTGATACTGATACACAATGGGCATATTGGGATGGTATTCGTTCGTTCGAAGCTGCAAATCGTCCTTATCTTCAAGGTCAAATTGGTAACCCAGATGGTGCCGAAAAACCTAACAAGAAATTCTATGACCCACGCGTTTGGTTACGTAAAGGGGAAGAATCACTTATCGCTCGTTTGAAAATTGCTTTTGAGGATTTGAATGCTATCGATAGTATCTAAAATCTAATAAATAGATAATATTTAATGCCGCTTCGATTGTTTTCGAAGCGGTTTTTTTAATGTTTATTTAGTGCTAATAAACTGCTTGAAAAAAAAACAATACGAAACTATAAGCGTTTGATTAGTAGTGTTTCAAATCTTTTTTTATTTTCGAAATTTAAACTATAAATAAATACATTATGAGCTTACTAAAAGAGTTTAGAGATTTTGCAGTGCGTGGCAATGTAATTGATTTAGCAGTTGCCGTAATCATTGGTGGAGCTTTTGGAAAAATAATTTCTTCACTAGTAGCAGATGTTATTATGCCTCCAATTGGATTGTTGCTAGGAGGCGTAAATTTTACCGATTTGAAATGGGAAATGAAGGCTGCCGAAGTGATTGATGGAGGTAGCATAGCGGCAGTAACCCTAAATTATGGTAGCTTTTTGCAAGTTACTTTCGATTTTATTATTGTAGCATTTGTTATTTTTATGGTCATAAAATCGATTAATAAATTTGGGTCGAAAAAACAAGAAATTCCAGTTGCTGAAGCAAATCCTAGTAATGAAGAATTATTATTGACTGAGATTCGTGATTTGTTGAAAAAAAAATAATCGACAATCATTAGGGTTGAACTTACATTCTTTTGGACACAAAAAACACTGAATGTATCAATCATTCAGTGTTTTTTGTTTACTTTGAAAGTCTTAATTATTCCACCCCCAACAATCTACCTGTTTCTTGGTCCACTCGAATAATGACCTTGGTTTTTGTCAATAAGTTTTGCGAAAGAGGAATTATTTCGCCAAACTGAGGAACATAAAATTGGTTATTATAAAAGGTATTTACGCCATCGCCAATGCTTACTTGAGTGGCAGAGGGTAAAATTGTATAAATTTCAACTGGTTCATGCTTTGCTTTTGGACTAGCTGCTACATAATTGACTGTTGCTGGTTTAATAGTTATGTAAAAAGGTTTACCACTTAAATCATCGGTAGATACAATACCTAATAATGCCGATAATCTGAACAATACTTCTTTTTCTATTGGAGCATCAGGAGTTAAATGTACTAGTTGGGTTTGGGTTTCTGTGATTGTTGTACCAATAAAAAGTTCAGTTAATTGTTTTTCCATATTATTCAATCCATCTAACATCGATTTAAATGAAGCACCATCTGCTGGTAGTTTTTCTACATCTGCGGTAAGTAATCCCAATCTGCTTTCACGAATTCGATATATTTGTTTTGCGGCTCCTTCGGCCAATTTGGCTTCTGAGCCTGCCATCATAAATTCTTCGCCTAACGGGAGTATGGTAGAAGGGTCTGAATCTTCAGTATAACCCACTGAAATTTCATTAATCAATTTAGCCTCTGGTTGCGTTGTCATATTCACGCCACAAAGAATTCCTTTTGAATTAACTGAAATGTGATTCGCTTCCGATTTCTTTGTTGGAATAAAGCTGTAAGTCCGTTTTAAATCTGGGATAGCTTCTGTTTTTACTTGAATATTTTTTAGTCTATAAGTTGTCTTTCTTTCGGTAATTATCTTGTTAGTAGCCAGATAACGTTCAGAGTACTTGAAAAATACACCCGGCTTTTGTGTTACTTTTTCTGTTTGTACTTCAATGCAAAATTTTGTTTTTGGCAATGAATAAATAAGCGATGACTCACCTTGTTTTAACGTGAATAGATTTTGTGAAAAAACACAAAAGGTTGATTGAATCAAGATGTAAATAACAAGTAGCTTTTTCATTTTAAGTAGTTAATGATTAGTTAGTAACTAAAGAATTGCTATTAAATTTCAATTGAGGTTCAAAATTATATCATTATTTTTTCTTTGCAGTTACTTTCGGTTTTGCCTTTGCTTTTGGTTTCGCAGCTGTTTTTGTAGCAGATGTTTTAGTAGCTGCAACTTTGGTTGTAGCTGCCGATTTCTTTCCAAAAGGTTTCTTTTTTGTGGCGGCATCGGGCTGTGCAGCAATAAGTTCCAAGCAGTTTTCGAGTGTAAGTGTAGTTGGGTCTGTTGTTTTTGGAATCTTGTAATTCACTTTATCACGCGTAAAATAAGGTCCAAAGCGTCCGTTGAGAACTTGAATTTCTCCGTCGTTACCCAAAATTTGAATGACCCTGTTTTTTTCAACCTCACGTTTTTCTTCTATAATTTCTATGGCGCGCTCTGTGCTTACATCCATCGGATCATCCGTTTTTGGAAGTGAATAGAAAGCACCATCGTGGCGAATGTATGGTCCAAAACGCCCAATGGCTACTGTCATTACTTTTCCTTCAAACTCGCCAGCCTCACGTGGTAATTTGAACAACTCCAAAGCTTCTTCAAAACTGATACTTTCGATGGACTGGTCGCGACGTAAAGAGGCAAACGATGGTTTTTCTTCTTCTTCTACAGTTCCAATCTGTGCCAGAGGACCGTATTTTCCAATTTTTACCGAAAGCTGACGACCACTTTTGGGGTCAACACCCAGAATTCGCTCACCCACTTGGCGTTCAGAATTTTTGAGCGTATCCTCTACAATCGGATGAAACTTCTTGTAAAATTTATCAATTGATTCAGTCCATTTTATTTCACCATCCGCAATGTTGTCAAATTCTTTTTCTACATCGGCAGTAAAATTATAGTTCAACACATCGGGAAAATACTCAGTTAAGAAATCGGTAACAACCAAACCAATATCTGTCGGAAATAGTTTTGATTTCTCAGCTCCCGTATTTTCGGTTTTAATTTCATCAGCTATTTTACCTGCTTTTAATGTTAGCACGTTGAAATTGCGTTTTTCGGGTTCGCGATCCCCTTTCTCTACATACAATCTATTTTGAATGGTAGAAATGGTTGGCGCATAAGTGGACGGGCGACCAATGCCGAGCTCTTCTAATTTTCTTACCAAACTTGCTTCGGCATAGCGCGGTGGTTTTTGACTAAAACGTTCTTGTGCCACAATTTCATTTGCCAAAAGAAGTTCTCCATTTTTCATTGCTGGCAATAACGAATCGTTTTCTGCATCGGTCTCATCATCAGTCGATTCAAGATATACTTTTAAAAATCCATCAAATACAATCACTTCTCCCGAAGCTACAAATTGATTCTTCACACCCGAAACGCTTATGTAAATAGATGTCTTTTCTAATTCGGCATCAGCCATTTGCGAAGCAATAGTCCGTTTCCAAATCAGTTCATACAACCGTTTTTCTTGCGAGGTTCCATCTGTTTTATGCGTATTCATGTAAGTTGGGCGGATGGCCTCGTGGGCTTCCTGTGCGCCTTTGCTTTTGGTAGTAAACTTACGAATCTGAACGTATCTTTCACCCGCCATACTAATAATTTCCGCTTTTGAAGTTCCCAAAGCTAAATCGGATAGATTTACCGAGTCGGTACGCATGTAGGTTATTTTTCCGGCTTCATACAGTCGTTGAGCTACTTGCATGGTTTGTGAAACCGAAAAGCCTAGTTTTCTAGCGGCTTCTTGTTGCAAAGTAGAAGTTGTAAAAGGTGGAGCGGGAGATTTTTTTGCCGGTTTGGTAACGATACTGTCAACGCTAAATTGCGCCTCCTTACATTTTTCCAAAAATGCTTGTGCCTCAGCTTTGGTTGCAAAACGTTGCTGTAATTCGGCTTTTAAATCAATCTGTTTGCCATTAATATCTTTTGATATAAAAAAAGCATTTACTCTATAATTTGCCTCTGCACTAAATTGGTTTATTTCACGCTCGCGCTCTACAATTAGCCTTACAGCAACCGATTGCACACGTCCAGCCGAAAGGGATGGGCGAATTTTGCGCCACAAAACTGGTGAAAGCTCAAATCCTACAATTCTGTCAAGCACGCGACGCGCTTGCTGCGCATCCACTAAGTTAATATCAATATCGCGTGGAGTTTTAATAGCATGAAGAATAGCATCTTTGGTAATTTCGTGAAAAACGATGCGGCGAGTATTTTCTTTTTTAAGTTTTAGTTCTTCATATAAATGCCAAGCAATGGCTTCCCCTTCACGGTCCTCATCGGAAGCGAGCCATACAATTTCGGCTTCTTTACTTGCTTTTCGTAAATCTGCAACTGTTTTTTTCTTATCAGTTGATACAACGTATTGAGGTTCGTAATTATTTTCAAAATCTATTCCAATGCCCTTTTCAGCCAAATCGCGAATGTGCCCAAAACTGGACATTACTTGATAGTCATTTCCTAGAAATTTCTCTATCGTTTTGGCTTTGGCGGGGGACTCAACTATTACAAGATTTTTGGGCATACGGTTTTGATTAAATTAGATACAATTTGGAATTAACGAATTTCAACTTTCAAATCGGGTGCAAAATAACAAAAACAAGTAGGTACGAGCCAAATTTTCAGCACATTATTTTTGTTTTTTATTGTTTTTGGTTAAAGAAAGACCGCGTTTAGGCCATTATCAATAGCATTAATGCCATATTATAGGATGTATAATTGTTATTTTCAGATTAGACAAAACGGACTTGAAGTTTTATTTACAAAAACGCAAGTAAGAGAAAAATCTCCAACCTGCGTTAATTCAGCATTTATGAACACTAGATGTTTTCTCATCAAAAGCGTTCAATCCTGTTTTGTATCCTATCCTATTTCTTACTTATTTCCTTGTCAAAATACTCAATGGTTTTTATCAATCCTTCGTTTAGTTGAATTTTTGGAGTCCATTTGTCAAGTATGTCATAAGCTCTGTTGATATTTGGTTGTCTTTGTTTTGGGTCATCAGAAGGCAAATCTTGAAATATCAATTTTGATTTAGAACCTGTCAAATCAATAACTTTTGTAGCCAATTCTAACATTGTAAATTCATTTGGATTACCAATATTTACTGGCCCAATGACTGAGTCATCTGTTTTCATCATCCGTGTCATTCCTTCCACTAAATCGTCAACATACTGAAAGCTACGGGTTTGAAGTCCACTGCCAAATATTGTAATGTCCTTACCTTGTAAAGCTTGCACAATAAAGTTAGAAACCACACGACCATCAAAAGGGTCCATGCGTGGTCCATAGGTATTAAAAATACGAATGATTTTAATTCTAACATTATTTTGACGGTGGTAATCCATAAATAAGGTCTCGGCACATCTCTTTCCCTCATCGTAGCACGAGCGAATGCCAATAGTATTCACATTTCCCCAGTATTCTTCAGGTTGTGGATGTATGCTTGGGTCGCCATATACCTCACTAGTAGATGCTTGTAAAATTTTTGCTCTCACACGTTTAGCCAAACCAAGCATGTTGATAGCTCCCATCACAGATGTTTTCACAGTTTTAATTGGATTGTATTGATAATGAACTGGCGAGGCGGGACAAGCCAAGTTGTATATTTCATCCACTTCAGCCATGTATGGAGCCGTTACGTCATGTCTTACAAATTCAAAATAAGGATTTGCCAAGTTGTGTTCTATGTTTTTTCTACGTCCAGTAAAAAAATTATCAAGGCAAATCACTTCATTTCCTTCTGATAATAATCTGTCGCCCAGGTGTGATCCAATAAATCCAGCACCACCTGTAATTAATATTCTGCTCATAATATTTATAATTTTTACCCCAATAAGAGATTTGATTGGTTACATTTTGGTATTAATGATATTTTTGTTTCAAGAAGATGATTTTTTTATACTGACAATTTTTTTAGAAGTATTGAGCAAAACTACAAATCATATTGTAATTTGTTTATTGTTAAAATAAAAAATCATAACGCTCAAATAAAAAAAAAATACGAGTTAATTTGTTGCACTTTAATTCACTTCAATTCAATTGCTTTCAGTGTAGTCAGCCAATTAAATATCTTTCAACGTATGATTTACAACAATGACATTATATTTGATGATAGTGCAATAAAAAAAAGATGAACTTTAAACCATTATCATTATTAACTACTATTTAATTGTATTTGATAAAATAGAAAAGAATGATTGAATTTAAATTTAGAAATACAAACGATGTTTTTGGATTTTTATATTTGCAAAAATAGAGAATATATTTTATATGAAATAATACATTGCAATAATTAAACTTAAATATGCAAACAAATTTTATCACTATTAAACTGAGATCTAATCAACATCATTCAATTTGAATTTGCTATTTATTTCTTTTTAAACATTGTAGATATAAGTGTTTGATATTGAATAATATATCGTTTTTTTTGCATAAATCAATAAAAAAATAGTTCTATTCTAATAATCAATTTTGAACTTTTTAAAAAAAATGGTAATTTTTTGACATAGCTGTTATCTTTTTGTATAAAATGAGATTCAAATAAACACATTAAGTGTGAGTCCACTCCGATAACTATCTTCGACCCCCTGCCCCCAAAAGGGGGTTCTAAGACGCAGTTTCTGGAAAGGCATAAAAAAATCTGAAAATATGCAGTATGTGAAATTTAGTAATTTCTAAAAACTTCTTGATTTCATCTCAATTATGTGGTTTTGTGGTCAAAAAACGGGTCGATACAAAAAAATGGACTTATCGGAGTGGACTCAAGTGTAGATGTTTTTATTTATACTTTTCAATTTTATTTTAGCAAAGACGATTTTTTAAATCTTAGGAGCTTTTTTTATTTGTTGGAAATGGAAATTCACTTTTTGGCATGTAGCTATTGAATTACGTAATGAAAGAGTCTGCTCCGATAAATCGATTTTGATTTTTTGAACGCTTAAAACACTAAGACACAAAAACGCAAAGTGTCGATCTTCAATATATTTATTTCTTTTCGTCTTAGCGACCGCGATAGCCATCGGGATTGCACCTCCCGCTTCTCGAGATGTCCCATTTGCGTAAAAAAAAAACTTATCGAAGTGGAATCAATGTAAGAAATATGTAAATAAGATTCCACTTAAAAAATATAGTTGTTAAATCTAAAAGCAAGCAAGTTAAAGTGTATGTATTCTTCTGCGCTGAAAGTTAAATAATATGAAATTATACTTATTATTTTAGCTTGAACCATACAGTTAATTCTCAAAACAGAAATGCAATCTAAATAAATAACGAAATGCTGTAATAATAAATTATGTAATGGCTAAATTTATTACTACAAAACCCTACGAATACTGTTTTTTTTAAGACTGTCTGATTAATTTTATTTGCACGTAATCAGTGATTTAGCATAAAAAGTGAATAAATTATTCTTCACTTTTTTAAAGAATAATTTTAATGGTTATTTGAGCGTTTTTTTTTAATAGTACTTATTACTACGAGTCTCTATTAATTACTACAAGTTACTGAATATCAATTAAATAGAAATAATCACTATATTTGCAATACCATATTTGAAGACGTTTATTTACCTCTTAAATTCCTAATGTTATGACAACTTCAGCTCTTATTATTCACAATGTGCTGTGTAAAGTATATACAACATTTAATTTTACTGTTATTAGTAAATTATCATTGTTTTTCATCTTGTTTACGTCATTATCATGTTTTGTAAGTGCCCAAAAATGTAATTGTAAACACGTTATTACGGCAGATCAATTGTATGTTGATGCAACTAAAATGGATGTTCAACCAGGTGATACAGTGTGTATTGAAGCAGGTATTAAAAAATCGTTGATGATTTCAAACTTCCATGGAACAGCTGATGAATATATTGTATTTACAAATTGTGGCGGTGAAGTGTTAATACAAAATAACGATGTGTCTTATGGCGTATGTATTTATAATTCAAGCTATTTCCGTTTCACAGGAACTGGTACAAAAGGCGTTGATTATGGAGTACGTATAATGGAAACTATGGTAGGTAGCTCTATTGGTTTTAAAATTAGTAATGGGAGTACAAATTATGAAATTGATCATATAGAAGTTTCAAAATCAGGCTTTGCTGGAATCATGGCAAAAACGGATCCTAAAATTGATTTAACTACCAACCGCAATAACTTTACACAATACCAAACAATTATTCATGATAATTATTTTCATAATACTGGTGGAGTAGGCATGTATATTGGGCATTCATATTATAATGGTATCCTTACCAAATCCGATGATAATGAAGTACTTTTATTTCCAAGTGTGCTAAAAGGAGTGCGTATTTATAATAATAGAGTTGATAGTACTGGATGGGATGGATTACAAGTGGGTAGTGCAACCCAAGATTGCGAAATTTATGGAAATACAGTTACTAATTATGGTTTGTCTGCTATCTCAAGTCAGCAAAGTGGAATACAAATTGGTGGTGGTACAACTGGTAAATGTTATAATAATTATGTTGCTAACGGTACTGGTAACGGTATGTCCATTTTTGGGCTTGGAAATAATGATATTTACAACAATATAATAATTAATGCAGGCCGTACTTATTTTCCTAACGACCCAGCAAAAAGAATTCATGGAATATTTGTAGATGATAGGGCTACTATTTCAGGTAGTTCGTTCAATTTTTATAATAACACTATTGTAAGTCCAAAAACAGATGGAATTAGGTTTTCAAGCGTATTGAGCAGGAACAATAGATTTATTAATAATATTATTATCAATCCAGGTTCATTGATGTTTTATTCTAAGTATTCCAAAGAAACGCCTTACATAAATACAGGTGGGAAAACTGGAGTTGATGCTGTAATCTCGAACAATTTCTTTGATTTAAATACCGAGAAGATTCAATTTGAAGATGATTATAATAATAACTTCAAATTATCAGAAACATCTCCAGCAATTGAAGCGGGTTTAGATTTATCAAATTATGGCATAAATTTCGATTTTGAAAACAATGCTCGGCCTTTAGGAAGAAGCTATGATTTAGGAGCTTATCAACGTATCGCCAATACTGAAACTAAACTGAAATCAATATCAACGGCCAATTATGCAGTTTATCCAAATCCATGCAACGGCAAATTTCAAATTTCAAGGGACGAAACTTCCAATGTGAACGTTACAATTTATAATATCTCAGGGAAAATTGTAAAAACGAGTAAGAATAATTCAGATAAAAATCTTCAATTCGACATTTCTGATTTAGCTTCAAAAGGAAAGTACTTTGTAACACTTAGTGATGAAAATGGCTCAAGTACTATAACAATTGTAGTATTGTAGGCTTTTGAAATAGATTGTTTGAAAAATAGATATTTTTCAATTTTCAATTCCTATTAAATAATTTTTCCGTTTAGCAAATTATAATGTAATCAGAATCAGATTATATTAGGCATTATACAAATTGTATCTGTATGATATAATAAACTTTATATTTTAAAACTAAGAAATACTCCTTCTGCGTATTATCATTTTCAATAATCTAACTTATATAAAATCTATTATAACAGAAACGCTACACCTATCTTTTTAAGGTGTAGCGTTTCTTTTTCAGACTTCAATAGGTAGGGTCTGCTGAAAAAATATAATGATACTGATTAATAGCTGATTATACTAAATATATACTACCTTAACCTCGTTTCGCTCTTTCCCAGTTTACGCTTTGTTTGTTGCGGATATATCTCATAAAGCCCATATACACAGCATAATTCATAATGTAAAAATAGTAAGGGATAAAAAATATTTTCACTTTCAATGCCTTATTCTCCAATTGCCATCCAATAAAAGCCGAAATATAGAACAATGCCTGTAAACCCAAAATAATCAAAAATAAATTTGATGTAGGTGCTAGTATTATGTTGACAATCAGCAATAAAAGCAATGCAATAGGCGTAATTGTCCAGCGTAACACGCGGTGAGAAATGTATTGAAAGGAAAGTAAACCGTATTTGAATATGTTGAGCAATGGGTAAAGCCGAACCACCGACTGAATTCCACCAGCCGCAATTCTAATTTTGCGCTTCAATTCTTCTTTTACATTGGCCGATGCAGTTTCTTGGGCATAAGCTTCGGGGTCATAATCAATCTTATAGCCTTGCATGGCCACACGTAAGGAAATTATAAAATCGTCCAATAATGTGTCAGCTTCCACTTCGTTGAAAAGCTCTGTGCGTATGGCAAACAACTCACCAGCAGCACCTACCGCCGTATTTAATTCTGCATCCCAGCGTTTTAAAGCCGATTCATATTTCCAGTAAATTCCCTCGCCAGCACCAGCGGCTGTTTCTTTGTCGGCGTTGAAAATTCGCTTTTCGCCCGATACACAGCCTGTTTTAGGGTTGTTAAACATTTGCGCAATTTTCATAATTGAATTTTTGCCCAACAAAGTATTAGCATCCGAGAAAATCACAATCGGTGTTTTCACAAATTTCATAGCACGATTCATGGCGGCAATTTTACCGTTTCGTTCTGGCTTGTGCATAACTTCAATGTCAGAAAAACTTTTCAATAGGGTAGGAGTGTTATCGTCCGAACCATCGGTTACCCACATTTGATGTAGTTTCGACTTTGGGTAATTCAGTTGAAGTGTGTTTTCTACTTTTGTAGCCACAAAATCCTGTTCGTTGTAAGCAGCTATTAGCAAAGTAACTTCCGGAAGTTGCTCATCAGTAAGTACTACCGTTTTTTGTTTCTTAAATATTCGTTTAATACGTATCATCAAAAACAAAACAATTCCGTAACCGAGGTAAGTGTAAAACACTATACCTAGTAAAATCCAAAAAATAATTTCCAACCATTCCATAAGCATTCAATTTAAAGTAATAAAAGTTTTGTTTGTGATTTCTAAATATCAAAGTATTATGTTGTGAAATTCTATATTTTCACTGTCAAGAGGTGCTACGTTAGAGCTGCTTTTAAGTAGTTCCTTACTTTTTGCTGTTCCACATCTACAATATCAGGAATATGTGAAAAGTCAATCTTGAAGATGCTTTCGGAAGTAGAAATACTGGAAAATTTTCTGTCTTCAAATCTCAATTTTGACAATAATGTATCTAAGCGCGATGACATGGGTGCGCTGCGTCCTTCGCGGTCGAAAACCACAAATGGCGATTGCATCAAAGTAGAAAAAATGACCGCATGAAAAGAATCTGTGCAAACAATTTCTGCCGAGCTTATGTAGTCAATAAACTCCCCAGGATTGGCATCATATCGTTCAACATCTTCCAAACTAGCCATTTGTACTATTTCAAGTTGGTGTTTAGCTGCTAAACTTTTCAACCATTTTTTTCTTTTTGCCGAAACTACACCAATAAAATAAGTGAGCAAGTATTTTCCCTTTGGTTTCTTTTCCGCTGGATGTGCTATCTGCAACCACTGCTCTTTGGTGAGCATTAACGTTGGGTCCACAAGTACTACTGCCTCTCGTCCGCTTAGTTTTTTGATAATATCAGCTCCCGCTTGCTCCCGAACCGACAAAAACGCCATTTCTGAAATCCATTTTGTGTAAATGTCAATATACTTTTCAGGAATGGTTGAAACTCCAAAGCTTGGCGACAAAGCAATTCGTTTACTTTGGGGTGCAAATTGAATAAAATCAAAAGCTGAACCTTTTCTGAGCGTCGGATTCCAAATTTGGTCACTACCTACCGAAAAAAAATCATATCGTTCGCCCAAATCTGCTGGCGTATTGTGTTCCGAAACTACAAAATCGGTTTCTTTGATGTACTGTTTTGTGAAAACTCGAAAAGACTTATCTTTGGCTTTTTGGCAGGCTGTATATTTCCCATGACTCATTTTGTCTTTCACTTTCATTATAGCCTTGTCGATAAGCACGATAGGCGATTGTTTGAGTGCGTTTTTGATTCGGGTAATCGTAAATTCTAATCCTCCTTCAATTTCAATTTTTGGAACATTTACAATTGTTTCCACATCTAAACCCATCGATTTCAGAACCTCCTGCGATGCGTAATTTTGCAACCTATTTCCATAGTTTACATAATCGGTAATGGTTATAATGCCTATCTTTTTCATTTTTTTGAATTTAGTGTAAAACTGAATAGAATATTGTAAGTTTAATGTTCGGCAATTTATGAAGTGTTGATAATTGATAAGTTGTTGCAGCGCAGAAATTTAAAATTAACATAGCCCTAGTTTATTTTCTATTCCGAATCTTGTTTCTTATTTTGATGGCAAAATTTCTTAGTCCTGGAAAGTATTTTCCACTTTTCATATTGTAAAATATCGATTCTGAATCAAATATCATTTCAAAGTTCTCAGTGCATAATACTGGTTTTTTAGTTATTTTATTTATTTCAACCGCTTGACTTAGTGAGCTTTCTATAAATAATATATAGCCATTTTCCTTATAAGTTTTTGCTTTATGATCTCCATGACTATTGGCTTTTTGTCGGGCTTCTTTGTTAGGTAAGTCCAACATTACCAGCTTGTTGTACTTTACGTTGTTGTTTTTGAGCCAAGTTTCGGTTTGAGGACGGTATTTTTCCAATCGCGATGTTACTATAGTCCCAATTTTACTTCCAGGAATATACAATGGCGGCGCATTGAGAATAAAATCGATGTATTTTGGACCATCATCATTTTGATCTTCCGATGGGTCAATGCACAATACACCGTCAATATCAAAACATATTTTCTCCAAAGTGGTGTGATTGAATATGTTCCACTGAAAATAACGTGGTAATGGTACAGTCTCAAAATAATAATCTACCATTTTTTCTTTGCCAGGAATCACATAAATGGCACAATAACTAATAGAAAATTCTTCCCCATAGTCTTTCAAGCTCTCTTTACATTTTAAAATGGCAGAACCCGAAGCAATACTGTCATCAACAACCAATATCTTTTTAAATTCCTTTATATCAAAGAATTGACCACGTGCACCAGCTTTGTAAATGTGTCCGTTTAGGAATGAGTTCAAATCAGTGTAAGGTTTATTTAAGTAAAGTGCCAGCAAATTGGCTGGCAACATACCACTTCGAGGAATGCCAACGATGAGATCGAAATCGCGAGGAATAATGCTTAAACGTTTCAGAATAATTTGATTCAAATTTGATATGTTTCTGTAATACATAATTTTAGATTTTTAGTTTGTGACTCTTTTTGATTAATAAAAAAGGTATGAAGGCTATAAATGTTCAACTGTAATTTCCTTTGATGTTTTCCGTGGCGAGGATGCAATTGCAAACTTATCGGGCACATAACCACATGAAATTACCAATAATGGAACTTCATTTTCCGGAATTTTCAGCAATTTTCTGAGCTTCTCATCTTTATCGTTGGATACACTCCAGTTGAGCGAGCAAGCAGCTATTTTGTAGAAATGTAATGCATTCAACAATGTCATGCTGAACATTCCACCATTCAAATGATTTTCGTTTCGTTCGTGAATATCTTTTGTGGTAGATATTACAGAGCTTATAACCAGTAGTGTTTCAGCTAAATGGCCAAATCCCCGGTTTCCATTCTGAAGATCCAGAATTCCAGTTTTCTTCTCAGCCGATTTCACAATATACACCCGTGTAGGCTGTCTATTGCAAAACGAAGGCGATTTCTGAGCCAAGTCAATACAATCATGCAGCACCTTTACCGGAATTACTTCTGTGGTATAATTACGAACAGAATACCTCGATTTGCAAAATAAATCAAACGGGCTATTCACATCCTTAAAATAATCCTCTTTGCTAATATGGCATTGCTTCAAACCTTCTATACCCTTGAAATTGTTTACAATAACCTCCAATTTCTCCAGTACATCGGCATCTAATTTAAACCCAATTTCTATATGATATTCATAATATTCTCTCAATACTGAAACAGATTGTTTAAATTCTAATTCAGTTTTTGGTAAATTCATAGTATCGTATTTCAGTACCGTATTGCATAGGCTAATTACTACCGGCTTCCCAAAACCAGGGCGAGGAGTAGGCATTGTTAATCCTTTTTCTACAATGTGGTACGCAAGCGTTAAATCACGCTTCACTTTTTCGTCATCGGAGTTGTTATACACTTTATCATACACACGCCTTTTTATATCAAACATAACCGCTTTTTTGGCTGTTTGCAAATAATATAAATACATGAGCTTTTTGGGGAATAATCCTTTCAACTTCTTTTTAAGTGCTTCCATTTTGTGTGATAGTTAATGAAAATAATGATGCGTTTTTATCTAATTAGTTGGATTTCTTGAATTTGAGCATTATTTTATTGTATGGTACTGTTACCAATTCTTTTTCATATTTATTTATTCCAAAATACCACATCGATATTGCATAAATAACTGTGTAAATGAAAATGCCTACAATCAATAGTATAGCATTGTTTAAATCAAAGTATATAAACATCAAAACTCCTACAATTGAAGGAATAATTAACGCCGGAGTTATTTTAACTAATTCATTTACAAATAGTTTAATGTCCAATCCCACTTTTTTGTGATAATACCAATTCATAATAAAAACGTTCCCTATTACCAATGCTATGGCTGTGCCGGCAGCTGCACCAATACCGCCATATAATTTTACTAATGGAATAGAAATCAAAACATTGGCTATGGCAATAAACAAATATACCCACGACCTAAATTTGTGCATGTTTTTGGCTCGTTGTATTTCTATTCCTAAATTTTGCAAAAGTGGAAGTGTAACAGGAACTATTAGCATTAAGGCAATGCCGTACGACTCATGATAATCGTCTCCAGCCCAAAGCTTTATAAAACCCATACCGAAAAAAATCAATCCATTGATTATCAACGACAAAAGTATAAATTGCAAACGGCCTAATTTTGCAAATAATAAGCTTAATTCTTTATTGTCATTTGCCCCCGATACCATGGCGTTTACCCTTGGAATAAAAACCCCCGATAAAGCGGTGGAAAAAGCTAGATAATAGGTGTTTAGCTGAGCCGCCAAACTATAAGTTGCCACGGCAATTGTGCCTTTAAACCGCCCTACAATAAACCTATCTACATTCCAATTTATCTGATTTACAACTAAATTCATGAAAATAAACGAGGAGAAAATAAATAATTCCCTCATCAGTCCGGAATCAAATTTTTTAAAATCAAAATTGATATTTATTTTTTTGTAACAATAATAGGCATTAATGAATTCTATCAGAAAGTTAAGAATCGTTGTTACAATTGCCATTCCCACAGAGGCATAGCCCATTATTAAAACTGGAAGAATCAAAAATGGACTGGTTATGATTTTAGCAATTTGCAAGGAGCGCTGAAATATAAATTTCTCATTGGCAGTTACATACGAGTTGAAAACTATGGCCGGAAATGAAATGGCAATATTCACCACCATTACCACCATAAGTATTTTTGCTTTTGAGAGTTCAAGAACAGTAAGTTGAGAACCAAAAATGTTTTCGGTATTCAAAACTAATATGATTCCCGCAATGATTGAAACAATTCCCATAACTGAAAATATCGAGAGAAACATTCCATTCAGTTTGGCAATGTTATCATTTTCGTTATTTGCTTTATAACCAGAGAAATACTTTATATAAGCACTACCAAATCCGAAACTAAATAGTCCTAAATAACTGACCACAGACGACACCAAATTGTAAAGTCCATATTCACTTTGCCCCAAAAGGCGTAGCATTATGGGCGTGTAAATGATAGAAATAAGACTGCCAAGTCCTATTAACAAATAGGACATGATAGCTCCTGCTTTCAATTGATTTACTTTCATTTGGTGTTTGCGTGTCTTAAATAAATTTCGCTAATATATCACTAAAGCTCTCAGTTCTTGCATCCCACGAATTTGATTTAGCAAAATTTATCCTGTCCATTATTTTCTCAGCTGTGTCTGTTTGCGTTTCTTCCAGTAATTTTGCAATAAAATCTTCTTTGTTTTTTGCTATGCTCACTATTCCTTCAAACTCAGGTAAAACGGCAAAAGCATTCATCACCAGCGGAACCCCAACTGCTAAATACTCATTGATTTTTAGTGGGTAAATATTCTTATTTACCTCATTCACAAGGTATGGTATAATGCCCACATCATAAGTCGCCAATAGTTTAGGTACATTATTTTGCTTTATTGGCGGAAAAAATTTCACGTTTTCATATTTTTCCAATCGCTTTCTCACCTTTACATTCATCAAATCGCCAGTAAATTCAAAGTCAAAATTGCCGAGCTTGGCAATCGCATTTTCCACTGTTTCAATATCAAACCTACCATCCAAACTGCCAATATAACCAACTTTTTTTCTACTATTTGTAAATACCTTTTTTTTTGCAAAAGGCAGGAAAACAGGAAAGTCAACACCGTTTTTAACCACAAAACTGTTGGCATTCAATTTCTTTTTCTCAGCATTTAAATATTCTGATGAGGTAATAATGCCATCTACTTTTGTCGAGAATTTATTCTCAAAATCAAAAATCCTTTTACCAAAAAAACCAGATTCTACGCCATCGTAACAATAATAAATACTGGCCTTTTCGCCCAGTTTTTTTAATGTGGTTAGTCCATAAAATGGATTGTATGCAGTAATCACAATTGGATTTTCAAATCCCAATTTTTTGATTGTTTTCTTAACTTTCTGTTTGTAAATGAAGGTGTTGATTGAAAATAACAGGTTGAATATTTTTTCGTTTTTCAAAAAATACAACGGCAGCACAGGCGGCATAACCAAATCATACACTTTGCTACCTACATTAGTATCAATTATTTGCAAGCTTTTCTCCAACCCCAACATTCGCTTCACGGGTGCATTTTGTTTGCCTCGCAAAGTAGAAATTACATCTTTGATGCTAAAAGGATATTCTACAAACAGTACATTATTGTTTACAGCCAATCGCTCAAGTATTTGCACCGTGGATTTGGCATAATTTCCAAACCAGCTAGTATTAGAAATACAGATAATATTTTCACCTTTTATCATAGCCTACTTTTTTGTTTGAATATAAACTTCTTTGTACAACTCCAGGTATTTTTCGGCCATGCGTTTCCACGAAAAATCTTTAGCGCGTGCAATGCCTTTGTCGCACAGCATATCACAATAAGTTTTGTCGCTTATAATTTTGCTAATAGCATCCACAATTTGCTCTGGCTTCAGCGGGTCAACTATAGCAGCGGCATCACCTGCAATTTCGGGCATCGACGATGTATTGGATGTAATTACCGGCACACCGCAAGCCATTCCTTCAAGTATCGGAATTCCAAAGCTTTCGCGCAAAGAAGGATATAGAAACACTTTACATTGGTTAATAATTGCGGGCATTTCTGCATTGGGCACATATCCTGTCATTACAATGTCTTTTCTTAAATCACTGCAATCTATATCTTTAAGTATTTGTAATAATGCATTTTCTTCAAAATCCAACATTACCAATTTATATTTTGTTGCGGATTTTGCATTGAAATCCGAAAAAGCTTTCAGTACATTTGGTGTGTTTTTTTTGGGGTCGGTATTTCCCAAAAAGAACATAAAATTGTCTGGTAGTTTGTATTTCAATTTAGCTTCGGAAAGAATTTTAGCATCTTCTATCTTTTTAAAATGCTCGCCCACACCATTATAAATAGCTACCAGGTTGGATCCCAATCCCATAAAGTTTTTTATACGTTCTTTTTCAAAATTAGAAACAGTAACCACACGCACCGATTTTCGAGCAATAGTTGGCACCACCCACCGGCGATACATATTTCCAAACTTTTGGTACCAAGTGCCACCTTTTTTCAGAATGCTTACACTTTCGAGATATATAATATCGTGCAAAATGGTAACCAATGGCACTTTGCAAATAATAGGACCAGTATTACTGGTACAATGCAAAATATCGCAACCTTCATTTAAAGCCGCTTTTGGTAAGGCTATTTGTTCCCAAGTGGGGTATGGACCGCCGCCAAGTTCTACAATTTTAAAATTTGGAGCCGCTGGAATGCAAGTATTGTCAGCATCGGGTTTCACAAAAATCACATATTCGTTCACCTTATCAATGAGCTGCAGATTTTTTATCAATTCCAGCGCCACCATGTCCATACCGTGTTTTTTTGGGCGGTATAATCTTTGTCCTTCGATGCCAATTTTCATGTTGTTGATGATTTAATGTTTAAATTTGGACTAGCTGAAACGAATATATTATAACAGATCTGTTATTGATTGAATATTCGACTTTTTGTTGATAAACATTTCCCACCATACAGTCAAAGTCAATAAATTTACAATTTGATTTGACTTAACCTGTTGATACCAAAACCAATATGATTTTGAATTAGTTGTTTCGTCATATTGCTTTAGCAAATTGTCAATGGCTTGGAATTTAAATAAGTGCTTAACAGCATCTGAATTTCTGATAAACGAAAATAACATTTTTCGCTGTTTATCATCCTTTAAAAAAATAGGAAGAGGAGCAAATCCACCTTGTTTTTTTCTGTCGGTAATTTCTGTCGGTAATTTTGGTTTCAAGTATTTTTTATGTAGGTATTTCGATTGTCCTTTACCTTTGCTCAATTCGTCCAAAGTGCCATGAAACTTGTAATCGACTGGAAGTGAATTCAAAAAAACATTGAGTTCTGTGCTCATGTACGGAAACGAAATGTTGGTACTAAACAACTCGGACATACGCGAGGATTTAAACAAAATAACTTCGTTGATAACTTGTTTTATATCAATGTTTATATTTCTGTTGAAAAAGAAATCATCAAAGTTTTTGTACTTTTTTGGATGATCTTTTAAGTAATTAAACTCCCGACTTTTATATCCTACAGCGTTGATATTATTAACCTGATGTTGCGTAAAGCCAAAAACATCAGATTCTTGAATATGAAGTATTTTCCTATTGTGAAATTCCGAACGAAACAGAATATTGTCATTTTCAAACATGGAGGAGTTGCCGGCAAAATCAAACAATTTTTGTAATACTTGGCCACCGTTTTGTTTCATTTTCCAATGCAGCGCAAGCTCTTTGCCCGATGTTCCAAAATGTTGGTCGTTACCATCTCCGCCAAGAATTAAATCAGGTTTCTCGCCACTCTTTTTCACAAGTTCCATGGCAGTATAATTCACCATCAAACCGCCTTCTTGAAACGGATCGCCCGTTACTGAAATTATTTTGGGGAGGTTAAGAATTTCCGATCCGTCAATTTCGTAATCGTGATGCTTACTATTATATGTTTCCGAAAGTATTTTAGCCAAAGGTAATTCAGTCCATTGATTATTTTTAAAACCAATAGAAAATGTCGATATTTCACCGTCATACACATCCCGCAAAGCTGAAATATTTCCACCCGAATCATAACCACCACTCAATAAAAGTCCAATTTTGCTATCATCTCCTATTCGTTCTTTGATAGCCTTTTTGTGCAATCGTTCATATTCAGTTGTTGCCTCATCGATAGTCAACTTGCTGGTAGCTACATTATTTAGATAGTCTTTTGGTGGGAAAATATCCGAATCCGTTAGTGCTGTTTTATTTATTGTAAGTAAATGCCCTGGAGCTAGTTTGGTTACACCTTCAAGCGAGCAAAGTGGTGAAGGTACATAACCGATACTTAAAAATGTGAATAAAGCTTCGTAATTTGGTTTGCAATCAAATCCATTCAATGATGTAAAATCGAGCAGGTTAGAAGTAAAATAATCTGAAGTGTAAAATACTTGACTACCCACACCGTGGCGATCTCTAAAAATATTTATTGTTTCAGAATTAACTATTATCAATGTAAAATCACCATCAATATCAGTAAATGCTCCTTTTCCTTTCTTAATATATTTTTCCAGAAAACTTTCAGGAGTTTTATTGTAAAACCTGCCGTTTAAAAAAAGCTTTATATCGCCTGATTCATAACAACTAATTGTTGACAATGCGCTAAAATCACCTGACATCAAAGAGGAAAATGTCGATTTAATTGGTGTTGTGTTTTTCATGATATTCTACAGATTAAAAGTAAGTTGAGCTATAAATTGTATGTCATTTTTTGAATTTGAATTTATTTCTTCATCAATCAATTAAAATATGATTGTTGGATTTTCTGGAATTAATCTGTGACTTATTTCTTTATTCGATTGTTATATTTGGGAATTTTCCTTTTCAATTGTACCATGTTGCGTGTGGATGAATTTCTTGTTAGCTCCTTTCAGTTTAAAAAGTGATGCAAACATCGACCAAAATGCTTTTGGCAAAGTTAGCAAAGCAGCCAATGTTTGTTTATTATAAAATTGGGCAGGAATGCTCAGAATAAATGCCAAAACTACAATAATGAATACAATTAACCAATAAAAAAATGGGTAATACAAGATTGTATTTTCGGGGAATAAAATACTGATGATCAGTGATAAAGCTGCAATTATCCCCGTAAATCCTATCAATAAAACCCGTGGTGGCGAAATCATTTGAGACACTTTATCGAAGAAGTCAACATTTCCTTTAAAAATTAAATGTTGAAGTCCTAAAAAGAAAAAACGACCAAAATATACAAATTGAGCTGATAACCAGCGTTTACGTTGATTTTCAAACACTTCTACTTTTTGTACTTTTTCATCATATACCAACGCATCTTCCAGAAACTCAATTTTCTTACCATCACGTAATAGCGTCAATTCCAATTCTTTGTCAAAACCACCAACGGCTTTAATTTCTAACATCCGTTTTTTGAACATCCTATAGTTGAAAGCCATTCCAGAGCCTATTAGAGCCGACGAAAAGCCCAATGACCGATGACCTTTGCGGAAAATATGATTATTTAATTCCTCACTAATTGCATCAAGTATGGCAAGTGCCGTATTCGTATTTTTTGCAATTCTATGACCCTGAACTACTTCAAATCCGTTGTCGAAAGCAGCGTTCATTTTAGTGATAAAGTCAGGTGCCATAATATTGTCGGCATCCAACACCAATGCCACGTCATAGTCATCACCTAATATTTCCATGGCGTTATTTAAAGCCTTCGATTTAGTGCTAATTTCGAACGAAACTTCTACCAAAATTATTGGCAACAACTTCAGTTTTTGTATAGTTTCTGGTTGAAATGAATCGGCTATAATAACTATATCAAAACTTCCTTTGGGATAATCTTGTTTTAATGCCTCTTGTGCCACTTCTATAATTACGCTATCTTCTTTATAACCAGGAATTAGCACTGCAAATTTCCGCAACTTTTTCGGCGTTGCTTGTGCCGTGTTTTTTCTAGGATTTAATCTTCCGGCCAATGCAAAAATTAGAATGTAAATAGATGAAAAACCAAGATATACAAGCAGGATTGTTTCAATTATAAGAACTAGAATATGTAGTATTTCCATGATTACGATATTTGTAATTTGTTGAAACGGCAGAAAATGAATTACTTAGACGGTAGGGTCAAAATGAGTTTATGTTCTAAATATACTATTTGATATGTGAAAATTATGGAACAAAAAACTGAATTTTCAGTCTTTTGTTCCTGTAATCTTTATTTCAATTAGAAATTAATCGGTTTTTTACCAATACTATAATAATGGAAATTGAAATCTTCCAATTGGTCCATATCAAAAATGTTACGACCATCAAATATCACCTTGTCGTTCATCAGTTTATCCATCACTTTAAAGTTTGGAAGTCTGAACTCACTCCATTCGGTAACTACGGCCAAAGCATCTGCCCCTATTAACGTTTCATACATATCCTTACAATACTTAATTTTGTCGCCCAAAATTCTTTTTGTTTCATGCATAGCAATCGGGTCGTAAGCATTAACTGTTACGCCATTTTCCAACAAGCTATTTATTAACACCAAAGATGGAGCTTCGCGCATATCATCCGTTTCAGGTTTGAATGAAAGACCCCAAATAGCTATGGTTTTTCCTTTCAAATTTCCTTCAAAATGGGTGTATATTTTGTTAAATAAAACTGTTTTTTGGAAATCATTTGCATCTTCTACAGCTTGTAAAATATTCAAAGAATAGTTGTAGTTTTTTGCAGTTTTAATCAATGCTTGCACATCTTTTGGAAAACAAGAACCACCATAACCAACTCCAGGGTAAAGAAATTTGTAGCCAATACGGGTGTCTGAACCAATTCCTTTGCGCACCAAATTAATGTCTGCACCAACAATTTCGCACAGATTTGCAACTTCGTTGATAAAACTAATTTTAGTAGCAAGCATTGCATTTGCAACATATTTAGTCATTTCGGATGACGTAATATCCATTACAATAATAGGGTGGTTATTCAAAACAAAAGGTTTATAAAGCCTTTTAAGCACTTTTTCAGCTGTTTCCGATTCTACTCCAATCACAATACGATCTGGTTTCAAGAAATCGTCCACAGCATTTCCTTCTTTCAAAAACTCTGGATTTGAAGCCACATCAAATTCAACCTTCACGCCTCTTTTGTCAAGCTCACCCTGTATAGCAGCTTTAACTTTTACTGCTGTTCCTACTGGCACCGTACTTTTAGTTACAACTACTGTATAATTGTCAAGATTAGAACCAATTTCGCGGGCTACAGCCAACACATATTTAAGGTCGGCACTTCCATCTTCATCTGGCGGTGTACCTACTGCTATAAAAATTGCGTCACTTTCGTTTACAACTTCCGCAAGTTTTGTTTTGAAGAAAAGTCTTTCTTTTTGTACGTTTCTCTTTACAAGGTCTTCAAGTCCTGGTTCATAAATTGGCATTACACCATTGTTAAGACTGTCTATTTTACTTTGATTGGTGTCGATACAGTTAACTACTGCTCCAGTTTCTGCTAAACAAGCGCCAGAAACGAGTCCTACATATCCGGTGCCAACAATTGAAATGTTCATAATGATTAAATTTTAAATGGTTGTATGTTATATTGAATATTGAATTTCTTTGTTGATTGTAGTTGAAACTTTATATTGTTATTCATTGTAATTTCATTATCTCTTGAATACGGTGGCAAATATATTGATTTTATATTTATCCACATGTAGTAAAAAAAAGTTTTTTATGTCAATTTTTTATTTTTTTTTATTACAATGGACTTGGATGCGTATTATAAACTTGAATAGTTTTTGTGTGAAACCATATACAATAAAGAAATAGCCGCCTAAAAAGTATTCGAAATATGTACATTAAAGACTTGATATTAACTATGTTATACTATGAGACAAAGACTCTGTTTTTGAGAGTTATTTAAATCGTTCTGCAATAAGATGACACATGGGTTGCTAGGCTAGAATTAGTTTTTTGATTTTATTGTAAACAACTACTTCCAAAAGATATGAAAACAGAAGCATAACAACAATATAAAGTCCATATTCCAATACTTTATTATTCAAAAATTTCAGGTAGGTAGCTTCAATAACTAAATAATGATGCGAAATGTATATCACATAAGAAAATGAAGCGATGTATTTGAATTTATCGAAGAAGAAATTGAACCCAAACCAATTAAGTTTTTTCCAAATAATAGACCCAAACATTACCATCAGTGCAAAAACAAAATGACGAAGTTCGATAAACGGATAGGCTACAAGCGGATAGGTATAGATTTTTGTAAACTTGAAATTAATATACAAATTAATGGCCAGAATTATTGTAATGGTCAATAGAACATAAGCGTAGGGCATGATTAACGAAAAATCAAATTTCTCTTTTTTCAAATAAGTGTCTGCAAATATTACTCCAATCCACCATATTGCAAAATACATGGCTAATCTGTTGACAATGAATGGATAAAACACATAACTAATGGCGGCTACAATAACAAGAATATTGACATACATGTTAAGCTTATCGCTTTTAATTTTGGTAATAAGGAAAAAGAACAACATGTAAAACCACCATTCGTAAGATAATGACCATAATACTCCATTACCTAAATAAGCAGGAACCAATACGTTAGGTTTTTGCGAAATTACATCCTGAAGCATAAGTAAGTTGCCAAACAAGCTTTTCCACTCAGGATTAGCAAACCCACCCTCCGAATAACTTTTTATTACATACCCTAAAATAAAAATAAAAATCAAGGGCACATAAAGTCGTATAAACCGTCGGATGAAATAATAATTGAAGGTTTTGTTTTTAGACTTTTCGTAGGTAAATTTGATTACAAAACCTGATAGTACAAAAAATACAATCACTGCTTCGGGACCAAAACGAAAAAAGAATCCAAGATTGATACCAAATAAATAAAATTTTTGGGGTAGAACATGAAAAAAAACAACATAAAGTGCTGCAAATCCACGTAGTGCTTCTAGTTTTTCGAGCCGATTGTTCATACTTTTTAGATTTTTAGTTTTGTTTTTCTATGGATATTTGTTCATTTTCTTTCAATAATTTCTCTTTTTCCTCTTCTTCTTTTTCCCATTCTGGCATAAGTGATATTAATGCCATACTTGTAAATACAATAATAATGTTGGGCAATTGTCCTAGACTAGATGCACTATATGATGAAACCATAAGGCCATACATGCCGCAAGTAAACGGTATTGCTTTGTAAATATATTCTGGTTTTTTTAGTCTAAAAAAAATTAAAAACGTAGATTTCAGCGCAAAGTAAAAAATCATTATCAAGTAAAATGTCAAACCAACAATACCTTGCTCGGCCCATATCTGTATATAAAATCCATCAGTGGCTGTCTCAGCTAGAACAGTGCCAGGGCTAAAACGCAAACCCCAGTTTCCCGATGAGCCTACGCCTCCGCCAAATGGACGGTTTTTTAGATAATCTGCAAATATCTTTCTGTTCTGCGTGCGCACATCTAGGGATGCGTTTTCCTCCCCAAAAGCACTTCTCATGCGCCTTATATCATAGTTCCCTTGTCCTATATTAGTGTATTTTAGAATGAAAAACACTAAAAAAATGATACTTCCAACAGTAATTATGATTTTAATCTTTTTTGTTAAAATTGTATATACTACAAAACCGACCAATGGCACAGCAATTGCACTTCTAGTGCCGGAAATTAACATGGCAAATATTGACCCAAATCCAATGAAGAAATAGAAATACTTATAAAAAAAACTTTTTATTTCGTGAATACCTAAAACAATGAACATTACACCAAAATATCCCATTGAACTACCAAAAGTTCCTGCATCGGAAAAAATTGAAAAAACCCTTAATTGACCAAATAAAATATGAGTACTTCTGTTGCCCGGTACGTTGAGCCAAGTTTGTTCCCATTTGTCAACCCCCATGTACTTTTGTCCAATGCCTTTGGCTACTGCAATAAGCGTAAACCAAGCACATGTTTGTATTAAAATATCTAAATCTTTTGGCTTGTTAAATATCAAGTAAACCAAGGGCACTGTCAGAAAAACATACAAACCTTGACCTCTCATAACATAAAACCAAGCCTCTCTACTTACTGCCTCAGGATTAAACAGTTGCAAAAATGTCATTGCATACCATACGATAACAAAGTAAGTAAAGTCTCTTCCAGCATTTTTCCAAATAATTTTTTTGTTAAACTGGCTAAAAATAACTGCTAACCAAGTTAGTACCAAAAGCCCATCGAGTGATAAGCCAAGTGGTGCAGGAATATATCTTGACAAACCAATAGCAAAATAATTAGCCACTAAAACCGAATAAAACCCGATTCGTGGATTGGCAAAAAAAACATATAAATATAGAATTGGAATAGGTAGTACTAATAAAACGATGCCGAAAATCAAATTGTCTTTTGAAAAAAAATACATCGTCCCTAGTAACAGTAAAATAAAGAATGAACTTACAGTAATCACCATTACGGCATGTTTTATTCTATGATTATCGTACGAAGGATTTGTGCTCATTTTAAAAAATGTGTATGATTTTTTTAGCTATTTAATCACTCGTTTCAATAGTTTTTTTAACAGTTTTCTGATAAATGACCTTTTTTTCGGAATTTCGCCGTAAATTTCCTCCAAATTATCAGGTTCAGCTTTCGTTAGAATAGCAAACAATCCATTTGGCACGGCATTTTTAAGTTTATCCAATATAAAATTATCAGCCTCTGACCACAATGCACTGGCATCATACACTATAAAATTTGCTTTTACATTGGCAATAAGTACTGGGTTGTCTATGCCATTACTTACTGGTGATAGCACACTAATTACAAAATCAGAAACTATATTTTCGGCATTAAATAATTCGATATAAGTATCAAATTGATTGATTTTATCTTGTAAATTCATTGCTTCTAAGTCGGTAACACCTTCATTGTCCAACGATTTTGCTATTACTCCATCGATACTAATTTCAGGTTCAAAATTTAGCACCTTAACTGTAAAATTATGACGTTCAATTTCGGCACTTAAATATTTGGCAATAAATAACTTACCAGCATTGTCCCAACTGCTGAAAATTTGTACTACAAAAGGGCGGGGTGACTCCGAACCAAGTTGGCGCATTTTTTCAAAAATCATTAATGCAGCTCGCTGCTCAATCATCTCTGTGTTTATGAACTTCTTTTTGTTCTCTTTGCAAAATGCACCTACCACATTCAGCCCAGTAAGTTGATGCAATAACGACGGTGTTTTAATTCTTTTATCCATCAATTCAATAATAAATACTGCTAGAAGGAAAAAAATCAAAGAAAACATGGCTGCTACTGTCACATACAAATTCTTTTTTGAGGCTATGGCATTTATTGGAAATTGGGTGTCATCAAATACTTTCATGTCAGAACGCATATCCATGTTTTGTTGATTCTGACGCGCCATACCCAAATCTTGCAAAATGCTTAAATACTCCCTTTCAAAAACGTGAATTTCTCGCTCAATGCGTTTTATGGTAGCACCTAATGGGGCATAGCGTTTAAATTGCTTCATGAATTCAATCTGCCTATCCTTCATTGATTTAAAAAGCGCATTGTAATTCTCTTGCGTTTTTACGGCATCCAGCCATTCTGATAATAACCTCTGAGATTCAATGCCTTGACTCTTGTTTTCGTAAATGTAAATTGAATCTACCTTGTTCTCTAATTTCTCTAATACCTCATTACGTTTGCTCTTTAAGTCCAATAACTGTTTTGCATTTGTCGAATTTTCATCAATTTCAATTGCTGTAATGGCATTGTTGTAATCTACTAACTTTTCTCGGATTCGTAATACTTCTGTGTTTCTAATGTTAATTTTATAGCGAGTTTCTATTTCACGCTCCAATTTAATGAGTACAGCTTGAGCGGCTTCGTACTCCATTTTGACTTCTTGCAGTTTAACCTCAATTTTTTCTTGTTGTGTGGTAACTTGCTCTGTTTGTTCGTAGTAGTTTATTATATCGTTGTCAATGTTGAAATCAAGTAATTTTTGTTCCGCTCCATTTAATTTTAAAGCTGCTTCTTTTAATTGATTTTCAAAATAAGCCACCGTAGAATTTGACTGACTAACTTTTAATGTGCTGTATCGCTTTACAAAAAGTTCCGTTGTAAATTTTACTGTATTATAACAGATACCCGCATCTTCCGACTCATAGCTAATTTTTATCAAGTCGCTATTTGTTAATCTCTCTCCCTTTACATTTGAAATTGCCTGCTTACTATAATACTTGTTTCCAAAATTCATCAACCGATAAATGTAATTATTTTCATCCTCTTTAATGTACTTTTTTAAATTGCTGTAGGTTTTCTCAAAATTGCCTTTTACAACAAGTTTTTTTACTTCATCAGGTACAGAATTTATAAACTCATTGTATGCTTTTATTGAAATAATTTCTTTTTCGGGTTTTGTAAGTAAAAGGTGCTGAGTAAGTAAATGAAGTGAAACATCTTCAAACAATGAATTCGATTTGAGAATTGTCATCAAGTTGTTATACTCATTTTGAGTTGCAACATTGTCAACCCTCAAAGCTTCTACAGCCAAACCACTATTTGATGTTACTCCAGAGTAAATAGTAGAAAATGTAGTATATTTAACGGGCAAATCCTTGGTTAAAAAAAACACTATAGTTGATGCCACAGTTGGAATTAATAAAACATACAAGAGTTTATTAGATATGATTTTTAAAAACTTAATGATATTCATTTTTTATCTTTTTGAAGATTTGTCCCAGTAAGCATTTTAAGTAAATAATACTCAGTATAATAACTGTTTTTTGTTGAAATATATGCATCCATTGATTTAGTATAAGCGTTGGAAATGGCAGCATATTCAGTCATTCCTATCATTCCAGATTTTACATCATTTCGTCCTTTAAGATAATCGATTTGAGCAGTTTGTAAATTGTTTTGTTGGGCTTCTAGCATTTCACTGAAGTTTTTCAATTTAAAGTACTCAATAATAACCAATCTGGTAATTTCTTTTTTCAGATCTTCTTTTTTTAGCTCCATTTCACGAATGTTGAGCTTAATAATTTTTTGTTCGCTTTTATTCGCAACAAAATATGACAAAGGTAACTTAACCGTTAAGCCTGCAAAATAATTAAACTGTTCTTTTGCTGATTGTAATGCTACTTCGGATGCTGAAACTTCACTTGATTGGGTCAAAGAAACCTGATTGAATAAACCGTAGCGGGTATTTGCTTCAATCTGTATAAAATCTAACCATGCTTTTTTCTTTATTTTTATCTCTTCAAGCAATACCTCAATTTGCTGATCGTTGGCTTTAAGTAGTGGAGAATTATTCATAGCAAATTGTATACAGTCCTCTAGTACTGGAATCACAAACTTATTGTAAGCCATCAGATTAGTAGTAGAATCACTATTTACCTCATTTTGAGCAAAAAGACCTAACGGGTAAAAATAACCAAGAATAATAAAAAAAAGGATGCGGTTCATCGATTACACATTTTCATGTTGAAGCATGGCAGGAATTGTTTTAAGCAGAATTTTCATGTCGTACCAGAATGAGAAATTTTCAGCGTATTCAATATCAAGCTGTTTTCTGTCGTCGGCCGACATAACGTTTGAACCCCCACGTTTGGTAACTTGCCAAAGCCCAGTCATTCCGGCGGGTGCCAAAAATCGTTTCGCCCATTGATCGGTAGTAATTAATTCTGCTTCGTAAAGTGGTAAAGGCCTGTTGCCCACTATCGACATATCGCCCTTCAGTACATTTATAAGTTGAGGCAATTCATCAATACTGGTGTTTCTTAACAATCTGCCCACTTTGGTGATACGTGGATCATTGGCCATTTTAAAGAATGCATTTTCTCTTTTGATAGCTTTTTGTTTTTTAATTTTACCTTCCCTTACAAAACCTTCGTCGTCAATCAATACCGGACCACTCTCATGCAAATCATCAAACTCTCTATGAGAATCATCGTTGGCGTATTGATTATTTTTCATCATACTGTCCACTTTTTTATCTGCATCGGTGTACATGCTGCGGAATTTGAGAAACCCAAATACATTGTATCCAGTTCCAACCCGAGGCGAAGCATAGTAAACTTTCCCTTTAGATTCTAATCGTATTAGTATAGCAATGACTATGAAAATTGGTAACAAAAATAAAAGTAATCCACCAGAGAATAAGATGTCGAATGTACGTTTCCAAACTGGAAGTTTAAACGTTTGAAGAACTTCAGTTTTTCTTCCACTTAAAGTTTCGTAGTTTTTAAAAATAAATTCGAATCGCTTTACAATGTCATTGGGGTGTGAATCAAAATGAAAAACATCATGTGCCCCAATTTTGATGTAATCGGGTGAATACGAGTTCTCATTTATTACGAATAATACAACCTTATTATTAGAAAGATTTTCCTTGAGATTTTTTATCAAAATCAAATCATTCGTTATTTCAGTTTCTTCGTAAATAATCAAATCAATAGAGTCCATTGATTTTACAGCATCCATTAAATGATTGCTCATAGAAAAACTAATCAAATCACTTTCTTTAGTCAATTTGTCAACCAAAGACTTATTGCTCCCAATATATATTCCTTTGTAATTCATAATGTTAGATTTCTGTGATAGTCTTGTTTGTTAATACGCCAATTTGCTTTGTGAGAGAATATGTACAGCAAAAAATGATATTACTTATACTATCTATTTTTGAGCAAGTTTTCAATTCTAGCCAATAATTCGGCAGGATTGTATGGTTTTTCTAGGTAGTCACTTGCACCAAGATTAATTAATTGTATTTTTTCGTCGCTTTTATCAATGCTCGACAAAATAATTACAGGAATATCTTTAAATGCTCCACTACTTTTTATTTGCTCTACAAAACCTTTTCCGCCTAGTTCAGGCATCATTAAGTCAGTAACAATTAAATCGGGCATATATCCATTTTGAAGTATAGAAAGCCCTTCAATTCCATTTTCCGCACTTTCTACATCGTATTTACTTGATAAAATAGATTTAGTCAATCTGCGAAACTCGCTTTTGTCATCGAGAATTAAAATTTTCTTTTTCATTTTCTTTTATGTTTTACATTTGTGATTTAATGAAGAACTTGATTGGTTTAATCATTTTCCGTTCAAGTAATAATTGTATTAATCATCAAAAATAGTTATTATTTTTGATGTTACTACTATCAATTGCTATATTTTTTTATATTTTTTTTTTGACTCAATATTTTTACTGTTAATATAGCTCCCATGCTCTTCCTTTTTACCAATATTGTTGTGTTATACTTGTTGATATTATCCCTATTCTTTTCCGTGTTTTGTTTGTACATTGGGGGGCGTTTTTGTCAAGTTTTGAAGGCTATTATTTAAGTTATCTAGTTGATATATAATAATGTAATTTGAGTGTAAAAACGGTTGAGATAACAATTAACAACATCATCTTTAGGCGTAATCCGTTGTAATAAAGCGCTTTTACTTTTGACGTGTTAGTATTCTGTTGATTATTATCTAATTTTGAAATTTTTTATGTCTGACAGCTCACTACATTTTAGTTTAAATACGAATAATGTCAGACATGCGGTTTTATTTGCACATCTGACATTATCACTTGTTAATCTAATTACCCTTTTTTATACCAACCTTTTATTTACTATATATTTTGTCATTATCTCTGTATCCATTATTCGATTTGTACCAATCCATATTATTGAAACCTCTGCTGGCTACCCATTTGTTGAAATTTAAATATGCCTGAGTGATGTCTTGTTTTTCGGCTGGATAATCAAATTGAATAGGAATATTGATTGCCCAAGGCAGGTATTTGTCTGACATATAATACTTACCTGTGTTAAGATTCGAATCATCATTTGCTGTGCCAAATAAATTTACGTTGGCCAATGTAGTAGGAGCACTTCCAGGTAAATGAACTTCACGGCCTCTATCGGTATTAATAATTATGAATGGATTAAATGGAGCAAGTGATTTTTAAATTTAATACTGCTGGGTTAACATAATTTTCGGCTGCAACGGTGTTAACACTTCCAGATCCTTGGTTCCGTTTAAGTAAACTAAATGCGTTGTCGAAAGCAAATATAACTGCATTGGCTTGCCCTTTTTCTGTTCCATTGGTGTTCTGATTAATAATATTTTCAGTAAGGTTCTGACCAGTAGCAGACAGTACATTGTCTGGATTTGTGTTAAACTCTATTGCAAAACCATTGCTGTTATTTGCTCCACTAGCTCTTAGTGTTAATTTGGCATCAATTGCAGTCGTTTTATTTTGAGCATTTGTAATCTGATTGAAATTATAATCTACCACCACATCATTAAAATCATAATCACCTTTTCCTGGCCATAAGTCTTCAAAAGCAAGCGTACCATTTTGATTTATTGCAGGATAATAGTTGTTAAATGCTTTAGCTGCATCGTCAGGATAATCATCTCCTGCATCGGGCACTCCATCATTATCTCTATCTTTTACCGAGTCAATTGATTTGTATATTATGCTTTTTACTGCTGTGTAGGGCGATACTGTGGCATAAAATACGGCATCGTTAAAGTCATTGTCAGATCCATTATCTCTATGTAAATCCTCAAAACCCAATAAGAACAATTGGCGACCTACATCTTTCAATACTACGTTGTGTTTTCTTGCTGCTTCTGTACTTTCTGGATTAAATCTGGCATCAGAGTAGAATGAATTGAAGCCTGCCCCCACTGTAGTTCCAGTCCAGGCATTTGATCTAATTATCCAACAAACGGTTGTACCTGCAGGAAAAATGTCGGTGTATAATTTGGTGTTTTGGTTGTAGTAGAATAATTGAACCTTATTACCTGTGCTTAAACCACCTCCCGAGTTTAAAAATGAAACGTTTGGAAAGATAATTGTTTGATCTTTAATATCTGATTTTGAAGCTGGAGCAGTACCATTAGGGTGTGTATAATATGCTAGCGAGTTTTTATACCCAGCTCCTTCATGAACAAATGTTACCCATACTTCGGCATCTTTTTCCAGTACTAAGCTGCCATCATCTTGTGTGTCAAAGTATTCGGGGTGTGAAGCAGGTAATCCAATACGCTCTGGAAGAGAAGCATTTACATCTGATAAGAAATCACTTGCAATGATGTCTTTTGTTGTTAAGTAGTTTGGTACTCCAGCTCCCGTCCATGTTCCAAGTACCAAAAAATCATTGTTTGTAGTCCATGCAGTGGGTGGAATTGTTACATACGTGCTTGCCGATACCTTGCTTCTTACATTGCTTGCACCTTTTCCGCCTACAACTAGTTGTACATTGTTGCTTTCGAGCTTAATAGCATGGTAGTTAGGTAGTCCTATCTGATTTATCAAAATCATTAAGCTATCAACCGTGGTTGCAGGAGCCAATTTGCTTTCGAGTAAGCCTGATGCATCTGTAATTCCTTTAAACATTAAGTAGTTAGCACTGTTTGGTTTCAAGGTGCCAGTTTCGTCTAATGGATTTTGTGTGTAAATTGAAATTAAAACACCACCTAATGGTTTGTCATCATTTGTCAAAGTGGTAATGGATACATTTACATCTTTGATGGTTTTAAACTCAAATGCAGCTGTATTTGAAATGTTTAATTCATTTATTTTTTCATTTAAACAAGAAGTAAAAATAAATGCTAAAGTAGCAGTGATAACTAGCAATTTAATTTTGAATGTTTTCATAATATTTAATTTTTGAATGTTTTTTCAGAAGTTTATTTTCAATGGATAATCAATTTGTGTGCCACTTTGTTTAATTATTTGATATACAGGTATATAATTGTATATTTTCATGCTTTCAATGTCTCACTTTTGAGGGTTACTCTTCGAAAACGAAGTTTTTTAAATATGCAATCATCAATATAGTACATTCATCATTGTTATATCTACTGAGAAATTCTAAATTATTTAGACGTACAACAGCAAATTTGTACGTTAATTTCAGTATCTTTTAGTTGTACTGTAAGTAAAGATGAAACACCAGTTTGAGTAGCATAAATAGTTAAACTATCCACATTGGTTTGAGGGGCTATTGAGCAATTGAAAACGCCACCCTCATTAGTTATTCCTTTATGAATCAAATAATTTTCATTGTCAGCCTTTAAAGTCCCATTCGCATTCAGTGGGTTTTGAGTATAAAGTTTTACTTCAACACCACTAATTGGCAGATTTTCGTTATTTAAAGCCATAATTGATACTTGATACTCTTTTGTAGTTTTGTCAACAGTTGATGTAAAAGTATATGGTTCACTTATTACGTTGTTATCATTATAACAAGAAGTTAATGTAATGATAAATACAAAAGCAATGGCGGAGTTTATATAATTAGTTTTCATAATGGTAATTTTTTATTGATTTGGATAATTACCATTAATCAATTTGAATGCCAATTATGTATCAATTTGATATATTGAACTATACCTGTAATTTGCTTTTCATTTTCTCTTCGTTTTTTCATTGTTATATTCGAAAACGAATAGTAATAATGCGCCTATTTGGGTATAAAACTAAAAAAACATCTTATAATTCTATTCCATATTTTTGAATTCTTCTGTGTAATGAATTCCATTCAATATTCAGCAATTTTGCAGCCTCCGTTTTGTTGTTGTTTGTTTTAATCAACGCCTTAATGATTGTATTTTTCTCTATTTCTTCTAAATCGAAGTTGTTCAAATCATTTTGTTTATTGGAATTAATTTTATTGTTTATCATTAAAAAATGTGATGGTAATAGCTCATTTCCATTACAAAGTATTACAGCTCTTTCCATTATGTTTCTCAGCTCGCGTATATTTCCCGGAAAGTTATAGTCACTAAGTAATTGCATGGAGTTTTTTTGAATATCATCAATGTTTTTTTTCATTTTGTGAGCAAATTGTTTTAAAAAATGATTTGCCAACAGCACAATATCACTTTTCCGTTCGCGCAATGGTGGCAAATAAATAATAAAAGTGCCTACCCGATGGAAAAGATCTACCCGAAAATTGATGCCATTGGATATATCTTCTATCGGTTTATTGGTTGCAGCCACTATTCTGGTATCAAACTTTTGTTGGCTTTGAGTTCCAATTTTTGTAAAAGTTCTGTCTTCCAAAACCCGCAATAATTTAACTTGCATGGCGGGTGTCATTTCTCCAATTTCGTCCAAAAACAAAGTGCCTTTGTTTGTGTTTTCAAACCAGCCAGCTTTATCGGCAATGGCACCCGTAAAACTTCCTTTTTTATGCCCAAAAAATTCGCTCTCAAATAAGTTTTCTGGTATAGCCGACATATTTACGGCTCCAAAAATTTCATTGCTTCTATTACTTAAGTTGTGTATTCCTCTTGCTACCAGCTCTTTACCAGTTCCACTTTCGCCAAGTATAAGTACAGACGTATCTGGAGTTTGAGCCACCATTCGCATTTGGGTAAGTACTTCATATATTTCGGGCGAGTTTCCTATTATTTCTACTCCAAACTCTTTATCTACTGCATCTTTTAAAATTGTATTCTTGTTTTTTTCAACTTTATATTTCTTGTTTAATTGAGCATATTTTTGCGTTCTTTCTATCGACATCCATACATCGGCAGGCGTAAATGGTTTTTTGAAATAATCCACTGCTCCTCGGCGCAATGCTTCAATTACTGTATTCATGTCGCCCGAATCACTAATCATAATCATCTCAATATGAGGATAGTCTGTTTTTATTCTTTCCAATACTTCCAATCCATCCATTTCTGGCAATCTGTAATCACAAATGACATAATCAATTTTTTTTGTTTTCAGTATGTTAAACCCTACTGAAGGTGCTTCGGCCGTAAAAACGTTGAATCGTTCTTGCAAAATTGAAGATGATAATCTTCGATAAACTATATCATCATCAATAATTAGTATGTTTAAAAGTTCAGTTTCCATTTACACTTTGTGTTTTTGGCAAGGTTACTTTAAATGTGGTACCTTCATTTAGTATGCTGCTAACTTGCAAACTTCCATTATTCTTTTTCACAAAATCTTTCACTAGCATTAAGCCCAGGCCTGTACCTTGTTCGTTGTTGGTGCCAGAGCTTGTATAATGCTGATTTTCTTCAAATATCTTTCGAATAGCATCTTCAGGCATTCCTACTCCAGTATCAGCAATTGTTACTTCTATGCTCGATTCCAATGCTTTAGCTTTGATGCTTATGCTTCCATTGCTTGGCGTAAACTTTATAGCATTAGAAATAATGTTTCTAAAAACTGTATTGATTGAAACCTCGTCGCACCAGCTATCAATATTATCTGTTATTTCCATCAATAGTACCACATTTTTACTCATTGCCATGGCCTCTAATAGTAATATACAGCTATTAATCAATTGATTAATGTTTGTTTCTTTGGGGTGAAGTACTATGGTTTCATCTTGTGTACGAGTCCAGTTTAATAAGCTAGTCAGCAAGGTGCTAGTATCTTGAGTTCTAATTTTTAGCTGATGGATAATTTCCTTAAAATCTTCACTGCTAGGATTTAAGTATCCTTGGTCGATGGTATCCAAAGTCATTAAAATACCAGATAGTGGCGACCTAATATCGTGTGCAATAATAGAATAAACCTTATCTCTGGAGCGGTTCATTTCCAAAATTGTTCGGCGAGATGCAGCAAGTTCAAGATGATTTTTTACTCTCACCAATAGCTCCTCGCTTTTATAGGGTTTTGTTATATAATCAACGCCTCCTGCTTCAAATCCCTCTACTAAATTTTCGGTATGAATTTGAGCTGTAAGAAATATAATTGGAATTTCTTTCCATTTCTCTATTTCCTTTATTTTCCTACACACCTCATAGCCATCCATATCGGGCATATTTATGTCCAAAAGAATTAAGGATGGAATCTCCTCTTTTATTAGTGCAATACCTTCCAGTCCGCTTTCGGCTGTAGCAAAATTATAATTGTTATTCTCAAGTATTTTTGAAGCTAACAGTAAATTCATTGGATTGTCATCAATAATTAAAATTGTTGGTGTGTTATTACTTGTCATAATATATTTGTTTGTTGATTGTTAAAGTTATCTTTTCAAACTTGATTAATTCGCCTTTCATAGTTGTTTTATGCCCTGCTTATTCGCCGTTAATTAACCTCATTATACAAAAAAAAAGGCACTTTAGGTTCTATAGTGTTGATTACGAGCAAAAATGTAAATGAGTTGATTCAATAATTTTTTAGTTTCTCAGTCTGTTCTCAAATTGTGAGCAAATAGACAAAAAGTATTTAAGTCTAAATGCAATTATTTTACAATTAATAAACTTGTATTTTTACTCTTACCTGTATCAATGTTTATATAATAGAATCCTTTTCCTATCATGCTTTTCAAGTCAAATGTTAATGCTTCGTGGTTTGATGGACTATCTTCAAATACTTTTGTGCCAGCTGAATTATACACCACAACCTTTTTTACTGGACCCAACTCGCTATTTGCAATTGTAAATACGCCCTCATTGGGATTGGGATAAATGTAAATATTTTGCAAAGGGCTATTCTGAGTAATGCTATCGTCTGTACTATATTGGAATGCACCAATATCAAAATTACCGTATTTGGGTCGCAGGCTTTTATTAAAGTCAGTTAAAATACCTAATTCAGAAACATTTAAGCCCTTACTAAATATTGGCAATAAAGAAGAGAATTTAAAAATACTCTCTATGCTGTCCAATTGTGTTTTTGATGGTGCATTTTGTGAAAAATAATTATGAGAAATATCGACTTTGACATCTTGATTGGAGTAAATATAGCTTTGTGCATAATCTTTATAATTGTTAGCCGAACCAGGTCTTAAAATCAAGTTGTTGTAAATTTTATTATTCGCACTAATATTACTGTATATTCTTATTCCATCCGTTCGAGGTGCAATAATTGTATTGTTTATAAAATTGAACGAACGCCCAGGAATTGTAGCTCTATCATCGCAAAAAATTCCATAAGCCGTTTTTATTGAGTCAATTAAGTAACCCGGGTTTATAATTACATTGTTGTATATTAGATTATCACCTAATCCAAAAATATTTATACCTGACCCACTGCCATTAAAAATAGCGTTGCTGTAACACTTTCCAGTGGTGCCTGCGCCTAATTGAATGCCCGCTTTTTGGGCTTCTTCGTTTTTTGTGCCGTAGTTGGTTACAGAATTGTTGTAAATCTCACAGTCCAATGTAGCACAACTTACCTGTATTCCATCCCAACCACAGCTATCCAATTTGTTATTAAATACTCTAATGCCATGTATTTCATGTGGGTATAAAATTTTTTCGCGACATTTTTCCGAAGTATATCCAGTATAAAACGAATGGCCAATATACATTCCCTCGCCTCCGGTATTATGAATGTAATTGTCGTGAAAACTTACATTTCGTTGTACAAAATTACCCCTGTTTCCAATTTCATCGCAGGTGGGTTGCGAAATAGAAAAGATACCTGCAAACCCTGTATTTGCAATTTCAATATGGTCAATCTCAAAGTTTGTACTTAATAAATCGATACTTAATCCACTAGCTTTTGGACATGTTTTAAGTATTTTTATTCCATATTGCAAGTCATGCGCACCTGTACCTGTAAATCTAAAGTAAGAACAGCTTTGAATAGAAATACCAAAATTATAACTCACTGTGTCATCTTTGTTTTCAACCACTACGCTGCCACCGCTGTTTTTAATTACTATATAATTTAGCGAGTCACCATGAAAATTCTTTAATTGAAGCACTCTGCGAGGTCCGGCCAAAATACAAATCGTGTCACCAGGTTTAATTGATAAATTATTTGCATCAACGTAGCGCATACTGTTTGTAATTTCATACTTACAGTTGTCATTAGTCATGTTATTGACAGACCAACCATTGTAATTGATTACTAACAAAATAAGTACTAAAATATAATTCTGGCTTTTGTGCATCGAGTTTCGTTTTTCAATTCAAGCAGTTTATTTATTTATTTTAAATATTTACTTAATATCATCAAGGACAACAGTTAATACTTCACGGGTTTCGTTTATCAACTGTTTCAAATCTTCAAAGCTGTTAATTTCAATGTCGTACAATTCTATTTTTCTTATGGTGTCAAATAGCGAAGTTATTCCTAAGCTGTCTATACTGGGTTTTATTTTGTGTGCTAGTTTCCGTATAGCCGCCACATCTTTTATTTGATATGCACTTTGCATTTGTTCTATGGTTTGGTTAGCCAATTTACAAAACATTTCCAACATCATTTTCAAAAACTGCTCATCGCCTCGTCCTATTTCGTTCAATTGGTCCAAATTGTAGAGTTTTTCTTTTGTTTCTGATACCATTGGTTGTTCAATTATATCGTTCTTCATGGTTGTATTACTTATTGTTAATGAAGGAGTTGTTTGTTTGCTTGTGATAGAAGTGTTTTCTTCCTTGTTTTTATTTTTTCCCGCTCTCAAACTAATATCTATTTTAGAATATAACGCTTCTTCTTTGTATGGTTTTATCAAAAAATCGTTCATTCCTATCGATAGATAAACATCTATGTCGTGTTTAAAAGCATTGGCAGTGAGCGCAATAATTGGAGTTTTCAGCCCCAATTGGTTTCTTATAATCTTGGTGGCCTCTACTCCGTCCATTTTTGGCATTTGAATATCCATCAGTATTATATCGTAGTTGTTTGTTTTCAGTTTTTCCAACGCTTCCAGTCCGTTTTCAGCCTCAGAAACAATGCAATGTGCTTGCGTTAAGCTTTGACGCGCAATAAAACGATTCATTTCATTGTCTTCAACCAGTAGAATGGTAACACCCGAAATATCAATGTTTTGCGTTTTTTTGTCTAAATTGATAAGTTTATTTTCATCGCCAATAGGCAAATTAAGTTCAAAAGTGATTTTTGTACCCACTCCTTTTTTGCTTTTCAGGTTTATCAAACCGCCCATTAGTTCAATCAGTTCCTTAGAAATGGTCATCCCAAGTCCAGTACCTTCGTAGTTACGATTGGATAGACTGTATTCTTGAGTGAACTTGCTGAAAATATTTTTCTGAAATTCATCACTCATCCCAATGCCTGAGTCCGAAATTTCGAATTTCAATTTCTGAAAGTATTTATTACTATCAATAAGTTCAACGTTTAAATGAACGTGACCTTCGTTGGTGAATTTTATTGAATTACCCAATAAGTTAATTAATACCTGGCTCAGTCTCACCGCATCTCCTACCAAGGCGCGTTCAATGTTTTTGGAGAAATTAATTTGAAAGTCAATTTTCTTACTTTTAGTGCGCGACGAAAGGATACTTTCCAAATTGCACAAAGTAGTGGATAGGCTAAAATCATTGATGTCTAACGAAAACTCGCCGGCTTCAATTTTGGACATATCCAACACGTTGTTAATTATCGACAATAAATGATAAGCCGATGCTTCCGAGTGTGCCACATACGTTTGCTGCGATGATGTTAAACTTTCCTTACCCAATTCACGTATCATCCCTATAATTACGTTGAGCGGAGTGCGTATTTCGTGGCTCATGTTGGTCAAAAACAGCTCTTTGGCTTTTGCAGCACTTTCGGCTATCATCTTTGAGGCTTCCAATTCACTTTGCAGTTTCTTTTGCGGTGTAATGTCAAAAAATACGCTTATAGTACCTATCAGTTCTTTTTTATCATTGTATTGTGGTGCACCATTTAAAAGCCACCAAACCTCCTCGCCATTTTTTATGTTGAGTTTTAGTTCCAATGAAGGGGCTAGTTTTTTGTTTACAAAATTTTTTTTGTAGTCTAAAAGCGTTTCCCTATCTACTGGAAGTAGAAATTTTGAAGCTTTGTTGCCTATCATTTCATCCTCCGAATAACCAGACATTGCACAGAATTGTTTGTTGATGTAGGTTATACAATTGTTGTTATCCATTTCCACAAAACCAAGATGCATATTAGAAATAATGTTTCTGTATTTCTCTTCCTGTGTTATGAGCATAGCCTGTCCGCGTTTTCTAATTTCAGCATTTACAAGCATTTGTGCATAAATTTCAAGCAGTTGTTTTTCTTTGGTAGTATAAAAATGATGTGTTTTCACGGAGTCGAAACCAACAAATCCCATCAGTTCTTCATTGTGTACCATAGGGATAGTAATGAGGCTTTTAATGCCCTGTGGTTCTATTATTCCACGAAGAGAATCTGGCCCATCGTTTGGCAATTCGTTTGTGTTTTTTACATAAAACGCATTTCCTTTTTTGTGTTCATCTACCCAATAAGAGATATATTCTAAAGGTACATTTTGCAGATTGTCAATTTCTGGGTTGATATCTATTCCACACCATTCATAGGTATTATTACATACATTTTTTCCAAAATCATATTCAAAAATGTATGTTCTGTCGGCACCCACAAATTCGCCCAATTCTTTGAGAGATAGATGGATTACTGAACTTATATTCTCTAAATCGATATTAATATAGGTCGTTGAAATTTTTATCAACAATTCCTGCAGCCTTATTTGCTGATAAATAAACTCTTGATGGGCTTTGCTTTCTGATATGTCACGTACTACGCAAGTTAATCCGTTTTTAGTATCTAAATTGAGCAGAGTCACATTTATTTCGTACCATTTTATTTCGGCATTTAACTCTAAGTAATACTCTACCTTGGTCATTTTGCCAGTTTCGGAGCACTCTTTTAATGCAATTCCTATTTTGTTGGAAACCGCTTCGGGCATTCCTATTTCATTGTATATGAGGCCAATTACAGTTTGTGGGTCAACATATAATTCGGTGTTTAGTGGATTGTGGTATTCTACAAATCTAAATTCGTTGTCCAAAACAAACACAATATCGTTCATACTAGCTATTAGCGATGATTTTCGCTCATCACTTTCGCGCAGTTTGGCTTCTATTTGTTTTCTTTCGGTAATTTCTATAAAACTTTCAAGCAGTTTTACTTTTCCACCAATAGTAATCTGTTTTACTGTTTTTAGTACTGGTATTTCTTCGCCTTTTGCATTTAACAAAATTTTATCCGAGTTGTCAGCTATCTCATTTCTATTGCAAATAGGGCAGCAGTCTTCCATGGCTTTACACACAAAAGAATGACATCTGCGGCCAACAATACTTTCTGCAGGTGCACCAATAATATTACTAGCAAAGGTGTTTACAGTTTCAATAATACGGGTAATAGGGTCAATAATAAAAATACCCACCGATAAATTATCCAAAAGCAAACGTTGGTATTCTTCGTTTTCTTTAATGCGTGCTTCGTTCCTTTTTCGTTCCGAAATATCCCTATCACTACCTCGTAATCCAATGTAATTGCCTACACTGTCGTACATTGGCGATCCGTAGCTTGCCAACCACACTTCTGTGCCATCGGCGGCCAATACTTTGTTTTCAATATTGTTAAAATAAACTCTATTTTCAATAATTTGAAAAGCCTCTTTGGTTGTAATTTCTTTGCTTTCGGGAGCAAAAATGTCGTAAAAATATTTTTTGTTTATCAAATCGACTGGTTTGTAGCCAAGTACAGATTCGATAATTGGGCTTATGTAGGTATATAATCCATCTGAATTTATTTCCCAAGCAAATGTTTTAGATTGTAATGCCAATTGTTCTAGCCGCTCATTACTATGTTTAAGTGCTTCGTCCGCTTTCTTTCGCTCTGTAATGTCTCTTGAATTAGCTACAATATAGCCATTTTCTTTTACCACAATGTAGTTAACCGAAACCTCTACAGGGAAACTTTTACCCGTTTTTTGGTTTTTATTAACTCCTTCAATAGTCAACGATTTTACTTTCTTAATATGCTCAACATGCTTCACCCAATCTTCTTCGTTTTCGAAAATAGTCTCAATATCAAATATATAGTAATCTGATACCTTTTCCTGCAAAATACCTAGTCTTTCACTCGCTATTTTATTGATGTAAAATAGCTGCCCGTTTTCCAATGAAATTTGAACTGCATCCGACAAATTATCAAATAATTTATTGAAAATCTCAAGCTGTTCAGTTGTTTTTTTTCTTTCAGTAAAATTAAAACTAGTACCTACAATACCAATTATATTGTTTTTTTCGTCCCTTAGTGGTAGTTTAGAAATCAATGCCCATTCGCCATTTCCGATGTGTTTTTCTTCGTCCAAAATAGGTATTCCCTCCAGCATCACCTTTTGGTCTTCAACAAGTGTATTAGTACCAATGCTTAGTCCAAAAAGATCAAAATCAGTTTTTCCCAGCACTTCATTTTCATTTTTACAACCAAACTGGCGCAGCTCGGTGGCATTGGCTATCGTTTTTCGGTAATCAGCATCTTTTGCATATATGCTGATGGGCACATTATCTATTATTGTTCTTAAAAGTTTTCGCTCATTAGCAATTTTAAGTTCATATTCTTTTCTAATTTCTTCTTCAATAGACTGCATCAATGCCTTTCCAGTAAAGCTAATTACGTGTTTCAAATCATTTACAAATACGATGTCGAAGATTTTCTTTCGTCCCAACACAAAATAACCATATTTCGAAAGTCTGAAAATATAAAATATCTCACTTTCGAAAACCAATGCGGCGTAATTCTCCTTGGCTATCATTGCTTTGTTATTGGCAATGTAATCTTTGATTTTTAGCCACATAGGATTTTTGGAGTACATTAATGGCAAAACAAGTTTTTCGGTAAGTAAACCATTATTTGATTTGATAATACCCGCCAAAAAACAATTTAGTTTTCGCAAATAGGTAGGCAAAATACTTTTCAGTATTTCATCTTCGCCTGCTTTTATATCGGCTACGTAGATAAGTGCCAGCAGTATCTCGTTTTTTATGATTTCTTTTTCCATAAATAAATTAAAAACAAATGTGTGATTTGATAATACTAAATTCCAAATATAAATGCATTACTTTTCCTTCCTTTTCCAGGTAGCTAGCGCAATGGTAGTATTGTAAATTTCTAAAATTTCATTGCCCTGATTGGCTATTTCGCCCAACGATGTAACCCCATATACTGGCGCATATTTGCCAAAAATAGCTAGCTCATTGCTAAACTCATTGTCTAAGAATAATTTACGAGCGATGCAATCTACACAAAAAATTATATCTACCTCGCTATTTATATTATTTTTATTGTCCGTAATCATTTTCATAGCATCTTCGGCCGCAAAGAGTAGGTCGTCTTTGTTGCCATACATTACTGATACATATTCCAGTAATTCTACTCTATCTAAGCATATTAGCTCGTTTTCATTGACACTCACTACTTGCCTTACAGAATATTCACCATCAATTTTTACAATCCCCAATGGATAAGATTTGGCAATTTCAAAAAACGGGAAATCTTCCAATTTCTTTCCAGCATGTTTTTCTACAATAGCCTTGTAAGTGTCGTAGGCCGACTCCCAATTTAAGCTAGAAATTCTTCTATTGTTTTCTACAGATGTTATTTTCATGGGTTCTGAAATTGCTTTCCAACCATGCGCCACTCCTAGGGTTATTGGCTCACGGCTTAGTGCAAAAACTCCAGCATTTTCTATTATTCCATCGTTTGTAATAACGCAAGGGCAAGGCTCAAATGTTATTGAGCCACAACCACAGCCAATATATTTAACACTAGTGCCAAAAAAGTTAAATATACAGTCGATATAAACATCCTTTTTAAGTCCAACTGCATCTACAAACAAATATAAGGTTTGTTCCTCAGTGGATATATTTCTTACAAAATCAGTGATTTCGGCAATGCATACATCCATTGATTTGTTAAAGTCGAAAACCAACGATTCAAGTTTGAATGACAATGGAATAAGCACTATACCAGTATGAAAAAGTACAGTTTCAAATATTATTTGAGGAAAAACACCACCTATTATTGTTTTTGAGCAACGTTTTATTATAGGCTCAATCATTTCAGACCTACAATTGTTATTCTCTGCCATCAGAATTAGTATGGATTGCACTTCTGTGTTACTCTCTAAAGAACTTATTTGTTCTTCAAACTCCTTTTCCGAATTTAAATAAGTAGGTCTCATAAATGTGTATTGTTAAGTTTTTAAAACAATTAAATTAGATTAAAAATAGGGTCTATATACGAATAAGAATTTGTTTATGAGTTGAATGTAAAAGATATACCTGGTTGCTTTGTGTTTCTGTGTTTGCGTTTTTTGCAGAATATTCGTTCTGTTTTATTCTATTTTTAACTCATATTCAAATCGAAATTTATGTCTTTTGAAATAGATTTTATGCCGTAATATGATAATACAAATATAATAATTCTTTTTAAACTCTTGAATAATTGTTATTTGTAGTATAAATTTCAACTTTGTAAAAAATATACGCTACAAGACTTAAAGTTTATTTTTAATGTGAACCTCCATTTATATTTTCAATAGATTTTTGTTTGTTCCATTTTATTCTATCAATCAGATAATGAACTTGTATTGTTGAATGTTGAGAATATATATTGAACCTGAAATCTACATTGTGTAGTAATATATTGTGGACTTGGATTTTTTATTTTAATACGTTTTTGAGTATTTCAATTCTCTTGAGTTAAATTTCCGACAAACACAAATAAAAAGATACTTAATTTATGGTTATATAACAATCATGGCATTACTCTAGCATTTGCAACTTGTTTTTAAATCCTAAAGAATGTTCTGAAGCTTCAGTTTTAGCAGGGAGAAGTTTTGCTAATAGCTAGGTATAACAGATTATAGCACAAAAAAACTCGAGATGACTCGAGTTAATTTATCAATTTAGAAATCCACTTGGTAAACGAATTTCACTTCACTATCTTATTTTATTATGGCTATCTTCTTTCCAAATCATCATATAGTGTTTGAAAAAATGCTTCTGCTTTAGGCTTATTTTTGCCTTTTATACCCCTGTCAGTGGAAATAGAATTAGATTCGCAGTCAAAAATGTGCTGATTATCAAGCGTTACCATCCCTAATTCCATTTATAAAACTAATGTATGCAAAATGAGGCGATACTAGATTGAGAATATTTTTGCTGAATTGAAAATCTGCGTGGGGTAATTTTAATTGTGACAATAAAGTAGCTGCAATGTCAATTAGAGAAGCGTAGGTATCTATTTTTTGTGCCGATTTTATTTCTCCACCAATTATCAATAACGGTATTCTAAATTACAATGACTGCAATTAATTGAACGTACTTTTGACAATAGCCAAAAAATCATGTTTCATTTTAATGATTTTAAATTGCAATTATTATTATAGTTTATTACTTTGTATCTGGCGAACAATTCTGATATACATAATGTTTTAATTATGAAAGTTTTAATGAACAAAACGATTAACAATCAGGCTAGAAACATTTATAAATTAGACCAAATGGAAGACAAGATTATCACGCTAAAAAATTATGATACAATGGTAGATGCCATGATTGATCAAGATGTATTGAAAGTGAACGAAATTGAATGTTTTATTGGCAATGAGCAACTTGTAGAGCTTTATCCAATGTTTAGTGATATCAATGAAGGATTAAAAATTGTAGTTTTCGAAAAAGATTTTGAAAATGCTTTGCGGCTTTTGGAAGAATACCATACTGAGGTAAATTCCTAATTTTTTAGTTCAATAAATCATTCGTTTTTTTATGTTTTAGCAATGTTGGTACTTCCACTTTACTTGAATTACCACATGTAAGTGTTTAAACAACAGGAAAATAAAAAGAGCGTTTTCTATTGTGTCAATTGTGGTTAGCCCCTTAATTTGTTAAAGAAGAAGTGCATAGTTCTTTAATCGTTTTTTGCAAGATTGGATGAACAAAGTCTGGAGCAATTTCAGCCAATGGAATTAAAACGAAGTCCCGCTTATGCAACAGCAGATGCGGGATTTTTAGTGCTGGTTCGTTTAGTATTATGTTGTCGTACAGTAAAATATCAATATCAATCAAGCGGTCGGCATAGCCAGTTTTCGTTTTTGCACTACGCCCAATTTTAATTTCCAATGCTTGTGTTTTAATCAATAATTGGGTAGGAGTGAGGCTGGTTTCGACCAATACTGCCGCATTCAGAAAATTATTTTCCGATTTAAATCCCCACGGTTTAGAATCATAAAGTGCCGATTGCTCCATTACAACCCCCACTTCCAACGAAATAGCTTGGATTGCACTTTCCATATTTGCTACTTTATTCCCCATATTTGTTCCAAGTCCTAAATATACCAATGCCATTTCATTTTTTTTTGTTGCAAAGGTAGCCTTTTTTGGTAAAAAAGGAGATAGATTCAACATTATTGTTACAAAATCAAGTTTTAAATACCGTCTATTTTTTATGAGTATTCAAAATCTGACAGGTTTTCTGACCTTTTGTCAGCCATTTTTTCCGATTTGTCGGTTTCTTTCTGCCTTTTTTTGTCAAATAATAGAATATATAGCTTATTTTGGCCGTGGCACATCATTTGTAAAAAGGCAAACGTACAAATAGATGTACAAACTAACATCAGAACAAACTGAAAAAATAAATATAGAAATAAATAAAGTTATGGGAAAAATTATTGGAATTGACTTAGGAACCACCAACTCGTGTGTTTCCGTAATGGAAGGTAACGAGCCTATCGTTATCACTAATAGCGAAGGAAAACGTACAACCCCTTCTATCGTTGGATTTATTGAAGGTGGCGAGCGTAAAGTGGGTGATCCTGCTAAACGTCAAGCCATTACCAATCCAACAAAAACGGTGTCGTCTATCAAACGTTTCATGGGTGAAACTTATGACAGATTGACCAAAGAAATTGGACGTGTGCCATTTAAAGTGGTGAAAGGTGACAACAACACAGCGCGTGTTGACATTGACGGACGTATGTATTCACCTCAAGAAATTTCGGCTATCATTCTTCAAAAAATGAAAAAAACAGCTGAAGAATATCTTGGACAAGAAGTAACTGATGCCGTAATTACTGTGCCTGCTTACTTTAACGATGCACAACGTCAGGCTACCAAAGAAGCTGGCGAAATTGCAGGTTTGAATGTTCGTCGTATTGTTAACGAGCCAACAGCTATGGTTTGGACAAAACCAACAAAGACATGAAAATCGTAGTTTTCGACTGCGGTGGTGGAACACATGACGTTTCTGTATTGGAATTGGGCGATGGCGTATTTGAAGTAAAATCTACCGATGGTGATACGCACCTTGGTGGTGATGACTTCGACCACCGTATTATCGACTGGTTAGTACAGGAATTCAAAAACGAAAACAGCAACATCGACTTGAGCAAAGACCCAATGGCATTGCAACGTTTGAAAGAAGCTGCCGAAAAAGCTAAAATCGAATTGTCGAACACTACTTCTTCGGAAATCAACTTGCCATACATTATGCCAGTGGATGGTGTGCCACGTCACTTGGTGCGTACGTTAACTCGTGCTAAATTTGAACAATTGATTGACGATTTGATTCAAAAAACAATTGAACCATGTCGTACTGCTTTGAAAAATGCTGGTTTGACAATTGGTGATATCGACGAAATTATTTTGGTAGGAGGTTCAACTCGTATTCCTGCAATCCAATCGGCTGTAGAAAAATTCTTTGGAAAAACTGCCTCTAAAGGTGTAAACCCAGATGAGGTTGTAGCCGTAGGTGCTGCTATTCAAGGTGGAGTTTTATCGGGTGATGTAACAGATATTTTGTTGCTTGACGTAACACCACTTTCATTGGGTATTGAAACAATGGGTAGCGTGATGACCAAATTAATTGAATCGAACACAACTATTCCAACAAAAAAATCGGAAACATTTACAACGGCTGCCGACAATCAACCTTCTGTAGAAATTCACATTTTACAAGGCGAACGTCCTTTGGCCAATCAAAATAAAACAATCGGTCGTTTCCACTTAGATGGCATTATGCCTTCTCGACGTGGTGAGCCACAAATTGAAGTTACTTTTGATATTGATGCCAACGGTATTCTACATGTATCAGCAAAAGATAAAGCCACCGGAAAAGAACAAAAAATCCGTATCGAAGCTTCTTCTGGTTTGACCGATGCTGAAATCAAACGCATGAAAGACGAAGCTGCTGCTAACGCAGATTCTGATGCTAAAGAAAAAGAACGTATCGACAAATTGAACCATGCCGACAGCTTGATTTTCCAAACAGAAAAACAACTGAGCGAAATTGGTGATAAAATTCCTGCTGACAAAAAAGGTCCTATCGAAGTTGCTTTGGCAAAACTGAAAACAGCTCACCAAGTGCAAGATATTGACGGAATTGATGCTGCTACCAAAGAAGTGAACGATGCGTTCCAAGCTGCTAGCCAGGAGATGTACAATGCTCAAAATGCCCAAGAAGGTCAAGCCCAACCTAACGCTGGTGGCCAACAAGCCCAAAGCGGAAGCAAACAAGGTGACGTGACTGATGTGGACTTTGAAGAAGTAAAATAAAAGACCCCTAGCCCCTAGAGGGGTATAAGAAAGAGAAACAGCCCAACTGAATGAAAATTCGGTTGGGCTGTTTTGGTAACTGATAACTTCGTAACAATTTCAGGACACCCTGGAAAAGTAGCAGCAATATGAGTGGTAGCAATGTTCGGGAGATATTTACGATGAAACAGGCATTGGAAAAGGGCAGCAAGGACATTGTGTTGGAACCCTATTTTGTTATCAAAAACTACAACAATCAAAATTTAAACATTGTGCTAATTATTGAAAAATAAATAGTTATCTTTGCAATTCAATTGTATTTAAAATAATCTGAATAAAATAAATTACAATTTTGTCGTATCAATTGACAGTTTAAAATGACAATTAATAAAAAAACACCAGAATGATAAACGAGTTAAATATATCAAACTTTAAATCGATAATCAACGAGAGCATCAAACTATCTAATATAAATGTATTTATAGGTGAAAATGGATGCGGAAAAACGAATATCCTTGAATCTGTTGCCATGTTAAGTGCGGCAAAAGACCACAATTTGAATATTAATGGATTGTCTAACAAAGGTGTGAGAGTTACAAAGCCAACATTGACAATGAGTTCGTTTTTTGGAGAAAAACAAAAGAGTCAGATTGAACTTATGGTGAAGTTTGCAGTTTCAAATGAAATGGCGAAATGCAAAATCTACCCCGTCGATAAAGACGATATTTATTCGGAATGGAAAGATAAAGAGGACAGTATTTTAGATAAAAACATTGAGATTATAATCGAAGAACAGTTAAATAAGCTACACAATGAAAATTTGATAGGTAAAATTAAGCTGGACGAACTAAAAGTAAAAATAAAAAAAAGTGTTGTTGAAGATATTGAAGTAAAAAATACTTATTTATCTCGCTATTTGATTTATAACCTCAACACTCAATCGTTAAGAGGGATTTCAAATAGTAGCAAAGAAATGCCTTTAGGAATAAATGGTGAAGGATTGGATGTACTTTTACACGATTTTTCGAAAGATGAATGGGCAGAATTAAAACGCTATAGTTATTTGATTTCGTGGCTTGATGAGATATTAATCGACGAAACTGACAGTTTAAAATACAAAGGGCATAAATTAGGGCGGAGTAACTCTTTTCTGTTCTTTAAGGATAAATATATGCGTGTGAATAACAATGTTTTTGCTGCTGAAAATTCAAACGAGGGAGTTCTAAATATCTTATTTTATTTAGCACTATTTATAAGCAAAAAGACACCTGATTTTTTTGCAATAGACAATATTGAATCCTCATTGAATCCAAAATTGTGTAGAACATTAATGAAAATCATTTCAAATCTTGCTGTTGAACATAACAAACAAGTATTGATTACTACCCATAACCCAGCTATTCTGGATGGTATAAATCTCTTCGATGAAAAACAAAAACTTTTTGTTGTAAAACGAGAAGACCAAGGAGATACAAAAGTTGAACAAATAAAACTAAAACCAGAAGTTAAAGATAAAGATTTAAAGCTTTCTGAAATGTGGATGCGGGGAATTTTAGGTGGTTTACCAAACAATTTTTGAGTATGAGAGTAGGAGTAATTGTTGAAGGCCGTTCGGATGCAGCAGTAATAACAAACATTTTGAAAGGGAAATTAAATATTTCCAAAAGCGACATTCAGTATTTGGTTCCAGAATTTGATTATGATGAAACGACTCTCTTTCAGATGCGAAAAGAACAATTCAGCAACTGGACAATCGTAAAACAAACATGTGAAAACAGACAGA
>JFJP01027024.1_pt1 | contig 52059 bp, 46 predicted proteins | sample 431651 | NCBI WGS metagenome assembly JFJP01 (sample SAMN02602958, study PRJNA72255) | Microbial mat metagenome, whole genome shotgun sequencing project. | biome: fresh water; feature: sink hole; material: water; isolation source: purple microbial (photo- and chemosynthetic) mats found in... | reverse complement strand
TGTGAATGAAAAAAATCCTATTTTTTCAAGGAAGTATTCTAATGAATCGTTAGGCGCAATAGAAATCATTTCAATTTAAAAATTTTGGAATTTTTATTTTTATTAATTTTTTTTAAAAAACTTATATTAATAATATATTCTTTCTTAATAATTTTTTAAAAAACTGTATTTAAAAAACAAACCCCACAATTAACGGCAAATAAAAATTACTTTTCATTTTAACTCATAACCAAAAAAATTGTTTATTTTCAGCTTTATTTTTTTTAATTAAAAAATTAAAGTAGACTTTATGTAGGTGATTAAACCTCGAAAAATAATCAATTTTTTAAATCAACACTATTCTTTCAACTAATGAGTCAATTTCATACTTTGTTCACTCTAAACTCGAAATTTCCTTATATAATGAGCAATATTTCAAATAAATTGGTGCAAAAAGATTTGAAGTTCAACAATGAGGTAGTTTTGGTTTTTTTCTCTTCAAATTTTCCCAATACCGAGCTTACGAATTTCATAGACAAAGTCTTAGAAATCGATCCCCAAGCCAATTTTCTCCTTTGTCTATTCAATACGCAAGAGGATTTATCAGATAATGATCTTTTAGAGAATTTCAGCAATTTTTTAATAAATTTGGGAGAAAAAAACCAGATATTTTCTGATTTTCTGAATGAAATCTATGAAAAATTCGATTTCTGCATAATTCCTTGTGGTTTAAAATCTGGTTTTTACGAAGAATACAACAATTTCATGATTGAAGTTTACGATATCCCCATTTTGCTTGTTAATCTGGAAGAAGAATATTATGGATTACATGGTTATTTAAAGTTTTTCATGCATTAATTTAATTAAAAACTTATTGCTAATAATGGAAATTTCTGAAGAAGACGCAGAAAAAACCCAACTTCTTTTTCATTTTGACCTCCCTTTAATAATTTCCGCGATTTCTAATACAATTAACCAGCCAATCGACCCAATTTCTCACAATTTTCAGCAAACTTTCATCACATTTCAAAAAACATCACAAATTCCTCTCTTCGAAACACCAGAGTCCCTTCTTTCTTCCGAATCGATAAAAGGACTTGAAAAACTCATGAATTCTCAAGGCTATTTCGATGTAGAATTAATCGGAAAGGGGGGATTTGGCTTGGTTTTCAAGGCGAAAAACTCGAAAAGAAACGAGATTGTTGCTTTAAAGCTGCAAATTTCATTTAAAAATTCAATGGATTTTCAAGAAGAAGCCAATTTAGGCAAATTCCTTTCAAAAAAAGTCGCTGAGAACTTCAAGTCAAAAACCCTTTCGATTTATACGAAAATCGTGATAAAAGAGCCAAATGACCTATTTCTTCTCACGATAATTGAGATGGAACTCGCGAAATACTCCTTAAGAGAACTAATCCGAGAAAAAAGGACTGATTCTTCAGGATTTTCCCCAAAAGAACTAAAGAAAATCTGCTTTGATCTCTTGGAAAATCTCTATTATATTCATATCAATAATATTGCGCATTTTGATATAAAGCCAGAAAATGTACTTTTTATCAGCACAAATGAAAGCTATATTCTTGCAGATTTCGGAATTTCTGAAGAAATTCCGATATTAAAGAGCTCTTTTCTTTCTAATTTGAAAGGAACTGCTCAGTATATGAGCCCGAAACTGAGAAATTCGTGGTCAAAAGGAGAGAAAATATGTGAACATGACCCTTTCAAATCAGATATTTACTCAATGGGGCTTATTTTCCTCGAATTAAACACTGTAAATCGGCTTTCGGAGGAGGAATTCGTGAATTTATTAAGAAATAGGGAAAAAATTGAAGAAATCTACGAAAAATTCCCTTTGTTTTTGAACTATCATTACATGTTTTATGAAGAGGAATTCTTTAAATTTCCCAATATTTTACAAATAATGCTTCACGAAAACGAGAAAATTCGTAAAGATATTTTGGAAATTTGCTTGATTCTAGACCTTCAAGAGCCGATTTTAAGCCAAATTCTTACTCCTTTTTCTCAGCGTTTCTTGCCAAATATCTCTATTCCCTCACAAAATTTCCAAGAAATCCTCGGTTATTCAAATCCCAAAGACTTCCAAGCCCATTGTATTCAAATCCTTTACAGTTCAAGGCCTGTAGTGTATATCGGGGAATTTTCTAAAGAAACTATCGAAAATCATGAGGTTTATCACAAAGAAGGCATGGGCATTCTAATGAAATTTGAAGGAAATTTCGGGGAAATTACTAAAGAAAATTATCAGAAAAAACTCATTTATGAAGGTTATTGGAAGAGTGAAATTCCTGATAAATGTGGAATGCTGAGATTTAACGATACTGGGACTACTTATACCGGGGATTTTTCTAAAGGAAGATTGAATGGATCAGGGAAATTAACAATAAGAGGGAGATTCCTGGATAATTGTCAATATTTTGAGAATTTATCAGAAGAATTCAAATACAGCTTATTGGTGGATTTCTTTACGAATATCAAATTTGGGGTTTATAAGTATAAAATAAGAGAAAATAAGGTGTTTTTAAAGGTGAAAAATGGCTTGAAAAACAGGATTGTATTTGATTTGATCAGTCTTGGCAATGAAATAGGCTTTATAATCAGTTTATTAGAGGCTTTGGGGAATAGAATGAAGTTTAATAGAGTGAAAATGAAGGAAAAATGTGAAGATTTATGCATTTCTTCACAGATTTATGATATGTTGACTTTTTATGGGAAAGACACTTTATTACAAAAAAACGTCGAATTTCGTCTTTTATTGCGAAATAACCCAATAAAAACCCAAATCAAATCAAATAAAAGCTCAGGAATCCACGATATTTTGCGATGCGCGCTTATGAACTCTGTCAAAACCTTCGATTTTCCCGATAATTCCTTTGAAAACTCTCAATACTTCGACATCCTTTCCTCTAAAAACTCTCAAAACCTCACGAATTTCTCCTTTTCCCACAACGAGAAGATTTCTTCCTTGCTTTTTTCCAACAATTTCTCCTTTTTTCCCCACATACTATCATTAAATCTGAGCCAAACAAAGATAAATGACGAGGTTTTACACCAAATATCTTCAAAAAGCGGTTTAAAAATCATCGAAATTCTTAATTTATCCCTATGTCGCAATATATCAAATGAAGGCATAAAGCATATAATGTCCAGTCCCGGCTTCAAATCCCTTCGTGTTTTTAACCTAGATTCCTGTTTAATCACTGATGAATCCTTAGAATACTATGCTAAATCGCCTTTTATGAAGAATCTCATAGATTTGAACCTATGTCATTGCAGTAAATTAATGGATAATTCTATTAGAAATATCGCTTTATCTGAGAATAGCAAAAGCCTTGTAAAACTCAATCTAAGATATCTTCATATAACAGATATCAGTATCACAAGTCTCATAAACTCCAGAAATCTCGGAAATTTACAAAAACTCGATATCATGAAATGTGGGAAATTCACCATAGAAGCGATTATAAGGCTTTTATCGGCAAATATTGCAAAAAAACTAAGGATTTTAAAAGTCGGAAAATCGAAAATTAATGAGAAAATATCCAGGAAATTGAAAGAAATACGGGATTTGGAGAAATTAACAATGAAAAAATGCTGGAAAATCACTGATAATTTCCTTCAGGATTTCATTGATAGAAAACAGCTTTTTCTCAAGAAACTCGACTTAAGCTTTACAAAAATCACTGATATTTCTTTTGAATTTCTCGCTAATCCCAATTCATCACTAAAATCTCTTGAAAGTCTTAAGGTTTCTGGCTGTTTAGGCTTAAAAAATGAAGGAATTATCAAGTATTTTTCATCAGGAAATGCTCAAAATCTCAGAAATCTCAATATTTCTTCTACCGAAATCGGCGATATTTTCTTGATTTTCTTCAGTAATTACACCGAAAAAACTGATCTAAAAAGCCTTAATATGTCTAATTGTAAGAGAATTTCTTCTAAAATTCTAGCCAATTTTCTCAGTTCAAATCTAGCCAAAAACCTCCAAATACTGATAATCGAAAATCTTGAAAAATTCGAATTTCCGACGAATTTCATCAGTAATTCCTTGAGAACTCTTGACTTAAAAGGTTGTAAATCGCTGAATTTCGATGATTTTCAGCCTTTTCTTCAGTTTTTTAATGAAAAAAATGAAAAAACTGATGAAAAAGCTTTAAAACTCGATTTGCGAGACATCGAATTCTCGAAAAAAGACCTATTTTCCTTTAAAAAAGCTGTTTTTTCTTCAATAAATCTCAAAATCGGTTCATCGAATATTTCCAAATCTTGTAATTCCCTGTTAAATTCTCTGAATCTCGTTGAAAAACCTGAAGAAAATAAAGAGAAAACGCCGAAATTCGTGGATAAAGTTACTGATGAAACGCTCAAATCCTTTGCAAATTCACTCTGTTTGAAAAATCTCGTAGAATTAAATCTGAGTAATTGCAATAAAATCACTGATAATGGCTTTTCTTTGATAATGAACTCGTCCAATTGCAAAAATCTTGAGAAAATCGATCTTTCGGGCACAATTCTGAGTGATTTGGCTTTAAATAGCCTGATTTCGAGCAAATCAGCCAATTTTCTACAAATCCTTCTGTTAAATAACAATGAAAATATGACTTTTAATGGACTTATTTCATTGATAAATTCATTGAAATTCCACAAATTATCGAAATTTGATGCAAGAATAAAGATAAAACCGGGGGATTTTGTGATGATTTCCCTTTTTTTTCTTTTATTGCAAAAACTGATAAATTTAAAGGAGATTTTTCTCGATTTTTCCTTTGTAAAAATCTGGGAAATTCCTGATGTTTTCGCTATGGCGATAAATATAGGGAATCTATCAGAAATTTCCGAGTTTTATGTGTCGTTTTGCGGTTGTAGGCTCTCAGAGGAGATATTAATCGAAATCTTCAGAAATATAGAGAAAATGGACAAATTAATAGCTTTAAAACTCGATTTTTCAGGGATTTTTCTAAAGGAAAAAGGCTGTGAAGTCATAATAAAGAGCTTATTGTCTTTAAGAAATATCGTTAAAATTGAGATTATATTGAAAAAGTATCATTTTTTTATGTGTTTTTGGGTTTTTTAGGTGTTTTTTAGCGAGAATATCAGTAATTTTACAAGGAGGAAATTACAGGTGAAATTCGAGAAATTCGTGAAGAAAATGGAGAAAAATGAGAAGGAAGTGGTTATTAAGATATAAAAACTTTATTTCTTTTGTGTTTTTTTCATTTTTATTTGATTTTTTTAAAATTTTCCTTCAAATTTGATTGGTTTTTTATGTGTTTTTTTTAAAAATTCATGTTTTTTTTAAACACATCAAAAAATTCGAATTAAAATCAAATTTTTCATTTCAAATTCAAAAAAACCTTCAAAATTTCAAAAAAAAACATGAAAAACCTTCTATTTCTCGATAAAAATCACCATAGATCCTCTTCTCTCAGCTTTCCAGCCTCTAAGTCCTTATTAATTTCTCGATCAAAAAGCTCACTTTTTCTTCAAGAAAAACTGCAAATTCTTCACGAAAATCCCTTAATCATCAATACTCCAAAAAGCTCCTCATTTATTGAAGAAAATTCGAAGCATTTTCTCGATTTTGCTGATAAATCTGAAGAAAAAACTATAGAAAAGCCTGATTCTGATCAAAAAGTTGAGAAATTCATTGAAGAAAATGGAGAAAATCCTAATAAAAAGGCCGAGAAATTCATTGAAGAAATCGGAGAAAATCCTGATCAAAAGGCAGAGAAAGTCATTGAAGAAATCGGAGAAAATCCTATTGAAAAGGCTGAGAAATTCATTGAAGAAATCGTAGAAAATCCTGATGAAAAAACTGAGAAATTCATTGAAGAAATCGTAGAAAATCCTGTTGAAAAGGCTGAGAAATTGATAGAAAATTCAATAATTTTCAGGAATTCCACTGAAAAACATGATGAAATTAATTCAAACGATCTAGAAATCAACTATAGTACTATAGATAGAAACTCCCTTGTGATTTCTTCAGAAAACAATGAAAATCCAAAGGTTTTATCGCAAATTACCAATAATTTGTAAATTTTCTTCATATTTTTTTCCATAAAACTCTTTTTATCAGAAATAAAGAGAAAATCGTGATAAAACCTAAGAAACCCATTGAGATTTCTTCATTAAATATAAAGAAAAAAGCCATTTGTGCCCAAAATACCTTAAAAAATCCAATAATAACGAAGCCTCTTCAAGAAAAAATCACAAATTCCTTTAAAAATAAGCTTGAAGAGCTGAAAAACTCAAGAAAAAATTTGATTGAAACGGAGAAAATTCAAAAGAAATTTTCAATGAAAAACTCGATGAAATTATGTTCAAAATGCCAAAAAGCTGTAAATTTAGCGAATTCTAATGAATTTATCCAATTATCGTGTACTCATAGGATTCATAAGGTTTTTCCCTATTTATTTGTAATTTAATGAGTTTTTTATTGAAAAGACCTGCTTGACGAAGGCGAAAATCATGCAATGTCCTTTATGTTCATAAAAGCTTAGGAAAAACGCAGAAAAATAATTTATTTTTAAAGGAATTAATGGTTAAATTATTAAAAAACCCTATTTTTTTTAATTTCACGAGAAAAACTGAATAAATTCAAGGAAAAACTGATAAAAAAGCTTATTTTTATTAGTAGATTATCAATTAATTCCCGAAATATGTGATAAAATCTCCAAACATTCCCGTTTTTTTCCCATTATTTCCTGATTTCTGGTTCAAAACCGGCGGTCTTGTCATCAGAATCAAATCCCTTCATAAATATGAATAAAAACACTTATTTTATCAATAAAACCCCTACTTCACAGCCTTACAAATGACCAAAGAGTCCTTTGATTCTAAATGCTCGAACTCTTTGAAACCCCCTTCAATCTTCACATTTATTGTAAAATTACCGTTAATTTCTAGTTATTTACTTGATAAATTATCGAGAATTTTTTCCCATCAATATCAGGTTTTATTTCTGAAATTTCTGCGATTTTCCTAATATAATTTTGATTTTTGAACTCATATTCAATGACGAATTCTTTATTGAGATTTCTTCTTAAAATCAACTAAAATTGAGAAAAAACCCATAAAAACTCGATAAAATTGAAAAAATACGAGAATATTGCTTGATAATTCAGTACTGGCTCCCCCGATGTATTTCGCCTCAAAACTCTGATACATCTTATCGAATTCCTTGATTTTCTCCTGCATTAGTGTGATTTGATCAGAATATTCGTGGATTTTCTTCTGTGCATAGTTCAGATCCTGGCTTATTTGTGAGTTTATCATCGTTCTTTTAGAGATTTTTACCATATTTTTATCGTGAATTTCGTAAATTTTACTCTTTTTGAAGAATTGTCGAAATTTCGAATTTTTCTGATAAAAATTTTTCTTCATTTTTCTTCAGAGAAATCACCATATTTTCGGAAATACTGAGTTTTTCTTCGAATTCCTCAGCTTTTTTCATAAGATTTCGCGATTTCTCAGCAAATGCCTGTATTTCTTCTGATTTTACCTGTAATTCTTCAGATAAAACGGTGATTTGTTCATTAAATTTCTCGATTTCTGAGAAAATCTTCAGGATTTTCTCTTGATTTATCGAAAGGCTTTATAAAATAATAAGGAAAAATCGGGTTTTTTATGATAAAACTTTTCAAAAACTCTTAATTTCTTGATTTTTTCTAGAAAAACCTCATTTTCTTCTTCGATTTTTTTCCTTTTGAAAAACCCTGCTTTTATTTCTTCAAAAAGTTCATTTTTCGGCTTTTTCAAATAAAACTCAAAAAACCCACTATAATCGATACTTTTTGAATAGAAAACCCAAATAAATTATTCAATTTATTGAAAAATTCAGTGGTTTCTGCTGATTCATCTATGTTTAAACCCTTCATTTTCTTCATTAATTCCTCTTTAATATTGAGATTATTATCAAAAATCATATTATTCAGAGTAAGGCTTTCTTTCTGAAGATCTATACACATTTTTTCCTTCCAAAAAACTGTAAATTCATTGATAAACCGTTAAAAAACAGTACTTTTCTATGATTTTCCTCTATAAGTATCGTATTCGATTCTGTCAATTTTCTCAGTTTTTCCTCGAATTCTTGACGATTTTTTTTCTCTTTTATAAATGCTGTTTTTAACACTTTTAGCTTCTCTTTTAAGACTTGAATCTCCTTTATTTCATCAGTAAAAACACCAGAAAAATGATTGTTTTTTAGATAAATTTCTTCAATAATCATTACAAAAAATCAATTTTTTCTTTTGAATTTTCTTGTTTTTTCCTTTAATTTTCATTAATTTTTCATTATCGTGATATAGAATTTTCTTTGAAAAACCTTTATAAATTCTGATGAAATACCATTCATTTTTCTATAATTCTTATTATTTCCTAGAGAATTTTCTATTAATAAACTATATTTCCCTCAAAACAAAACTTTCCAATGGAACCCTGCAGTAAAAAAGTCTTCGCAGCGATCTACAGTGAAGACGAGCGAGGCAAGCTCGACGTTGACACCAATATAATCTCAATAACCTTCAACGACATCCCCGAAAAACAGCTATCATTGACCAATTCCCTTCCAATCTCCTGTTCTTTTTGTAAAGCAATTCTCTCGAATTTATCACTTTTATTCGAAATTGACGAATATAAGGCTTTTATCTCTCAAAAAGAAGAAAAAAAATTCAGCGAATTGGCTATTTTCGAGAAAATTGAGGAAAATTCAAAGATTTGGCTTTGTGATTTTTGTGGAATTCCCAACAATTTACCAAAGAAACTCCTTTTGAATTTACCTAATTCTTCTGATGTTTTCTATGGTAAATCCGTTAAAAATACTGAGGAAAAGCCCGATATTCCTTTCAAATCTGCCTTCGAGAAAGATCAAAGCATCATCTTTTGTATCGACAACAGCGGTTCGATGTCCGGCACTAACCTCAACTGTGTAAATGCCGCTGTATTATCGCAATTAAAGGAAATCCATGCTAAAAACCCCAAGAAAAAGGTGGGTTTGATCACTTTCGAAAGCGGTGTTATAGTTTATGGCGATGCTTTTCACAAGGAAATATCAATTTCTTCTGATATTTTCGAGGATTTCGAGTCTTTACTGAATAAAGGCATCGAATTTAGCGATAAATTCCTTAATAAATCTCTCGATAATTCAATGGAGAAATTATCAAAGAAAATTGGAGAAATTGAGACAGGAGGGTCTACTGCCTTAGGACCAGGACTCCTAGTTTCAATGGGTCTTCTTCATAAGGGAAAGACTGGCTCTATGATAGTTCTCTGCACTGATGGCATGGCAAATTGTGGTATAGGGTCTATGGGAAATAAAAAATGTGATGAATTTTATGAGAAAGCTGGTAAATATGCGAAGGATAAAGGGATTTTAATCAGCGTTTTAACAATAAAAGGCGGTGAATGCAAGGTTGATAAATTAGCGATATTATCGGATTTAACAGGAGGGATGGTTTCTCGGATAAAACCGACGAAGATCGGAAAAGACTTCAAAAAGGCTTTTGTAGGGGAAATGATAGGGATTGATGCGAGAATCAGGGTTCAATTGCATAGAGCATTAGCCTTTAAAAACGAAGAAATCGATAAAATACAGATAGAAAAAGAAATTTCAATGAAAAACTCCATTTTTGTGAAGAATCTAGGGAATGTGACGCTTTCTACTGAGGAAACCTTTGAATTTCGCTTTAAAAACAAAGGAGAATTATCAGCAATTGGCTTAAATATCGATAAATTGAAAGAAATTCCAATACAGGCTCAAATACAATATACAAGTATTGAAGGGGTTGAAATCCTTCGGGTTTTAACTATAAAACTCGAGGTCTCTAGAATAGAAGAAGAGGTTAAAAAGATCGCAAATGTGAAGATAGTGGCTATGAGATGGGCTCACGACGTTGCGAAAGAAGCTGATTCAAAGAATTTCATTACTGCTAAGAAGAAATTCGAGAAATGGAGGAGATTTCTCGAAGAGGATTTATCAGTAAAAAACCAAGAAAACGAGAGTTTTCAGAAATATTATGGGATTGTGAAGAAGAAAAACGAGGATTTTGGTAAAGAATTGAATAAGAATATCGCAAGGAAAATGAGGGGAAAAGAAGAGAAAATTATGAAAGAAGTGGAGAATTTGGAGGAAGAAGAGAAGTTAGAGCTGAAGAAATGCTGCGAAATGAACTCAAGTGAAGGAAGTTCTGATGAATGTCAAACAAGAATCAGGAAATTCGCTAAAAAAAGACAGGCTTCTTTTAATTGTTTGAGTGATAATGATAGTGATGGTGAAGAAAGTCAGAAAAAGGTGAAATCGAAGAAAAACGTGATTGGTAGCTCCAGTGATAGTGATGAGAGTGTAAAAATAAAACTCAATTGGAAAGCAGATAGTGATTCTGATAGTGATAATAAGGGAAAAATGCTAAAAAGAAAGCTTTCTACTGAGAAAAATGAAGAATTAAATAGTGATAGTGATAGTGAAAGTGAAGAAAGCCAGAAAAAGGCGAGGAAAATAACAAACAAACTGAAGAAAAAGGTCCTTGTTAGCTCTAGTGATAGTAGCGATGAGAATGTTCCTTATAAAAGAAAAACCTCGGAATGCGAATAAACAGAGGATTATGGGGTTATGACATTGCTAATTAAATTAAAAAAAAGCAATAATCTCAAAAAACTCAATAAATTAAAAAAACTCAATAAATTAAAAAAACTCAATAAATTAAAAAAAATTGATAATTTATTAAATAAAAATCGCTGTTTTTTTAATAAAATTCTCTCCAATAATCGCAAAAAAATCGATAAAAATCTTAATTTTATTTTAGTTTGACTTTTAATCGCCCTTTCGAAAAAAGCTTTGTCTTAAAGGCGCTTTTCGATGTGAATCCTCCTCCAGCTTGTGAGCTTTTATTAAAATCGTTGAGATCATAAAGAATGTTGTAATCGTTTTCCTCCTGGTCTTCTTCCCCTTGAAACAATTCTCCTTCATCCTCTATATTCAATAAATTCAATTCATTTTCTTCTACTTTCCACTCTTTTTTCTTCAATTCCTGATGTCTTTCCAAGATATTCCTGGCTTTTTCAAAGACTTTGTCCCTTGAATTATTATCATCTTTCTTAATTGATTTTTTTTCTTTAAATTTCGATGATTTTCCAAGGTCATTTTCCTGTAAAATATCCATCATTTTTTGTGATTTGGTCGCTAACCCGTTTTTTTCTTTTTTTTTCGTTTCTTCTTCTTCTTTTTCGATTTTCTTAAACATTCGTTCATAAGCTGAACAATTCCCTGAAAAATCATCTAATTCTTTCAATAAACAATCCGCTTCTCCTTCAGCATCTTCCTGCATTCTTTTCTCATCGACTCTCAGTATAATATTCTGTGTTCGAAGGTCTGTTCCTAATATCAAAGACCCGATCTTCTTCCATTCTTTCCTTCCAGTCTTCTCCCATTCTTCAAATGACCATATATGGCAACAGCAATCAAAAGAACTGGTCGCAAAACATTGATATTCTTCAATTATTTCAATCCAAGTAATGCCATCATTATGTTCTTTTTTTATCGGAGTTTCAAAAATTATCAGATCTTTTGAAAAAACCCGACAAGGGTCTTCTTCAATGGGAAATATCATCGATTCTTCGCCTTTTTTCTTACAACTATCAGTAATTTCAGGTTCTGTTGCGAAAAAACCCTCGTTTTTCTTTTGTGAAGAAGATTCATCTTGCGAAATCAACGATTCTGCCCTAGATTTCTTAGTGGCATTTTTCTCAATTCGAAACTCGTGTAATTTCTGCAATAAAGGACCGACATTCCAAACAGCTACATTGCCGAATTCGTCTCCTAGTAGCAAAAGTTCTAGTTTCGAGCAAAAAGCCATACAGCTCAACGGGAATTTTTCGAGATGATTCGTAGCAGAAAGTGTTTTATACTCTATTTGCAAAATCTGTTTATTTTTGAATTTCGAATTTCCTACACCGAAAAACATGATATTTCCTTCAGAATCGCTTGCACAAAGACAATCGAATTGGTCTAAAAACAGCACTTTTTTGATTTCATTGTCTTTTCGACAAAGAACTTCTTGTCTATAAGTGGTGAGATTCGTGATAACGACGATGCCATCATCAGAACAAGAGGCTATTAAATCTGTTCCTTTTTTCACCGAGAGTGAATTACAGCTTTTTTTATGCTGCTTCATGTTATAACGAACACTATGATGAGGATCTGGAGAGTCTTCATCATGAATATTCACATTATCTTCTCTCGAAATACTCACGATTCTCCTTATATCCTTATCTTTCTCATTATCGACTGAAGAAGAAGTCCAATAAGCTAGATCTGTGATCATTTTGTGATGTCTTTCAAATTTCTTCATTTTCGCTCCATTCTTGATATTGACAGTGAAAATTCGACCATCACTGTCTCCAACGAACAATTTCCTTTGTCTATTATCTAAAATACATACAGTGAGTTCTGCACGTGATAATTCACGATGTACACTGATCAATTTTCCGGTCTTGGCGTCCCAAACCTTCAGAGAATCTGGATGTAAAGTGATGAAACATAGCATCACTGAATTAAACAGCACCTTCAAGCACATTTTCTCATCCGTTAACAGCTGATCTTTCGGCTCATCATATTCATAAAACGTCAAATGTCTGCTTCCCACAACGATTCTTTTCTTTGTGCCTTTATAGGTGATCGCAAAAGCATTTAATTCTTCAGTAGTGCAAGCCAAAGATTGTTTATTTTCAAAGTTCCTCACATCCCAAATCTTCACCATTCCGCTGATATCAGCAGTGATCACTTGTGGTGAATCCGGTAGCCATTTGACTCCAATCAAAGGGTGGTTATGTCCTCTCAAAGCGAAAATCTTCTCCTTTACATAGGTATTCCACACATAGGCCTCATGATCTAAACCCGCACTGATCAAACATTGATGCATTTTCGTCCAATCTGCCCAATCTAATGAATAAACTCCTTTCTCATGACCCTGTAATTCTTTCTTAAAGGTATGTGTAGGCACATCCCATAGGCAAATTTTCCCATCTAAAGCTGCAGTAACCAGCGTATTCTGATGCTTAATAGGCAGAATATCACCGATAGGCCCTGCATGGCCATATTGTTGTGTATCTTTCTTGAAGAAAGGGTTCCAACCGCTTAAAGTTGCTTTTTCCTTCAGCGTATTTGCATCATAAATGTGAATTATAGCATCAGATCCTCCTGTATAAAGGAGATTCGAAGTGGAATTCCATATAGAATTACGAACTACAAGCTGAATTTCAGGTGTTGAGAGTATTTGTTTTAAATTAAAGGAGGAAGTATCCCAGAAATTTATCGTTAAATCATTAGAACTCGTTGCAATCAGATTCTGTTCAGGCAAGATCTCCGCTGATAGTATCGCGCCTTTATGAGCGTTAATCTCACATAAAAGCTCAGAGTTATTCGAGTTATATACCTTGAACTTAGGAGATTCCTTTTCAAGAACTATTAGGTTCTTTATGCTATCAAAGTAATAGACTCTCTCTATATCAGTTTCATGTTTTTCTTTATCTGAGATCACTTCACTCGGGTAATAATTCTTTATAACATTGCGAAAGGTTCGGTCTTTACGAAGAAGACCCAGCTCGATAATGTGGTTAGAAAACTCTTCCCATTCCATGGTTTCATCACCATTCACATCGATTTCTTTGAATAAATCGATAAGACTTACGGTAATTCTTTTTTTTATTCTTTCGAACATTAAGTTTGATTTTTCAAGGTCTTCTTCTCTATGAAAGCGTTCTTCTTCACGTTTTCGCTTTTCTTCAAAAGAGAGAAGATCGTAATCAGTAACTTCGTATTTTATCGATTTGAGCTTCTCATTAAGGGGAAATCGCTCATAATCTAAATGCTCCAGCATCACTGTGACGAATTCATTAAGTTTTAGTCCTTTTTCACGGAGGGAAAAGTCATTTTCGATGATTTTTAACTTGGTTTTGTGGAGCATTGACATGATATCGAGCTCTTCTTCAGGCATTTGCTCGTAGGAGTCCTGGTGCTCGAGAGGCTTTGAATTTGCTCGAGAAAGGTTTTGACGGGACATTTTTTAAGGGAGTTTCTTAATTTTTTCAGTTTTATTATTATTTTTTTTGTTTTGTTAAAAAATGGAAACTTTTGTTTTTCTTTCAAAAAAAATGGAAAATTAATTATTTATTTTTTGATTGATTAATGATAGTTTATTTGATCTTGTATTCATTCATCTAAGGCAGGCAATTATCGCAAACATCGTAACCACATTGAGAACAATGCCAAATACCATTATCATTGACTTGTTTTGTTTTTCCGCAAATGTCGCAACCATAAGTATTATTGTGATAAAGCGGATTAATATTATTTAGAAACACGCATTTTTGCATGAAATGGGCTTTTTTGCAGAGACGGCATTCAGAACAAATAAGATAATTGGGGTGGGCCTTGCAAAAATAAAAATCGATACAGTTTTTTATTAAAATTCCACAGCCATAGCACCTTTCTGTTTTCAAAGGATTCTGAAAGGGGTCTTTTGAATTTATCGATAAAATTGCAGCGCAATGAAAACAATTCATTTTTAAAGAAGAAATTTTCTAGAAATACGAATTTTTAAAAAAATTAAAGGTTTTTTCTATCAAACATAATTAATTAAACTAATAAAGGAAACTCTTTTTTTTTCCTCTCCTTAATTTTTTCCTTGAATTCCAATAAACTCAAATTCAATCTATTTTTTTCCTCTTTAATTTTCTCAACAGTTTTTCTATATAAAGCCACCGAATCTGATTTAATTTCCCGAATTTTAACCATTTTTTTCAAAGAAATCTCTAAAATCATCCTTAAACCCTGCAAAAACAGAAACGCCCTTTTCATGAATTCTGGAATGTTGATAAGGCAAATCCTATTGATTTTTACGATGAAAAACTTGGGGTTTTCATAAATGACACAAAACGTGAAATTTTTCATGAATTTTATCAGGTTTTTAATCATATGAAAATTGATATTTCTGAAGGTGAATTCCTTCTTTTTCTCAAAGAAAATGACAATGGATTTTTCTGTTTGTTCTGTTGCATATTTCACCACTGGGTTATTCCATATAATTTGATAGATTTTCTCAAAGAACCAATCAGTGATGATTTCGCTTGCAATCAATTTATTCGTGACCCCAAAAAAGGAGTCTGCTGTCTGAACGAATCTATTGCTTTGTATCGTAAAAAAAGAGAAATCTTTGATAAGATCTGATATATTATCAGTTTTTTCGATCACATTATAAAAAAGGTCCACTTTTCCTCTATTTTCATAATTTTCTTCTTCCAATTCATTATAACTCATCGGTAAAGCTTCCTGCGATAAAGCCCTGAATTTATTATAAGATGCGAAATATATGGTATCAAGATGCATTTCCACCTTATGTAGCGTTTTTCGCACATTTTGATCATAAAATCTCATGATTAGCACCTTTATTTTCGTGATGCAATCTCTCAGATAGATAAAAAAGGCCTTGATCACATTGTTCTTTACATTGCTGATCGGGAAGTCGTAGAGCACGAATCTCTTGCAGAAATTGTAATAGTCTTTGAATTGGTCATCACATGTTTCATTCAAATTACATTCATAATATTTCTGGCCCAATTTTATTTTAAAAATGTTCAGAAAGCCGTTTTCGCTAACTAATTCATTTTTTTCATAAATCAAGAAATAAATGACTTCATACAAAGTTTTTGAAACTAAATTCATTTGTTCAAGCTTCTGTTTTTTTGCTATTTCATTCACTTTTACATGAGCTACGATCTCGAGAATAATGTTCTTTAGATCGTTCATATTGGGGTTTTGAAGCTTCAGCCAATGCGCCGAAGCCACTTCATGGAAGTTCTCACAGATTTCGTTAAGATAAACTTCATCTAATTTCGTGAATTTTGACTTTATTTCCCCTTTGAAGATATCTTTAGAGATAATAGGCTGATAATTATAGGGTAAGTTCAAAGAAAGCCATATAAGTGATAATTCATTATAGAGATTTAGAGTCGAGGAGTCCCATAAAAGAAGCTTGTTCTTGGTTTTTTGAGAAAAATTATGAATGTGATCATAGATTTGATTTATAAGGAAAAGAGAGCTGGAAATTGTCAGAGATAATCGATAATCTGAAAAGGATGCGAGATTAATGGCAACACTGTCTAATTTTTCTACGATTTTCTATAAAAAAAAATGAATAAAATGTGTTTTTATAGAAAATGTGAATAAAATAGAAAATAAAAACATACACAAATCTTTTTTATTGTAGGGAATTCATAGTTGTTCATATGAAGAAGATTCGGAGTGAGTTGTTTGAAAATCTGAAAGGTTTTGATAAAAGGGCGGAAGTTGTGGTTTTTGGGGAGAGATAAGGCGCTTGAAATATCTGGGAGCTGCATGGTTTAGCCAGAAAAAAATCAAGAAAAAATAAATTATAATTGTTTTCTGAACTGCTTCGCATCCTTTAAAAACTCAGGAATGACGTTTTACATGATAATTCAAGTTTTTGTTAATATGCAAAAAATTGATAATAATTTAAAAAATTTCAATAAAAATAAAATGAAGTTTATAATTTATTTAATATTTATAACAATTTTTTTTTTATTCGATCAAACCTCAACACTTGAAACTCTTCATAAACTTCCTCAGTGAATCAATACAAAACGAACTGGATGATATTTTATTGGAAAACAATAATAACTATTTTATATATCATTGATGTGTCGAATGAAGAAGATTCGGATCTTGAATCGTTTAATCTTGAAGAAAACTAAAAAATTTTTTATTTTAAATTTCGAAAATAAAATAAATAACTTTTTATCAATAATTAAATCAATTCTATCATCCAATTTTTATTATTTAGAGAAAATCTTTCAAATAAATTAAAATGGTGCTGTTAAGATTTGGAAATTTATCAAAATATAAAAATAATTTCTGAACAATCATAAGAAGAAGAGTTAAATTTAGCAACATTTTTTTTCTTTTTGATTCCATAGAACTGGAGCAGCGGTCAATTTAATTTCATGATGTAAAGAGCGAAAATTTGTATCCTTATTTTTTTTGCATTTTATCTCCAGTTGATCTAAAATTTTATCACTCAAAAAAAGGAATGCCTCATTTAAATTAAGATTTTCTTTGGCTGACGTCAAAAATCCTTTAATAATTTTGTGTTTTAAAGCAAATTGCTCTAACTTCGCTTCCTTTTCTTTCAAAGCATCCACATAAATTTCTTGGGATTCAGAGTGAGTTTTGATTAAATCCATTTTATTTTCTAAAACGATGAAAGGCAAATCATAATCTTCTCCAAGAAGATCACAATTTTCCATAACTATTCTTTTCCATTCCAGCAAACATGTCAATGAATTTTCTTGAGTTGCATCAGCAACAAGTATACATCCCAAGCATCCCCTCATATACATTTTGCTGACTGCTTTGAATCTTTCTTGGCCTTAAATATTAGGGACTATTCAATCTAAACTAATAAAAAAATTTTTACCTGCAATATCCCAAAGCTGCAAACGAAGGGTATTTTGATTTTTTTTTATAATTTTAGTCGAAAAATCGGTTCCTATAGTGGGGGCAACAACAGAATCGAATTTTGAATAGCAATATCGATTTAATAAAGAAGTTTTTCCCACACCACTGTCCCCAACTATTATAATCTTAACGAAGAGTGGGTCATTTTCTTGCATAGATATATTAAAATAAAAATTATGGAATTGTACAAAAGTGTTTGTTATGAATTTCTTATAATTTGAAAAAAAAAAATTCAATTTTATTTGAATAATTCATTAAAAAATAAAAAAATCCCTGTAAAATAGGGTTGCAAGCTATTCCATCTTTGATTAGTTTTAATTTAATTTTAAATTAAATAATTATATGCGAATTTAACTCAAGCCACAATTAAATATATAATTTATTAGAAAATCCTAAAAATATTTTCTTAGTTTTCTAAAAAAATGTATCGAATCTCCAGTGCTTTTATAAGATTAAGATGCTCATTCACAAATTCATTCAGGAAATTTAAAATAGAGCCGACTCCCACTTCTCATATATATAATTACCTCGCGATTATTCCTTTCATTGTTATTTCCCAGCAGCAAATTCTTAAAAAACCTCAATGTTTTTTCTTAAGTTCAGGTCCTAAAGTAAAAAAAATTTTAAAGATTTTATCTTTTAATCCACCTTTTCAAAGAAAAACAAAATGGAAAACAGAGTATCAGTTATTCAATATCAAGCCAATAGCCCTATTGAAGACACTTACTCTTGTGAACAAATTGATAATGTTGATGGATATTTTATTTCTGTCTTTGATGGCCACGGAGGATGGCAATTATGTAATACTCTCTAAATTTAAATTTTACCACAATATAAATACAAAGCAAACTATGCTCGAGATAATTTGTCACAGCTCTTTAAGTCAGCTTTATCAGCAAATTTGCAGAATATAAAAACTAAGGAAGAAATTGATGAACAATTTGTTGTTAAATCAATCAAAGATTCCTATCAAACCTTGGAAAAAAACTTTTACAATATAGTTATTCATCCTTATAAACTAGGTTTCTATCAATTGAGTCGGGTCGGATCTTGTGCTTTATCCATTTTTGTTCATGATAATAAATTGTATGTGGCTAATCTTGGTGATTGCAAAGGAGTTTTATGCAAAAATGATTCAAAAAATAGAATTGTTGCAGTTAAACTCAATCACAAATTAAACGCAAACTCTAAGAAAGAGCAAGCCAAGTTAAAAGAGAAATTCCCTGATGATAAAGAAATTTTTGTTTGCAGAAGAGTAATATAATGATTTTATAAATTTTCTGGTGAAGATGAATTAAAATAATAAGCTTTAAAAGGGAGACAATCAAGCGTGTTATGTTAAAAATTCCTTGCAACCTACAAGATCTTTTGGTGATTTTAGACTCAAATATCCAGAATTCAATAATCCTGATAATAAAGCATCGGAGTATGGATATCCAAGAAAGATTCAAGATTTTAAAGGACCTTATATTTCAGATGAGCCAGAAATAGGTGTTTTCCCTTTAACGAAAAATGACAGATTTATAGTGATGGGAAGTGATGGTTTGTGGGATCAGTTGGGAAAGAAAGAAATCGCAGAGATCGTTCAGCAAAATTCTAGCCAACCAAAAAATGTACTTGTAGAGAAGTAAAATGAAAATGTTTATTTTTTTGATTTTTATATTTTTTTACAGAATTTTCACTGCTGCCTTTGAAAAAGCTGCAAAAAATCAAAGTAAAATTTTATTCTGAATTAGTTATTAATAAATTTTTTATAAATAGGAATGAGTGTTCAAAATCTCAGGAATGTGCCTTCAGGCTCCACAAGAAGAAAAATGCATGATGATATTACAATAATAGTAGTTGACTTAAAAAATCAAGGGAGATGATGATTATTTTTAAAATAAAATTTCTTTATAACAAAAATTAAAAGAAAAATTTAATATTTTTCTTTTATTTAAAAAAAAAAATGAAAAAAACAAAAGAAATTCAAATTTATATCAAAGATGAAGAAACTTTTCTGAACAATTACTATAATGAAAACTATAAGAAACTCTTGGGTAAGTTTTATCTTCAATCCATTCATTTAAATAAACTTTCTTTAGTGGTAGATGTTCATCCAACTTGGTGTGGACCCTGTGAAATGATGTTTCCGACCTATAAATCATTGGCTTCGACTATAGATGATTTTGATAAAAGAATTGAATTTATCATGGTTTGATTTATATTTTTGGAATGAAATTTATTTGTTTTTTTAAAATAAAAGCTGCCTCAAGAAAAGTATAAAAATCATAGAAGTGATAAGGAAAAAGACAAATTCAGTTATTTTTTTATCTTTTGTTTTCATAAAAAACTAATTTAAAAAAAAGCTGCAACCTGCAGGCCTAAATTTTTGCTGATTTTGGAAGGCAAGATATTAGATGAAGTGAATGGAGCCAATATACCTGAACTGACTGAGAAAATTTATAAAAATATGCCATTCTACAGCAATTGAGATCATCCTTTTTAAGAAAATTAATTATTTTAAAAAAAGACAATATTTTTAAAAAAAAAATAATTTTATTTATCGATTTAAAATATAAAAATTAATTAAATCTAACTCAATCAAATAAAAAAAATGGAAGGACTTTTTGTTGTCAAAGTCATTGGTTGCAGACTCACACGAGACACCGAAACATTTGGAAAAATGGATCCATACTGTTTACTGCAAACTGGAGATCAGAAAGCTATGACGACAGTTAAAATGGATGCTGGAAAAAAATGTGAATGGAATGAGACGTTTACATTTTATGTAAAACAAGATGATGTTTTAAAATTTGGAGTTTGGGATGAGGACCCAGGTACTGATGATTTAGTAGGAGATGGCGTCTTAAATGTTTCCCAAAATTTCACTGAAAAGCAAGGGTTTTCATTTGCATTAAGCTATTTAGATAAAGGTTCTGGAGAAATTGATTTGGAGCTGCAGTTTTTCCCTCAAGAAAAAAAACAAATAGAAGAAGTCAAAAGATTGCAGAATTTGATTAGAGATAAACAAATGAGATTGGAGAAATACCAAAAGCACGAGCATAAAGATGTGGAGGTCATCAATAGCGTCGACGACAACAAGAGAGAAGAAGAGCTTAAAAAGGCTATAGAAAAAGATAAACAAGAAATCTTTGGCCTTGAACAACAATTTAAAGAGTTATTTGCTCAATATGACAAAGAATTACAAGCAATGAACGCCAATCTTGCGAGCCTTTTAGCATCAAATGGAAAAACTAAAGAGATTTTAGTGGTCACAAAGCAAAAACTTGATGACTATAGTATAAAAACTTCATTAAAATAATTATAATGACTTTTTATTTTAGAAAAAAATGTTATTGGTGGCAATGTGGAAGTTCTTGTACGGAAAGCCACTATTTTAAGAGAAGTAGAAGCTCTTGGAACCATGGATCCTTATGTTGTAATTTATTTGGGGAAAAGCAAAGCACAAACAAATGTCGCCAAAGATCAAGGAAAGAATCCAGTATGGAATCAAAACTTGAAGTTGCAAAGAGCAAAGGAAGAAATTTTGAGATTTGAGATTATTGACTTCAATGATATTCTTAAATCGAAGTTAATTGGATATGGTTCGGTTAGTTTGTTTCAGGATATTCATAATCAGGCGAAAAGGGAATTAAATACTCCTTTGTTTTATAAAGGAACAAAAATTGGGTCTATTTATTTGGATATTCAATTCTTTAAATAAGAGAAAATGAAAAAAAAATTAATTTTTATTTGCTTTTGAAAATTCAAAAAAATAATATTTAAAAGAATTCATTTTCTATTTTTTAAGAGTCGCCTCATGTTCTTTGATTTTATTCTTCAGAAATTCCTGAATAAAGGCCGGAGTCTGATTTCCAATAAAACCTTAAAAATATTTTCATAAAATATTCTTTAATTTTTTTCATGTATTACTTCCAATTGACACTTTGTTTTTCAACAAAAAAACTGCAGGAATGCTTGAAACCTGTTAATTTTTAAAATTTTTAAAATTTTTTGCTGTTGTTGTTTTTACTCCAAATGAGCTTGAAGCATCCTCCAATTTGTCGACATTTGCCTTAATCAGAATCCATTGAGCCTTGCCTGCTGGTTGTTCATTTGCTAGTGTTTCAAGAACTGGGCCTAAAACTCTGCAAGGTCCACACCAACTAAGAAATTTTGTCAATGAATAAACAATTATTAATGAAAAAGTAATCAACTCTGCGTAGAAGTCGGCAAGTACATAAAGGTCAGTTGAAATAGCATCTGCCCATTCTTTTTCGTTTGTTGGATGCAATACCTGAATATAAAATTTAGTAAAAATTAACAACGTCTTCATACTAATTTAGTTGCCATTTTGTTTGAGATTTTTTTTAATATCTTCTTTTAATTTTATAATTTTAAAATTCGGCTTGAGATTTTATTTTAATTTTTGTTTTCTTATCAGAATATAACATTAGAACTTCTTCTTAGTTTTATTTCTCTACTCAATTGCTTTTATTTTAAAATGAATGAGTTTTTGTAATTCTTATTCTTTTAAAAAATGCTGCAAGTTTTGCATCCAGAAATTTTTTCAGTAGATTCATCAATTTTGTATTTTTTAATTGCTGTATTTTTCGCTTCTTTTAATTGATTTTGTACATCGTAATGAATCCCGACATTAGGACACTTTACTTGGTTTGATATATTACTAATATTTATTTTGTTTACAACGCTTCTTTTCTTTTCTTTTTCCCTTTTTGCACCAATTTTTCGGGCTATTAATTTTTCTTTTATTCTGAGTTCTTGTTCTCTTAAATCAAGAGCTTTACTTCTTGCATCTAGTTGCAATTGGAACTGTTCTAATTCATATCGTTTATTATCGAAGTTAAAATTGATTTTTCTATGTTTTGTCCGATCCAAGCTGAGAGTGCTTTGAAACATATCCTTTGTTTGAAGTTTATCCAGAATTTTCTCGAGTTCTTTGTTTTCTAATTCTAGTTCTTTAATCCTCATCGGAAAATATTCTAATTTTTCTTGAAATGTACAATTGTATGCATTTTCCATTATTTCTTCAGAAAGCTCGAAATTAAAACTTTTTGTCAAATTTTTGGAAATATTTTTCATTTTTTTTTGAATCGAATGTAAAGACTCAACGCTTTTTGATCTGAATTTTTTGGAAGATTCTATATTTCTATTTCTCAAGAGAGAATATGGGATTTGGCTTTCTCGACAAGATTTCTTCAAAGGGGAGTGAGGCGGAGATTTTTCCTCAAAAGCTTGCTTTAAGTTCTTTATTTGAAGATTGAGTTTATCAATTCGGTCTCCTAGATCATGACCATATGATGGAGATAATGGTTCAACCCTTTGATTATCATGATCATTTTCTCTATGATTTTTATTTTGAAAACTATTGTGAGCTAAAGACTGGCAACGTGTGACATCTGTTTTAATATCTAAAGAATTTTCATACTGTTCCAAAATAGCTTTGTATATATCCCTTTGTTTTTTAAATAGTTCCAATTGCTCAGAAATAAACTCGATGTCATCTTTAAACGTCGGGTTTTCTGAAATTTTTTGCTTTCTTCGAGCAAGTTCCAATTCGTTTTCTCTCATTTTTATATCATTTGACAAAGGTCTTACTCTATTAAAATTCATTAATCGTTTATCGAAATTCATAATTGTTTTTGTTTTAAATATTAACAAAAACTATTTTATTTAATGTTTATTTAAAAGTTTTTTCTGAATTATTCATTTTACAGTGAACTAAACAAAATCTATCAAATCATTCATTCTTTTAATTTCCGAGAATTTATCGAATGAATTTCCCTACAATTTTTATTTTTTTTAAATCAAATGAAAAAATTATAATTACTTTGCAATGCTTTTCAATTTAATAAAATGTTTCAACCTTTTTCCAACTCCATCATTTTTTTTCTCCGAAATTCGCTTTTGAATCGTCATACTTTCCTTATATAAGTTATCCAATGTCGCTTCCGTCACAGATTGATTGTCATCACTATCACAAGAATAATCTTTTGCATTATGGGAACTAGAAATTAATCCACTATTTTCATTTCTTTTTATGAAAAAGTAATCGCTTTTTTGCTTTATTTTGCTTTTATCTGGTTTTCGCTCAAAATTTTCATATTTCTTTTTCAAAAATACTAGATTGTTTTGATTCGCTATATTTTCGATCATATTTTTATCATTAAAATTTTCAACATTATGTATTTCCGTTATTATTGGACTAATTTCTGTTGCATATTTTTTCAAAATTTTATGAATATTCGGTTTTTCATGTAAATACTCTGTTAATTTTCTATCATATATCATTCTTTCTCTGGCTTCTTTGAAATTTTCTAAATAGGAAGTTTTTTTCAAATTCGAACGAACGAAAGAATTGTCTGTATAAGTCTTTTTTTTAAAAGTGGGATGATTTGCATCATGAATTTCAGATGAAATAAGTTTGGAGTTTTCAAAATTGAGATTTTTGGGCAATGTCGTTAGATTATTTCTTTCATATTTCTTATCCATTCCGCTTCTATTTTTTTTATTAGTCGGAATAATCCTTGTTCTCATTTTGGCAAATTCTGTTTCTTCATCTTCATTAGCTAATTGAGACATAAATAGGTTTGCCTTACTATTGAAGTAACTTTTTTCAAGCAAATTATTTTCGTTAGAACTCTCATGAATTCCTTATTTTTTAAAAGAATTATATTAAAAATGAAAATTTTGGTTTTGAAAAATATATAAGAATTTATTGAAGTCGTTTGCTATTTCGACAAATTACTTGAAGAAACATTTCCTTTTTCTATTGGTTTTTTTAATAAACATTCTTTTAATTTGAATGATTTGAGATCGTGATTTGTGTAAAATTTTTTGTTTGTGGTTGAGCTCATCAAATCCTTGTTTCTGATTTTATCGATTTGATCATTCGTGGCAGAGTAAAAATTGGCAAAAAATTTCGCGTCTGATGTTGAAATCAAATAATAAGGGTTCAATCTTTCTAATTCCGATTTTATTTTTTTCTTATAATCAATTCTTTCCTTAATAGCCTTCCATAATTTTGCGAATCTTTTCATCGCTTGTGATTTTGCATTTTTTTTAATTAATACAAACGTTTTCGTTTTGCCTTTTCTTTCTCTTTCTCTTTCTCTTTCCCTTTCTTCTTTTTCTTTTTGCTGAAAGGAAATATTCTTTGTTTGAGTTGATATATTCAGAAGTTCTTCTTTTTTTTGAAGATAATAACGATTGGGGAAATTTTTAGCATACATTAATTCATCAATACCAATTTGTTCTTTTATAAATTTTCGCAAAGAATAATAAAAAATTTCAGTGTTCGAAGGTTTTTCATGAGCTTTTTCATCACGAATGTTTTTCATTGAATTTAAAAAAGGAGTGATCGTTTTGACAAAATTTTTGGCCAAAAAAAGTTTCGATTTTTTAATGACTGAAGCACTGTCCTTGGTCGTATTGGTTTTATTTAATGATTTAAATGAAACTGATGGTCTTTCGGTGAGCATTCTTTTGGTTTGTCGGTCTGCTATCGTTTTATATAGGTTGCTTTTGGAAGGAGGGCTTGAATACATCGAAGCCATGAAGAAAGTAAAAAACGACTTCTAGGGATGTTTTTTAAATAATATTAAATAAAAACAATTTCAAAATAAATTAAAAATTTGATGTTATATTTATTATTTGTATTTTTTCTTATTTGGTCTAAAAAATTTGAACATTTTCTTATTTATTATCACAAAGAAATTTTAATTCAAGTAAGTTTTGGGCTAGTATTTTAGTTTCACCCAGGAGATCGGTACTCAAAAAAAGCACTGAGTTTTGGTTGAAATTTTTGCAAATAATTGTTATTTTAGAAACGATTCCTTTGTTTTTTCTTTCACCTTCTTTCTTATAATTATTTATTCGAATACATAAGATGCAATCAGCTTGAACAATAAAAATTTAAATTAAATTCCGAAATTTCAAATATTTTACCTAAATACTCCTCTTTTTTGATATCTACTGTATAATTTGGATTGTTGACTGATCTTTTATAAATGTAAAACTCATCTTCGCTCAACTTTAAAACTATCATTATTAATTTTCTCTCCTTTTATTTACTTTTTCTATTCTTCTTTGAGATAAAAAAATCAAATGTTTCAGCATTTTACTGGTATTCCAACTCACTTTCTCATAAATAAATGCATTATTTTCATCTTTTTCCTCCAAAACTTTGTAATCTTCCAACTTTTAATTTTTTTTTAATTTTAGTTTCATTTAAAAATATGAAATTTCTTACTATTGAGCAAAATAAAGAAGTTTTTTCTTTTAAACAACTAAAGACTTTCTTTGAGTCATTTTTAGAATAAATAACCATTTTGATGTAGATTCCTTTGCTGTGTAATGAAATTGAAAATTTGAGAAAGAAATTAAAAAAAATTCAAACAAATGTTTTATTTTGATATTATCTTCCAAATTCTGCTTTACTTTTTCCCATTCTCTTTGCTTATTATTAAGGAACTCTTTCATAGTCATTTCATCACTATTCATATCCAATGTTGCTCTTCTCTCTTCGGATTTATGTGAATATTTTCGAAATTCAGTCCCCTCAATTTTTTCTTCTTCTTCTTCTTCAGCATCTATTTTTGGAAAGGCCGCCAACATTTTATTTTCAAGAAAGCTATAATTTTCGGCTCTTCCCGAATTGAATTTTTTTTGTTGTTGCCATTTGATGTACTCTTCATATATTTCCCCATCAGACGAATCTCCAAGCTATTTTCTCACAAAATAAAAAAAGAATTAAATGTAATAAATTTTTAATTAATAAATTCACTATTGATAAAATCAGATTTTTCTTCAAAGAAGGGTTTCTTTCAAGATAAAAATCGAATATTCTTAATGCGTGGATAGTGCATTGTTTTTGACTTTTTTCATGAATATGAACACCTTTTTTAATAATTTATAAATCATTTATTCATTTAAAACCAAATTTAAGAACCAAATTGTAAAAGTGATATCACACTGGTGCTGCCATTGCAAAAAATTTTGATAAACGCTTCGGCATCTTATATTATCATACAGGAATAATCAAAATATGTCAATCTACCTTTGTTAAATTCAATATCAAGGAGTTTGAAAAGACAACGCAATCCAGCACTGCAAATTATATGAGAGTTATCATTCGGAAAACGTTTTCCACAAAAATGAACCAAGCCTTTTATTTTGTTTTCTCCCTAATTTATGAAAACAGCACCATTTAATATGAAAACTATTTATATTATATATTTTTTTAATTACAAAGAGAAGGAGTTTGATAAATTCGATAGATAAAATCGGTGAACTTTTGATGAAAACTCCTTCAATCTCACTTAAAAAATCACTCATAACTTAAAGATATTAACAAACCGATGCTACCTAAATAAAGCCACCAGGTTTTTAGAGTCTAAATTAATTTTTTCTAATATTTTGATGAGGAATTTTTCTTCATTTGAAACTGCTTTATTTCCAAGATTCTCATCAATTAAACATTCTAGTGCATTTATTCCGGCTTTCTCATAATGAGCTAAATATTCTCAATTTTAAAAAATTGAAATGATTTAAAATAAAAACTCTTTATTTCAAGGAAATCCAAAAACTCCATGCAATCAAATTCATGATATCTATCAGTCAAAGCCTTAAGACAATCTAAATAAACTTAACAATAACTCCTTCAAAAAAATAAAAAACCATTTAATTGTCGAGTTCTTTTATCGATCACCTCTTTATCTGTTTTTCCCCACAATTTCTTTTCTGGGAAATTTATGTATAGGAATAATTCCTTCTGTCTTTTTTCAATCTATAATAAAAAATTTGTCTAAATTCCCACTTTTTTCAAAAAAACTTTGCGAGAAACTGAATGAAATTCAGAATATCGTTTTTGGATATCATATTCTAAGGAGTCTGTAATGACTTTGATGCTATAAACCTATGAAAAAATATTATTTTGACGTTTTAAAATGGGATTTTCTACTGTATAGGTCAATTGAAATGTTTCTTCTACGTTTTCGTTAGAAACTATTTCGACCTTTTTTAGAGATTTTTTCGAGATGAATTTGCGATAAAAATTCATTTCCTCATTTGTATATTCAGGTTCTTGCTCAGCTTGAAGAAGTTTTGAATTTAACAAACTGCTTGTGATTGAAAACTTTGTTTTCAAAGACATTTCAAAAAACTAAATTAAAAATTTGATTACGGTAATCAATCAAAGAAATATTTTATTTGTTTTAAAGCAAAATTACTCATAAAAAATTGAAACTCATCAAATAATGCTAAAAAAAATAAAAATAGGCAGGAATTCCATTCTTTAATTTAATAAAATAAAAAAATTACTTCAACAAAAATCCAAAAACCATTTCTTTTTGTAAAATTTACACAACTAAAATTTAATTAAACAAATAAATTTTATGAAAATTCTTGAATTGTTAATTATTCCAACAAATGCTGAGCCCATATGCGTGGTTTCCAATGATTTTTGCAACAAAAATGCATTTCGACTACGGAATTTGATTGTTCATTATATCAATAAATTATTTTATCAAGGTAAACTTTTTCTTTTTCTTTTTACTATTTTTAAGAGAGGGAGAGATTTTCAAAGAACTCAAAGTATTTCTCTTCACAATACTTTCAAATGCTTCTTTGCAGTGAATGAAGATGTAAATAAAACACATAAAATATTTATTTAACAACTTATTCATTTTGAAGTCTATTTCAGCTATGGTGGTTTCAAACTATTATGCAAGAGAAGGCTTCTATATTTTTGAAAAATTAAATTCCTTCTTGGACAATTATTTCAGAAAAAAAATGAACAGTTACATGGGAGTAACCTTTTTTCTTTTACCTATCAAGCACTCAAATTTCAATAGTTATATAGAATATTGGATGTCTTTATTTATACTCAAGAAATTGCTATTGACAAATTTCAAATAATCTATAAGCCAATGGCTCCTGCAATCCCAGTTAAAAAAGAATACATAGCTGTAGTTTATTTAATATTTTTTCAAAAATCATTATCGAATCTTTTGATTTTATTTTGAAGGATTTTTTAGTGAGAGATCGATTTTTGAATATAGAAGATCAAAGTTTAGAAAAAAATATGTGTGCTAATGTCCCATTAAAATATGGCAAAAAGTTTTTTGTGAAAGAAAAAAAAGAAAATATCATTTACAAATTCGCCTTTAATTTTGATTGCATCCATTCGTCTCAAGAAGACTCTTCAAGTTTCGAAGAAGTAAAACAAACGAATTATAAATTTGCTTTTCAAAAAAAATTTGAAACTCCCAAAAAACCTATTATTTCCACACCCCCCAAAAAAAAGTATAATTATCAGAAACATAATGAAACTCAAAAAATGAAACCCCAATCTCTATCTCTTGTTAGAGCAATAGATGAAAAAAATGAAGAATTGAATCCACTGAAACTGAGTTTTAGAGAAAAAGTTTCTGTCACGTTCCGTGGTTCAAAAATATTAAATCTGAGCATTGAGGGTCAATTATTATTGTCCGGAAGCTCGCCTACACGAGAAATATTTTTAAAAATGACTGATTTTTGGCAAAACACTCAAAACCTAAAAACAAGAATAACACCGAACAATAATGAAGTGAATATCAACAGAATAAAGGAAGACACTTATAAGTAAATAAAAATAAAAAACTTAAAATTAATTAAAAAAAAAGAGTGAATTTCAGCAAAAGAAATTCCCATATAAACACAAGTTTGTTTGTTTATATATTGAATCCTAACCAATTTAAATACAATCAAATCCCAATATTGTTCCTCTACTCATATGAAAAATCTGCTTCAAACCCTCAAATCACAAATTTGAAAATTAATTATAAAGTAACATCATTAATTTAACACAAAAATAAGATATTTACTTGCAATTAATAAATAGGTCAATGGCAATATAAATTATACTATAAAAAGTCTTACAGTTAATTTAGTCTTAATTTCAGATTTAAGCTATCAAAATATAAAGACAAGCCCTCAATGCCACTCCTTGCAAAATAATCAAATTGTTTGGCTTGTATTAATATTCTTATTTCTATATTCAAACAGTCACAAGATTTTAGGCGAACGAAATCAAACCAAAATGTCAAGGATACTTGATTGTCTCTTTTTTGCAAGCGAAATCACCACAAATGGATTTGGTTAAAACTATTTTCGCTTCGTTTCAGATTCCAATACATGTGAGCAAAGACATGGATTCAGTTTTCTCAAGTGAGAATCAATTTAAATTCAAAAAATATACTTCTGATCCTATAACTCTTTTGCAATATAAAATTCTTGCTAATTAAAAACAAATTTTTATGTGAAAATGAAAAAAAATTAAAGGAAAGAATTTTTTTTCCAAATTAAAGGCTTTTTCGATTTTTTTTATTTTTAAATTTGAGAAATAATTAAATTTTCAAATCAATTGTTTATTTTCTGTTTTTTTGGAGTATCAAAATTTTTTATTTATTAATAAAAATCTTTTGAATGCCAAATTTTTTTCGAAATTAAAAAACTTTGAATAAATTTTTTAAAACATATTATTTTTTTTCTTTTTAAAAATTTTAATTATTTTTTAAAAAAATCATAAATATTTCACATGTTTCATTCAAACTCTTTCAATTTTAAGACTAACTTTCTTCAAATTCCTCATACTCAGGAATCTCAGTCAATTTAAATTCTTCATTACCAGGTTGTTGAGATACGATGCTTTCTATCTCATCTAAACAACCCTCATCAATTTTATTTATATCTGGTTCAGAAATCGGTAAAATCAAATTTTTTTCTTTAGGATTAGTATCAACGTTTATGATGTTATCATCACAATATGTGAATGAACTGAATTCTTGATCAAAATTAATTAAATTTTCTTCTTCAAATAGTTCTTTCGAGCTAAATGGATTGCACAAATCCTCCAAACCCGGATGATCTAAGTAATCCTCTTCAATTTGTTGTAACATATTTATTAAATTCTCCTCTGTTTTTTCATCATTCTTCATAAAATTACTTGTATTGTTGTTGTAGAAATTATTATTAATATTATTGGTTCCATTCATTTCTTTTGAATTTTGTTCTCGAAATATATCAGAAAGCTTTGATCGATAGTCATAACATTTTTTGCGATTGGAAGGATCATTAATGACAAGATTTCCAGGTTTTTTTTCTAATTTTTTATGGAAAATTTTATTTTCCTGCGCTACAAAAGGAAATTGTCTAATAAACAGCACTCTCTCTAAAGAAAGTTTGAGGTAGTTTTTGAGATTATCATGTTCAAATTGATCTATGGATAAAATAACATCATTATAAAAGCCCATCTCGCATATTTCAATTAATTTTATCACTATTTCATCAAAATCACCATCAACACATTTTAATTTATTTGCCAATTCTTTTATTTGTTCCTCAACAATTTTTTTCTCTTCTTCTGAAAAATTCTTATTTATATCAATATTAGGAAGAAACGGTCTGGAAATGGCATTAATCCATCTAAAAATACAAAATGTTTTGTAAAGGAATTTAATAATGTTAATTAAACCTCACTAAAATATCACTGATATCAGACATACCTTCAATCAGTTTAAAAATTTCTATCCCCTTAATTTGAATGATTTGATAGATGATGCATTTCATGGTTTTAATGCAAACATCTTCTTGATTCGCCAGTTTTTTTGATTGTTTTATGAATTGATTTATCCCAATAATCAATTCTTGAAAAGGAAAATTTTCGTTTTTCATCCTTTTCAGAACTTTCAGAAGACTTAAATTCACTAAAGAATATATCAGATAATAGCATGGAAATTTGGAATATTTTACCAATAGATTCCAAATTCCGAGCATTATAATCTTAATGTCAGCAAACTCCAGGATTCTCATAACGCACAAATTCAAAAGTTTCGCAATATTTTCATTTTCATTTCGAACCAAAACAAAAAAGATCTCTTCAGCTAGACAAATGAGAAAAGGGTGGCTCATATTCAAAAGACCAGCTGCAAGGAATTTTTGTAGATAATTTAAGAAGAAATGAGTAAATTGAGCAGAAGTCTTCTTTTCTATCAAGGTTTCTCTCAATGTTATAAGAAATGTGATCAGAAACTTCGGAGTTTTTTCTTGAAATAACAAATGACTCTGATGAAATTCACTGGTAGCCATATCATTTAAGAGAAGCAAGCAGTCTATTTTTTCATGAAAATTAGGAGAGTTTCTCATTGTATCCAAACAGAAATCAAAACATTCAGGTTGAATTACTGTCCCAAGAACAAGTCCTTTATAGTTTTCATTTGATAACACATTTTCTATATTATCTTTGATGAGGAGATATTCATAGAATTCTGATGAAAATTGAGGAAGTAAACTCAAATCGCAATACTTTGTTTTATAAGCTGTTATGATCTTTCTATTTGAGATTATTTCCCAATAGTCGTGCAATAATTGTAAAGGAAAATACATCAATTTCGGGATCAATATCATAGAAATAAGTCGGATTATTTGATCGCGGAATCCCCATGCCTTTGGTTCGGAATTTCTAAACTCTTCCAGAAAAAATTCTGTCATTTTATTGGAGTTTAACGACAAAACAGTCAGATTTTCTAACATTTTGAAGATTTCTTCCTCAAATTTCATGTGATATTTTGTTGAATGAAATGTTAAAACACTGAGATTTAGAAGAAATTTCACTTCAAATTCTAGAAAACTTTGTTTCAATTGAGCGAGAACCTTAACTATAGCCTGGAAAATCCTTAAGATCCATAAACAAGATTCAAAAATTAAATTTTCTTCATTAAGACTAAAGATTTCTTTGTAAATACAAACCAAATATTTTATAATCAAATCAGAGACTGTTTCAAACTTCATCAATCCATCTCTTATAGTTTTTTCTTCAATATTTCTCTCTAAAAAATAATTTATGTTTGCATAAAGCACAATTAAAGTCTCCAAGAAAACCATTTTATCATCTATATCAAAAAGCATGTCCCTAAAATTTCGAGCAAAAACCTGCGTGAATTGAATTTTCATTATCACAAGATTTGACTTCAGGTCATTTTCAGATATTTTTTTATTTTCTATCTGAAAAACTCGCATTTTCTTGCTCATTCTCAAAAATTCAAGTTCCTGAACCACAAACAATTCATTTGGTAATTTTTTATTTATTTTTTCTAGCAAATTTTCAACAACTCCATCATTTTTCGTATTATTTCCTTGATTTTCAGACTTGTTATGAAGGATAGATGACGTGAGTAAAGTGTGATTGATGATTGAAGTTTCATTTTCAAAAGTTTTGTTCATAATTTGAAGCAGTTTCGCGCTTGGCAAATCTGAAATTAAAGGTTTCAAGCGTTTTTCACTAAAGTTTGCATATAAATCTTTTAGATTTGCAACAGCCATATCTCGTATTTCTTGGATTTGATCATCTAAGGCCCTTTTTATTAACGGTACCAAAGCCTCGACATTGGAATTTGTGACCATTTTATTTAAAAAAATCAAAGCATTTAGTCTATAATTATGATTTTTGTTTTCAAAGACTTCATAAAAATAAGTTTGCAATGAATGTTCTTCAATATTTAGACTTTTTCGAAGAGAATCCAATGCTTTATGTGTTTCTTCAACTACATTTAATCGTTTTTCTTTGAATTTATCCATAAGTAATTGCATAAGACCTTTGGCATAAATCGTGGCTTCCTTCGAGAAATTTACATAAATTTTTTCTATTATTTTTATTGAAACAATAACAATGTTTATATTGCTATCATTCAATAATCGTCGGAGCATCACATTTAATTGACTGCTGATAGATTCAAAATGAGTTTTAGGTAGATTGTTAATACTTATAAGGAATTCTTCAAGCATCTCTGTTTTATTTTGCCAGTTTTTCTTGGCATTAAGAACCTCATTTATCCAATTTTCATTAAATATCATCAATTTTGAGCTCTTTTCTTTAGGGGATTCTTCATTAGTAACCTCAATTTCCAAGTTTTTAGTAGGTTTCTTTAATTCTGAACAAGGATTTTTCTGGATAAATTCTTCTAATTCCTTTAAAAAAGGTTTTTTCAACTTGATCAAGTACTTTTGAATTTCTTCATTTCCCAAGAATTTAAAACTTTCTTTATAAAAAGCAACAATTTTTCCTTTCACATTTGATTTGATGCTATTCTCCTTTAATAAAGCACACAAATTTTCAATCAATAAATCAAATCCAAGGGATTTTGGCCCATATAACACCAAGAGTTCCTTTAGAAATCCCATTAAAACACTTATCAAATTATTAGATTTCAACAAAAGAATTTTATTCACAGTAAGAAGAAATTCTTTTGTTTTTTTTATGAATATCTCTTCACAACATTCTAAACCCACAACTAAAATTTCTTTTGAACTCACAGATAACAAAGCTTTAATAACAGACTCCATTCCTTCATCAAATTCAAATCTCCCTTTATTATTCATGCAAAAAAATTTAAATGCCAAGAAAGCTTGCTCTTGAGTTTGTAAATTGGAATCATTTAAGTATTTGGCCCACTCACGAAAAGAAATATTCACTAATGAAGGGTTTTTTTCTATAATTTCATGCAATTCTTTGAGTCCTTGCTGTCGAGTTTTCCAGAGTTTTGAACCTAATTTTTCTTTAATGTCATCATTTTCTTTCATCATTTTAAAAATTTTTGATTTTTTTAATTTAAAAGCTTTTGACTTAATTTTTAATTATTCAGTTTAAAAAAATTCAATGCAAAAAAATTAAAATGTCAAAAATTAAGATAATAAATAAATTTCTATTGAAAATTATTCATAAAAAAAATAAAACCTGAGCGATGCAACAACCTAATTTTCCTCAAAACCCCGCCATTATAGATCCTTCCAACCTTCCTTGTGTTTATGGGCAAGCCATTCCCAAAGAAGAGTATTATGGTGGAGCTCGAGTTTATCAAGCTTCTCCATTCGCTCCCGCTACCACGCTTATCCAAGTGCTTCCACCGCTTGTAAATACAAATTCAACACCTTCCTACGTTGATTCCCAGAAAATTAAAAAAAAGGAGCGAAATAATTCAGATTCTTCAGAGAGAAACGCCAAAAGCAGTTCAATGAAAGGTTCTTCAAATAATCAGTCTGGTTTTCTGAACATCAAAAAACCACCAATTATTAGAGAGGGTGATTGGGAATGTCCTGAATGCAAGAACATAAATTTCGCCAAACGAACAGAGTGCAATCGGTGTAAAGCTTCAAAGCCTGTGCCCAGTCGAAAAGACAGAAAAACTGCTAATCATTTGGGAGGTCCTCCAGGATTATTTAAAGAAGGTGATTGGTTATGTCCCAAATGCAGAAATGTGAATTTTCAAAGAAGAAACAAATGCAATAGATGTGGAGAAAACAAGCCTGATGATAACGAGGTCAGGACTGGTAAAGCTGGAGGTCATTATGATCGACAGGACCCAAAAGATAAAAAGTCATATAAAGAAAGTGATGATGAATATGATGATTTTGGAAGAAGGAAAAGGAAAAGCAACAGAAAAGAAGATGGCTCTAAATCTAGATCAAAAAGCAATGGAAGAAATAAGGATAATTCTAGAGACAATAGAAGTAGAAGAAAGAGAAACAAATCAAGATCAAAATCAAGAGATAGATCAAGATCCAGAGAGAGGTCAAAGGATAGATCCAAGGACAGGTCAAGAGATCGACAAAGGTGAAAATCATAAAAAAACAATGGTAGTTTAATGACTTGCTTTGAATTTTTGAATTTTTATTTCAAAATGGTGTTTTTTTTCTCTCATTTTTTTCTTTAAATTTTTTTGGTTGCAATTCTTTCAATTGGGTAATCGGTTATCGGTTTTCGGGTTTTGGTGTTTGGGTTCTTTTTTTTGAGTATAATTTAGTTAATAAAATTTTGATTAAAACGAATTTTTCTTTATTTTAAAAAAAAAAAAAATGAATCTAAATTTTTTAAAATAATTTGAAAAAGAAGTTTCTTCATTAAAAAAATTTTTTTTGAAAACTTTAGTTTTCTGCCATCCTTAACTAAAAAAAATAAAATGAATCCTTTAATTTTTTTATGATGGAGTTTCAAATCGAAGAGATATTGAAAAGATTTTTCATTTTCTTTTTTAATTTTAACATGAAAATTATCGGGGATTGCTCTTTTATTCTGCTGTTAAAATATCTGAGTCTCCTGCCTCAAGGACTGATAACGTTGCGACTCTATGTAATTTACCGCAGGCAGTTCCTTAAAAAATTACAAAAATAAATAAATTAATAAACACCAAGCCATATTTTAATTATGATTAATACCTAAAGCGACATTGTTGCCTGGATATAAATAGATCTTGATTTTAGCCAACATTGCGTAATATTCAATTTGTGATTTTCGAATGCTTGGACAATTGCTTGCAATGAAAACTAATTTAGCCTTGCCGTTTCTAATTGACTTCAGGGTGGATTTATATCCGAGAACTGCCTTGCCACTTCTCATAACAAGCTGTAACTTGTTATTAACACCTTCTTGTTGATCTTTTTTGACCATTTTTGGAAATATGATATCTTTAGCTTTTTGTTTTGAGATTTTTTTAATTTATTGAAAAAAAGCTTTGATTTTTTTTTTTAGCTCTCTATATTTATATTTTCTTAATTTCTGATTTTTTTCATAATTATACAAAAAGATATTATAATATTTATGAAAAAAATTCATAGGAAAAATTTAAAATTTAATATTTTCCAGTGTTTTAGTTTTTGGTTTTCCTATCAATCCTTGAAAAAATTTGCATTATGGCACAACGTTCCATGAAATACAGTTTGTCTTCTTTATTGAAAATTTCTAATAGTTCACAAGCAAAAGTGGCTCATTCCCAAAAGAAAATAATCAAAGCCTTTTATTTTTCTTTGAATCAAATTTGGAAATTTCTATTCATATATGAATTTTTTTCCATTTGGATTAATCTTATTATAGTTTCGAGTGAATATTACCAAAATTACTATTCAAAAATAACTGAACCTATCTATTTTATCAAACTCTCTTTCAGAATCTTACAAATTGGATCTCTTTCTTTAGCCTATTGGCTTTTAGAGAATAAGTATAAAAAATTGAGTTTCGACAGAAGTGAATTCAAAATATTCTTATTTCTTAGCGGAGGACTCGATATTTTAATCTTTTGTCATTTAGACGTCAGTTTGTTAGCAAATGAAGACAATCATATATATGGTTCGTTTCTTATAGTTAAGTCTCTTTTCTTTTCATTTTTTCTTGATAAACTCATTTCGATGATTCTGACAAGTACTGTTTCACTTTTTTATATAATCATATGGACTTTTTTGAAATCCAAGTTTATTTCATTCGATATACCCAAACTTCTGATTTATTCGACTTTGATTTTGATTCTGATGATTGGATGCTATGTTTTGCTCAGAAAGAGCACAAAATCCAAAAACCCTATGCAAACTAAGCAAACTACTGAAATTAGTTTCAAAGCTATAAATGAAAACCCTTTCTTCGAAATAATACCAGAAGGAATCATCCTAGTGAAAGCGGACAATCATAATTTTAAGATCATTTATCACAACCAATTTCTTTTCAAAACCTTGGAAATAGATAAATTTTATCCAACATATGTGGAGGATATTTCGCAGTATTTGTCAAATTTTATAAGATCAATAAATAAAAACGTATGCAGAACTAAACCTTTACATAGATCTCTGAAAAATAATATAAACGCTTCATTTCAAACTTATGTTGATCTCAAAGAGATCCTACTGAGTTTGGAGACAGATCTTTTCAAAAAAGAAGAAGAGATTACTCAATATTTCGTTGCTAATAGAGTTGATCCTTCTAATCCTGGGCAAGATTATTTTCAAATTGAGTTGACTGTGAAGAGAATCAATCATAAAAAAGAGCCCTTTTTCATTATTATGATGCAAAGCATGAAAGAAAAGAAAATGTTTCAAGATTTGTTAGAGAAAGATGATTTTAAATCGAGGTTGCTGTCTTCATTTTCCCATGAGTTGAAAACTCCTTTAAATGGAACAATTCCCTGTTTAGAGCTTCTTCTTGATGAAGAAAGAATTGATGACAATTTAAAGGATAATTTTATAAGAACAAGTCTTTCTTGTCTTAAATTGTTGCTAAGCACCATAAATGATATAATTGATTATTCTCTGATCAGCTCAGAACAAATGCTCTTAAACATTAGACCCATTGACATGATCCATATGATTTCTGAAGTCGAAGGCCTAGTAAAATCGCAAATGGACTCAAAACAGATCACATTTCTTACCAACATAAAAAATTTGAACTTTAACCCCTTATTTTATTCTGATTATAACAGAATCACTCAGATTCTTTTAAATATCTTAATAAACGCAATAAAATTTACGAATTCTGGAGGTTCAATACATTTTCAAATCAAATTAGAAACAATCAATTTGGTGGATCACATATTCTTCGAAATAAGAGACACTGGAATTGGAATGTGTGAAGAACAATTAAATGAAGTCAATTTATTTCTAAAAAAAATCACTGATAATATTGACCTAAATTTTGGATTGAACATAAATTCCACTGGATGTGGCTTTGGTTTATTGATTAGTCAGTACCTCATTTTATTACTAGGTCCTGATGATCCTGATATTTGCAGCAAGTTGAAAGTAAATTCAATTGTTAACGTCGGAACCACTGTAAGTTTTGCTATAACAGACAAAAAACCAAGATTTATTGAGTCACATTCATCATTAAATGCAATTAAATCAAATAAAACAAAAAATTCTTGCATAATGGACTCTTTAAAGATTGAGTTTCGAAGGCAATTAAACTACTCAATGAAAAAAACCATAAAAACAGAAAATAGTATTATTTCCCCATTATCTAATGATTGCAATGAATTTGAAAGTATTCATCTAGAAATTGGTGATATTAATATTGAAAAAATTATGAGGAAACACAATTTTAATGATGGATTAAAATTTTTGATAAATGAGTTGAATGAAGAAGAAAAATCTCACTTATCACTGAACCTTAATCCCTTTGATATTCTGAATTTGACATTTCGTCAAAGTATGAATCAAATTGATTCAATTAATGAATTGAATTCCAGCAACTTAAAAAAAGTTTGTGAATGTGAGGAACTATTGATTGTAGATGATGATACTTTTAATTTATTATCTTTGGAAATGTTGTTAAGACCCTGGAATCTCAAAATTAAAAAAGCCATGAATGGTCAAGAGGCTGTGAATATTGTTAAAAATCACTATGAAAAACAAATGAAATGTTGCAGAGGGTTTAAAGCGATAATAATGGATTATCAAATGCCAATAAAAGATGGTGTCGAAGCTACTAAAGAACTTATCAGTTTAATGCATTCAAGAAAAATACCTTCAATACCTATAATAGGATGCACTGCATTCGTTACAAGGACTGAAATAAACAAATGTTATGAGTCTGGAATGAAGGATGTCATGTTTAAGCCTTTAAATAAACTAATAATATCAGATATAGTTAATAATTGGATTTTATGAGTTGCTTTATGTTTAAATCTTTCTATTATTTATTAATTAAATTGTCAAACAAAATAAAAAATATAAATAGTTAAATTTATAGACTTTTGCACAATAATCAAATCCCCAAATATTCCAATTCAATATCATCTTCCTGCTGACTAATCTCACTTTCAGTTCGTTTTTCATAATCTTTGAAAACATTCCCGCCAATCGAATCTGAAAACATAATATTTCTTTCTCGGTTCACTTTCATTTTCTTCTCAAGACTCTTCACCATAGTTCCCCTATGTGAATGTTTCATGCTGGTGACTGAACTTGCGTCCATGTGTAACACTGTTTCATCTTTTTTCGTTTCTTCTCTTTCTGCAAGTAATGGATTTATATTTCCTTTTATGTTTTCTTCCAGTTCTTCATAAGTTTTAATTTGATCGAAACTGCTAATAAACGGCCTCTTTTTAGGTGAAATCTCTAAAGGCTCATCGTTCTTTTTATTGCTCTGATCTAAATCTTCTGTATTGTTTTCCTCTTCCTCTTTAAAATAGGATAGGGATTCAACCGTTTCTCTGCAAACTAGGCAGATTAATTCTGGAAGAAGATTTTCCTCACAACAATCATGACAAAGTGCCGCATGACCACAAGGAAGAAAAACCACATCAATTTTATCGTTCCTGCATTTTATACACAAATCTTCTTCTTTTTGGAAATTTTTCAATTGAACTTGATTTACATTAAGAATCATCTTATGTAATTTTTTCATGCTGTTCTTCCTTGCAGAAATATCAAAATCTTTCCCAATACCTGTTTCCATTTGTCTTTTGGCTTGAGATTTCAGTTTTTCAAGACAATTTGGCAAATCGTCTCTTATCCCTCTGAAATCATCGTTCTCCATTTTTTCCAAAAATTTTCTTGTAGCCTCATAATTTTCGTTTTTCTTTTTCACTTTTTTCGCTTTATTGTTTGAAGCTTTATTTTTGACTTTATAAAATTTATTTGTGACTTTTGAATCTTTAATGATCAGTTCGCAGGCTTCTTCTGGTAAATCTTTGGGTCGAATTACAATCTTTTTCACTGGTTTTCTCCCCCCCTTAGCCATACTTATAAGCTCTCCTGCTAAATTCACATCAAAAGCTGCAAGGCCGTTTTTATCTAAAATTTCATCTATGAGATGAGCTTCGTAATTTTGAGCCAAAAGTTGATGAATAAGTTCTTCTTTTTTCGCTAGGATAAAGGGTTTCGGTGGAATTTGGTTTTCTTTTTCTTGTAATTTGTTCAATTTGCGTTCTTCTATTTTATTATGCATAAAATCATGGGATGCTGCTGTTAAATGCTGATTGGCTTTCATAGGCAGAATTTTATGCAAATTCATAAACTCTAAGAATTGTTGTGGGATTTCAGACAAAGTTTCTTTTGCCAATTTTTCAATGTCATGTCTATATTTCGAGTATTCCACTGAATTCACAATATCCCGAATGGGGTTTTGCCGAGGTTCTTTTGATGGAAGTTCATAAGTATCATTGTCCAAGTCTTTAATTTTGGTATGATCATTTGATCCCATTCCAACAATGATGATTGATAACGGCAAATGAGAAGCTTTGGCAATTTCATTCACAGTGAAGCTCATGTCACTGAAATTTCCATCAGTGAAGATTAATAAAATAAAATATTTTTGATTCTTATCATCAATAATCTCAGAACTAGCATATAAATGTGTAAGTTTAAGAAGATCTGTGATAGCAGAAGGTCCATGAAATTTGATTTGTTTTACGCAAGCCTTATAATGTTTGATCAATTGTTCAATTCCCGAAATTTCTGGGCTAAAAAAATCTCCATTGATTGCAAAACAATGCGAAACTGTATCATAATAAGGGGGTAGTTTCGCGCCAAATCCATACACAGGGATGGTGTTATCATGATCATAATATTGTAAAAAACCAATGATGTCTCTCATAGCATGAATGTAATCATTATCCTCTTCATCTATAATTTTAATTTATTTTTAATATCAAATCGTTAAGAAAAGAAAATACCTTCGTTCAAATAATGCAAGGAAGCAGGATCGTTAGGATCTTTATTGGATTTTGAAAAATCTATTCCAACAATCAAAGAAACATCAGTGCCTCCCAAAATGTAGTTAAGAAATGTATTTTTTGTGGCTTTGTTCACTTTGAAATTCAAACTTCCAATAGAGATGCCATTCTTGACGAACGGAATCCAATTTTTTGTCGAATTGTCCATAAGATTGAGAAGAGTTTGCTCTGTATCTCCAAGAAGAATAGTTCCTTTAGACTTATTAAATTCAAATGCTTCAATCTTAATTGAAGTATTTTCATCGGTGAATTTTGTTGATGGAATTTGAAAAGGTTTCCATTCAACAACTCCTTTCTTGACGTTTTTCTCAGGATCTGTCGTATAAAATGGTATCGTTTCTTTACTTTCGTTAATCAGACTGAATCTGAGGCAAATTTCTCCCCTTATAGCAAAATCTTTCCCCCAAAATTGAAATTCATATTTACTGTTCGTTACATCATATTCCATTCCTCGAACATTTAATATTCCATTTTTTTTCCTTTTATGGCTTATCAAAGGCTTTGAAATCGTATGATTTGGCTCTCCCACAATTTCATGCATGTCACATTCAATAAAACCGATTAGTTCTTGTTTTTCAAAATTGGAAATCTCTTCAAAAAAATCAATATCATAAACTTCGAATCGTAATTTTTTTTGGGTGTCCATTGTATAGGAAACCAGCAAAGTTTTCACAAATTTAGGGTTCAGAGACTCAGGAATAATTTCAGTTCTCCCAATCTCAGACCATCCATTATCCTTCCATTGAAATGATACAATCATTGGGTCTGTCAAAGAAAATGTATCCATCTTGGGCAGTTTTTCGCATGAGAACCATAATTCCATATTCTCTATGAATTCTCCTTTTTGAATGGCGAAAGCTAAATTGACTATCTCATGAACATCTTCATTAATAGGAGCATCATTTTTTTCAAATGCAGCTTAAATTTTTAATTTAACTTCATAAATAAAAAATAAGGCATTAATATAAAGGGGATCTTTATAAATTGGAGAATTTTGTTTATTTAAACTTACAAGTTTGAGCTTTTCCTTCCAAAGGCTTTAGCTTTAAAGGTTTGAATGTTTTTGACACGAATTTCACCGCATTACCCATGTTTTTTTTATAATTTTTAAATTTTTTAATTAATAAACATTAAATTTTTATTTTTCTTTATAATAATTCTTGCAATGCGTGCATAGAATATATTAGACTTATTTCAAACTTTGCTTCAATGGCGACAACACTTGACTGGCTATATTCAAACGGCTGAAAATCCAAAGGAATATCATTATAGGTTTCTTTATTGATAGAGCCAGGATTTGTGATTATTTTCTTTATAAATGCTTTGTATGGTCTTGGAATACATTTATTTATCTAATAAAGAAAAATTAAAAAAATATTTGCTATTTTTCTCCAAAACCTCTCCATAATCGTAATTGCTGTAAATAAAACCAAAAACATATTCTGAGTAGTTCCATATCGCCTTTCTGAAAGGATCAGTGTCCACTTGATGCCCAGCAAATTTCTTGTTCGTCATGGCTTTTACAAAATTGAATTTTTCATCAATCAATTGAGCCAAGTCAGGAAAGAATTCATTTATATAAAAATAGGTATCATTTTGCCATGAACAATCCTTTTGATAAAAAATAATTTATTTTTTATTGTAATATAATAGGATTTACATATGATTTCATGCCTTTGAATTGATGCCAATTAAAATCTTCTAAAAAAAACTTTGCTTCCTTCTTTTCATTGATGAGAAATTTCTCAAAAAATTCAAATGAAAAAATAATTTTGGAAATTTCCAAGGCGGTCTCCAAACCACTTTCAATAGGTTGTAATGATTTCTTTTTGCTCCTTTTTTTTTCTTTGATTTTCACTACATCACAAGTGTTATTTGGTGTTCGGACTTTTGTTTCTTCTTTCTCAAGATCACAGGAATAATTCTTTAAATAGTTTAAAACATTCGGATCTTTGACAGATTTTTCTTTTTCTAAAATATTATTCAAATGATTTTTTTCTTCTGATAAATTTATCAAAATTGGTTCTTTTAATTTGGGTGTTTGGCTAAAAAAACAGAAATCTTGCTCTTGAAAGATTCCATTGGCTACACAAAAACACGAGATTGAATGGTGAAAGGATAAGATAATGATAGCTTGAACCATTTCATTTTTAGACCAATATAGCTCTCCTTTTTGATTTTCCTAACAAAAATTAATTAATTAAAAAAAAAAAAATTATTTACATCAAAAAATTGAGAATTTCGTAATTTCCATGGACTAAATGCTAATAAATTGTTAATTTCATAGAGTCTTTGTAGTTTTTTTGGACAGGCTTTTAACCCACATTCAAGCCACTTTATATCTCCACCCGTTTTAATATAATGAGTCATCAAACGATTTAAAAAATAGTCACAGCCATAACAAGAGATAGCCATTATTGCAATATAAAATCGCCATGGAATCGACAAAGGTCCATCTCCAAGCATCATTGTTTGGTAGATTTGATGATATTTCATTAAATAGTCAGGAAACCATAACAGAATATTTTCTAAATGTGGGATTTTGCCTCCATTAAAAGAAAAAATATCAAAAATAAGGTTAATATATGTATCAGGTTCTGAGTTTAATGGAATTTTGAATGTATTTGAAATCAAATCAGAATTCTTCAGTGTTTTAACAATGGAAGAGACAGAAGGAAGACTTGAATTGGATATATATTTGCTAATAATTTGTGGACTGGGATGAATTTTAAAAAGCTTAAGGAAGAGTTCTTTATAGCTTTCAACACTTTTTGGGCAAGGATTTGAGAATATATATGTTTCTAATTTTTTTCTTATGAGTTCAACAATTCTTTTTGAAACATAAATTTCAATGAATAAATTAGAAAAAAACTGAAATATTACTTGGGGTCTTCATTACTCTCAAAAAGAGCTTCAATTTCATGGATAGATTGCTCTGCCTTGAGAAAAGATAAAAAAAATCATAAGCGAAAATTTAAAATAAAAGTCACTTAAATGGGGCTTCAAACTCAGCAACCAAATGATCCATATGTTTTATGTTTAAATCACAATTTTTTTAATTATTTTATTCAATTCTTTTACTTAATATAATAATATTTTGATTTGCGGTAGATATAAAATTATTTGTTTATATATATAATTTGAATTCTTCACCAATCTATATAATGATAATATGATAATTTATGAATGGGGAAGAAATAAATTCAAAGCCTAAGTTTATTTTAAAACTAAATAATGAAGATCGATCTTTTTTATTGGATTAAAAGTGAAGAAAAAAGGATATTTTCCAAAAAAATAAAGGAATTTTTATTAGAAGAAAACCCTTTAATTGATTTAGGAGTGAATTTTTTCATAGGATTCTTGTTTATTATGATGTCTCATTATTAGTTAATTTTTCAATTAATAATTTTTGTTCAGTTTCCACCTTTTGAAGGCTTTCCAATTCCATTGTAACTCTAAAATTGTAAAGTTTTTATCAAGATTTTTTCAAAAAAAATTTGAAATGTTACCTTTCCATTTCGCTTCTTTTTTCATTAATCAAATTGTTCATTTCCTGCATTTTTTTTTTCCTATTCTCTTCTTCGGTATCCACCTTATTTCTTTCCCCCAAAGCCTTTTAATATAATTGAAACTTATTATTTATTTCTTTTGATTTAAAATAAAGCCAACCCGTAGCTTCACTTGCTCAATTTTAGTGGCTTGTGTCTCAAGAGTCTCGATCAAATTGGAAATTGTTTCATCAAAACTTATAATTTCTAACAAAAAAATTATATAATTCATTTAAATATGTTTGAAAATAAAAAAAGAATATGTTATTGATAGACTAACTTTTGATAAATTCCATGCTTTCATTCTTTAATAAATCAGTTTCTCTATATTTATCAGCATCCAGCACTCTGATCCTGTTTTCATCATCGAAGGTGATTGAAATTTTATCTGCCATTATTTTATTTAAATTCGGTTTGTTGTTTGAATTTTTTTCTAAATTTTTTTTTTTTTCTTTTATTTAAAAACAATAATTTTTTTTTTAATGAAGAAAATTATTTTATTTTATAACTTTTATTGATAAGTTTCTGAAATTAAATGAACCTACAAATAGACGAGCATATTTTTCGTTGGTTTCACTCATTAGAGCTTTGTAAAACAACTGATGGAAAAAAACTCAGAAACTCAAAAATTGAATTGACTTCTGCCATAAGTTCTTCTATTGAAACTGGTCCCTTCATTGTGAGCTTACTTCAAAGTCTTATGAAAAAATATTTGAATCCTATTTCTCCTCTTCCAAATGCTCTTAATGTTTCCAATTTCAAACAAGTTGCAAGCCCCTCCTCGCGGTTTTACAACTGGAATCTTATTGGAGAATCATTGAAAATCTTGGGTTTTGTTTTTGATAAAGAGATGATAAATATAATTGTTTTGGGAGATTTGCCAATGATAAATGAATTTCTGAAGGATCTATATAATTTTTATAAAAATTCTGCAAAATTCATACATAATTCATCATCAGTTGAGAGTGTTGAACTATGTAAAAGTATGGCTATTAATGATCTGAGCAAAGTGATAAAAGCTCTGCCTCCTAAAACCAAAGAAGCTATTGAATTATTGGGTTTGCAAGCAACAAAATCTTTAAGGGAGACCGATTCATTAATTGAATTCTTTGTGTTAGACCTCGCACAAAGCTTGAATTTAAAGCCTAATCAGGTTTTTTTTTCTTTTAAAATTGTGAAATTTATATTGAAAGCTTTAATTTTATAGGCTGCTACCTTATTAACAAAAAACACCAAATATCTGTCCCATGTACTGGCCAAGGGATCCAAAGGAGAATTCGAACCAATAGTTACTTTCTTTCAAGGTTTCGTGGAAAATAAACAAGTGATTTTGAATTTTCTTCAATCAGAAGATTCGAAAAATGGGCTGAATTTTTTCTTTCAAGTGGAAAAATAATAAATAATGGTTTATTTTTTTATAATGTCTTTTCATTTTAGGCTATAAAAGCTGGTTTGGTCTCAAAAGACGTAGAAGTTTCTTTATGGACTTTAAAAACCTATGAGATTTTTATAGATATATTGGATTCCAATGAAATTTATGAAATAGTTTGGAAATGGCTTGTTGAAAATTTCGGAATGAAGAACTTGTTTCTTTGTTTGAAAAGACATCCAGAATTACAAAATCTTATCTTAAAAGTTTTGATTGCCTTTGGGAAAAAAAGGCTTTTCGAGCTATTAAACGAAAGGTTAAAGGAAGTGTTCAGTGATAATAAAGAATTATTCTTTGTTCTGAGCAGAATTCTACAGGACCTCTCAGAAAATCCTTTAACAAAAACTGAAGTTCATTAAATATCATTTGATTCTACTGAGTTTTATTTTTTAAATTTATAAAGATTTCAAAATGTGGAGCTTTGTTAAATTGGATTGATATTTCTTTAGAAAATCTTTCTATAAGCTTCATACCTGAAAGCATTGCAACAAGAATTCAAGCTTTGAGTCTTTTGACTGAAATCTGGAGATTATATCCAAAGGATTTCCAAGACAAAACCAATTGTTTCCTCACAACGATGAAAACAAATTTTGCCTACAAATCAAAACTTCTTCAAAATTTCATCATAATTGAATTATTCAATTTTTTAACAAGTCTTTTGCACATCAACGGCAACCAACATCCAACTGTAATAGTCCTTTATAACCTCTTAATCGGCTTTCTGATAGAAAATTTCTCTGAAACTGAGCTACGGACATTTCTTATTGAACATTTTATTGAAGCCTTCAATTCAAAAAACATAGCCCTTTCGAAATTGCCTTTAATGGAATCACTTAATATTCATTTAATGACTCTTGATTCAAAAAGCTTTCATTGGAATCTTTGTGATTTTAATCTAATGATAAATCTGGCTGAAAATGAGAACATCCCCATAAAATCTGCTCTTCTTTTCCTCGATTTGCAAGGCAAGATCTTTATTAACAATCAAGTTTTCTCACAAATTTCAGCGAAACCTTTTTTATTGATATTTTCTAATAATAAATCAGTTGAAGCTTTACAAGAATTCTGCTTTAAATTCGCAAAAACATGTCTAAGTCTTTTTCTTAATCTTCACAGAAAACCTTCAATAAAAGAAAAAAAACAAAAAATCATCATTTCGAAGAAAGCTATACCTGAATATTCTGATCTAGATCTAAAAAAGTTGAAAGTTCATAAAAAAACTTTGATTCTCTATATTATAAAGGAGATTTTATTCATATCTGTAGATCCATTAAAGAATAAGCTTAAATTATTGATCTGTCAGACAATCTTCCAAATGAAGAAATATATAAGTAAAAAGCCCAATAAACCCCTTATGACTCTTTTAGAAACGTTTGCCGAAAATGCAGAAAAAATTATGAATGATTATGAGGCTGATCATTATCAAAGAATTTCGCAAATGAGGGATGAAGAAAAGAAGAAAAATGAGAAGAAACAAGAGAAAGCATTAGAAATCGACAATATCTCAAGGATTTCTGCTGAATCATCCAAAGACTTGACCAATGCTTTGACTTTATCTTTAGATTTAAGCAATATGGGCTTCGGATCAACAGTTAGCAAGAACTCATCATTTCAAAGAAAAATGTCTTTGCCTTTATTAGACACATCAGTGCTTGCAAATGGTGGTAAGAGTCAATTAAGCAAGGCTGAAGAATTGAAGATGAACCTATTGAGGAACCCGAAGATTGATCCAAAATTAAGGAAGAAACTGCTGTTGATTGAGGAAGAAAGAAAGGAGAAATTAAAATCATTGGATCAGACTATGAAACAAACTGAAGTAAAATTACAGGTGAGAAAAGTTAAATTAAGGAAGCAAGTTGAACAAAGAAATAAAGAAATAGGTGTTGGGGCTCTGAATATAAAGGATTATGAGACTAACCTTTTATTTCCTTTGGATTCACTACTGCTTAAGGAATCAGTGAAAGAAAATGATATTGAAATCATTAATTTTGAGTTATTGGAAGAATATGAAATGAAAATGATTGAACAAATCATTTTGAAAAAAAAAAAAATTTTAAACAAGGTCTTTTTGAAATTTTCTAATTTAAAGGTGAGGTATTCTAAGCCTGATACCTTTGAAAAAATTTCTTTGGCAAAACACTCCTTGTCATTGGCAGAATTATGGACCATGATTAAGGAATTAGAAAACAAAGAGATAGAACAAAAGGAAATTTTCGCAAGAATTTCACAAGAAGGATTGATGAAAGCTATGAAAATTATAGTGAAAAAAGAAACTTCATTTGAAGAATTTGTGATGGATAATGACCAATTTGAGAAAATTCTGATTTCAATGGCTAAATTTTTGTATTCAAATGAGGAAATTCATGAGGGATTGCAGAAATTGATTGGAAAACTAGCTGATTTGATAAATTGCAAGAAGAATGATTCACAAGAAAAAAATGAAAAGCAAGAGCCTCAAATAAAATATAATGAAGATCCCAATTTCACTCCTCAAGAAGGTTTTATAAAAGTAAAAGAAGTTCAAACTTTAATGAAGAAAGAACTGCCGATATCTATGCAAAAATCTTCAATCCCAGAAAGTTTTCTGATAGTTTATGAAATAATGGATGAGATCTTGGAGAAAAAATGGGGAATTGAGCTGATTGAGAAATTATCGAAGGAAAATGTGAAATATTACGCAAAAAAAGATAAGGTGAAAGTCGATATTTCAAATAAAAGCGTTGTGGACAAAACTGAAAGAAACCAACAAAAAGAAAAGGAAATGCAAAAGGATGAAATCAAGAAGAAAAAGAAAAGAATAAAAAGCCAGGTGATCTCAAAACAGCAAATACAAGAATATAAGGACAAAGCTGAAATCGAGCGAAAAAATAAAGAAGAAGAAGAGAGAAAAATAATGGAAATTAAGAAATCTGAAGAAAAAGTCAAAAGAGATGAAGAGAAAAAAAAACTAGAGGAATTACAAAAAAACAGACTGTTATTTGAACAAAAAATGAAGGATGTTTGGCATTTAAAACACAGACAGAATTTAGAGATTAAAAACAATTTAAAAGAGAAAAAAATGGAACTTCTTCCCGAAGAAACAGCTAGACGAGAAAAAGTCCAAAAGGAATTCAAAATCTTCAATAAAAAGAAAATAGAACAGTTTCATGAAAATTTCCAAAGTTTGATAAGCAAAAGAAAGAAAAACCAGGATGAATATATCACTAAATCTAGTGTTTTTAGCAAGAAGCTCAAAGTGTTCAATGATAGGATTCTGCCTGCTAAGTTAAAGGAAATGAAAGAAAAGGAGTTTGAAACCCATGAAAATCATGAGCTAATAGCCCAAAACTTAAGAAACCCTGAAATTGAGCATTTTTTCAAATTTCATGAGCTTACCTTACAAAGTTTATTTAATTTTTTGTTAGATCAAACATACACTCCATTAAATTTGAACAACTCAAGAAGGACAGTTCCTTTGCAAACATTGATCAATTTTACAAATGAATTCAACATTTGTCCTATGTTTTTTAAAGTCAAACACATTATGAATTTTTATAAAGTAATCAATAAGAAAAAACCTTATGTTATTGATCAAGTGGAGGTTGGATTAGATTATGAGGAGTTTCTTGAATGTTTCTTTAGAATCGCGATTAAAGGCAATGAGGCTTTGAATAAAATGTGCGAGTTTTTGATAATGGGTGGTCATTTAAAAGAGAATAACCATGGACAGGAAGTAAAGGAAGGTGATAAAGAGAAAAAGCAAGAAGAAAACACACAAAAAAACAAAAAATTCAAAGAGAAAAGAATAAAAACAAATGAAATCATTGATAGAAACAAAAATGTGTTGAATGAGAAATACAACAATGTGACATTAACTACAGAAAATACATTGATCGCATTGCTCTTTTACATGGGATTTCCTTTGGATCCTAAGGATAAAGAAACCACGCTTCAAAGATTGAGAGATATTATTACTCAAAGAAAAATAAAGCCTACAAAATATAGATTTTTGGGTATCTATACATTAATTAGTTTATTGTGATAAATAAAATTATTTAACCTATTTTATTAGAACTTCAGAAAAAATTGGAGGGAGAAGGCTATGACAATTTGCAAAACAAGAAGAAAAAAAAAAAACTAAGGCATGCAGAAAAGATAAATAAGACAGAAAATGCAGGAAATGAGAAGCATCTGCAGACGGTAAATGCAGAAAATTCAGAAAATGAGGAGTATGATGAATTTACAAAATCACAAGAAAATTTGGAAGAAAATAAATAGTGTTTTTTAATTTTTTTGCTCATTTAGAAGAAAAAATTAATAAAACTATAATTTTGTTTTTAATTTATTTTATGTTAAGCTTTAATTTTAAAATTTAAAGATGTTGGCAATTTATTATAAACAATTTTTCCTTTAATCATTGTCAAAACTACTTTAGTTTTATGAATAGAGCCTTTATTACTTTCATCTATATTGAAGAGATTTGTATTCAAAATAATCAAATCAGCTTGTTTTCCTACTTCCAAAGACCCAATATTTCTTTCTACCCCACAAACTTTGGCTGATCCTATAGTATAATAGTTTAAAGCTTCAGTAAGATTTAACTTATGCTCAATAGAATATCCAAAATCTTCATTATTTTTTGAGCCTATGGGAAGATGAGTTATAGCAACTTCGATGCATTTTAAAGGGTTCATTGAAGAAACAGGCCAATCAGAACCAAAACCTATTTCATTTTTTTGACTGTTAAAATATTTGATAGGATATAAATTTTGACATCTTTTAACTCCTAGTTCTCTTTTAGCGCCAGAATAAGAGAAATCTCGATAAAACCATAGAGGAGAGAAACATAACGAGGTGTTTTTTAGTAAAGGTAGGTCTTTGGTATCAACCATTTGTACATGAGCTAAGATATGAGAGTTTTTATTTTCATTCGAATCTTGCTTAATGCAAGAGTTAACGAATCTAAAAGCTTCATCCCCCACAACATGATAATGAAGATTGAAGTCATTTTTAGAAGCTAATTGTATGATTTCCTTCAATTGTTCATTGCTATAATGCAAAAGTCCTCGATTTTCTTTTTTGGCTTTTGAAGAGCTCAGGTACGGAAGTTTTAAAGCAGCAGAACCGGACTCAATGACTCCATCAACAAATAATTTTATAGTGTTGCTTGATAAATTGTTTTTTTTTGCATCTTCTCTAACTTTTTCCAAAACTTGAAATTTCTCAACTGGAGAGGCATTGCTCCAATCATCTAATCTAAAATCTTTCCAAGACAAATAGATTATTGGCTTAGGTTTGAATAATCCATTAAATGAGGGTTTATTTTCCTGGATCACACTGTCCAAATAAGTTTCATAATACCATTCCTTAGTTGAAGCGTCAGCAAAAGTTGTGATTCCTTTTCTGATCATCTTATGGGAAATTCTTTCATAAGCCTCTTTTAATCTCTGAGTAGTTAATTTGGGAAATGCTTTCCTGATCAATTTCATTGATTCATCATGAAATAGGCCATTTAATTTCCCATTTTCTTTGCATTTTTCAATAATCCCTCCCACTGGGCATAACGTATTTTCATTAATCCCAGATTTTTCAATTGCCAAAGTATTGCACCAGAAAGCATGACCATCAAATCTAGTGATTGTAATTGGTTTATTTATGTTTAATTGATCTAATAAATCAATTGGACTTTTATTTTTAAAAGGATCGAACCAAGAATCTTCATATCCACTCGCGAAAATCCATTCCAAAGAAAGGTTCTTTTGAAAATATAGCAGAATTATTTGAGAAGCTTGAGCCCAATTTTTGGCTTTGTATAAAGAACAATTCATTTTTTGAAGACTACCAGCAATTGGATGCATGTGCGAATCAACGAAGCCTGGAAGAATCAAGAAGTTTGAGTTCAATTTCAAGATCGGAGCTTCTAAAATTTCAGATCCAAAGTAAGCTTTAGCAAAACCTTTGGACCCTATTGAGAGAATTTTATCTTTGTAAATTAAAATTTCAGATTTCCATGAAAAAGGTGAGAAAATTGGGCCTTGAATCAAAAGA
>JFJP01037833.1_pt1 | contig 52075 bp, 50 predicted proteins | sample 431651 | NCBI WGS metagenome assembly JFJP01 (sample SAMN02602958, study PRJNA72255) | Microbial mat metagenome, whole genome shotgun sequencing project. | biome: fresh water; feature: sink hole; material: water; isolation source: purple microbial (photo- and chemosynthetic) mats found in... | reverse complement strand
TTGTCATCTTCTATACGACCTTTAGCTGCTTTTAGTTCTGAAGCAACTTTAATATTTGATTTTATTATCATGCAAAAGGCTATTGACTTATTATTATCTAAGTAAATATAGAGATAACTATCTGCTATTTTTATAGAAAAACCACAAGATAAGTTCCAATCTTTATTAAGATTTATATCTCCAAATAAGATAAAGTTTATATCAAATCTTTCGCGATATCTAAAATTTAAAAAAGATAAAATAGAAGTTGATATAACAACAGATAATTTATTGCTTGGATATTCTGTAACCATTTTTAAGCAAGATACTTTACATTGAGTATATAAGCAAGTATAATTTTTATTTTGTATAGGTTGAATAACATATATACCAAATATTCTACCAGATGATATCTTTTTAATAAATTCAATAATAGTATAAGAAGTAAATGTCAGCTCTCCTTCATAATTAGTTCTAGCTCCTATAGACACCGCAAGTAGATTACTTTTGTTAAATATTCCAGAATAATTAAATTCATACGTATTTTGACTTTGATCAAATATATTTGCTGGATCTGGCACATTGTCATGTAGTTCATATAAAGATGAATGCATAACACCAGAAAATGACTTAAAACCAGAAGAATTAAGACTAAATCTTAAATACTGATTATCATTTATAGGAGCACGAATTCTAAATTCAATTTTACTAGCTATTCCCCAAATATCACTAACGTCATCAGAAAAAATTGTAGATACTTTACCATCTTTTGTTTTGATAAAAGTAGTATAAAACTTAGTATAACCTTCTGGATCTTGTATTTCAATGCCGCTTTTACCATTGATTTGTAATTCATCATCTTTTTTATCTATTGTAAATTTATTTTTAGATGTAATTGCTAATCTTTGTTCTTTTTGGCTAGTAATTTGCGGTATATTTAATAATTGTGTTAAATAATTATTATTTTGCTCTGGCTTTGTTATAGCCCATAATGCTAACATTTTCATAAAATGATAATAACATATAAATTGATAAAATTATGCAAATATTGTATTTTAAGCATATATTAATAATTATACTATAAATTAATAAAGTGATTTTATTATTATACTGTAAAACGACTATTTCTATAGGATTATCTACTGATATTCAAAAAATATTTTCCAAAAAACAAAGTAATAAAGAAAGCACATTTAAAGGAATTGATACAAAAAAAATAGATTCTATTAGAAAAACACCTAAAGGATATAGAGTTATTTTAACACCAGAGGCAATAAGTTTTATTTCTACTAACCATCCAATGCTAAATACAGTAAAAAACAATATAGAAACTGCTCCTAGTATTAACTTATATAATTTTAAACCTACTCAGTTATATCAGGATTCAGAAGGCAATATATTTAAATCTAGTAATAACAAGATACTTTATCTTGATTTAAATCATATAAATAGTTTTACAGATATAGATGAACCAGATTCAATTTTAATACCAATAAAAGATGATAAATTTCTTGTATTAGATGGAGATAGTAATCTTATTAAAAAACTTCAAGAAAAAAATATGCCATATGTAACTAATACTATAACTAATTTAAAAACACTAGAAGAGTTTATTGCGATTATATTTCATATAGCTAGTAATAATTTAAATAATAATCCAAATAAACAAATTATTATACCATTTGATAAAAATATAGATAAAATTAAATCTCTATCCCCTAAAGATAATATAGATACATTTTGGTCTAGCGATAAAACAAAACCAAGTATAAGACTTTGGTTTATATTTACAAAAGATAATACAGATGTTACTGAAATAGAAGATAATATTGCATCATCTGCATCCAATATGTTATTTTTATTATGTATTGGCGTAAGTTTAAAGTTAGTAATTGAAAGATTTACAGATAAAATAACATTAGCTGATACAAGTAACTTTATTATACCTATAGGTATATTATGGCAAATAGGAAATTTAAAAATAGGTTTTGGTATGATAATAGATACAGAGTATATTATACTTATGCTTTTAAATGCAAAAAACTATTTTTATGAAATATCAGATATATTTAGAGTTATTAGTTTTAAAATAGCCATACAAGTATCTAATATTATTGTTTTTATCGCCTATAACTATGGAGAAAATAGTATAAGTGTTTATATGATTTATACAATACCTATATTTACGCAATCAATAAAAAATAATACCGCTAATAAAGATATTATTACGATTTAGATAACATATCTAAAATCTGTGTTTTAAGTTCATTATTTTCATCAATTAAATCCACTAAAGCTTCCTTACCTTGCGCTAATTGTTTACCATTCATAGCATACCAAGATCCTGCTTTAGTAATAATATTCTTTTGTACAGCTAATTCTGCTATTTCCGCAGTCAAATTAAATCCTTTTCCATATATTAGTTCAATAATTACATTTTTATATGGAGGAAATAATTTATTTTTTACAATTTTAATTTCCATTTCATGCCCAATTAATATATCCTTTTTTTTAATAGGTGATTTTCTCTTTACTTCAAATCTCATTGATGAATAAAATTTAAGTGCATTTCCTCCTGTGGTAGTTTCTGGATTACCAAAGACCATACCAATCTTACTTCTTATTTGATTGATAAATATAACTAATGTATTTGATTTAGATGCATGTCCAGTAATTTTTCTAAGAGCTTGACTCATTAATCTAGCTTGTAGTCCCATATGTACATCTCCCATGTCTCCTTCTAATTCACTTTTAGGTACAAGTGCCGCTACACTATCTATTACAATTACATCTACAGCTCCAGATCGAATAAATGAATCTGTAATATCTAATGCTTGTTCAGCATATTCAGGTTGAGTAAGAATAGTTTGCTCAAAGTTTACTCCAAGTTTTTGTGCAAAAACTGGATCTAAAGCATGCTCAGCATCTACAAATAAACATGTAGCTCCTTGTTTTTGGGCTTGAGCTATAATACTAAGCGCTATAGTAGTTTTACCACTTCCCTCATGACCATAAATCTCAATAATTCTTCCTTTCGGTACTCCATTAATACCAGTAATTTCATCAAGCAATAAAGATCCCGTTGATATCACTTCTACACTAGAAGGAGACTGATCTTCTACAAATTTCATCACACTTCCTTTACCATATTGTTTTTCTACTTGTTGCATTACTTGATGTAATATATCTTTTTTATTATTATCGGACATAAGTAATTATATAAAATAATTTACTGATTATATTTTATTTAATTTATCTTCCATCATTTCTACTGAAATAGAAGATGGTATTAATAATGAAGATGCTATAACTTCTAGATTTTGATCTTCATTAAAAAATAATGTTAATAATATACTTTTCTGTACTCTACATATAGGTTTTTGAGATGTTTTATATATAAATGGAGATTGTAGTATTGAAAATATAGTTTTTTTTGTTGGTAAAGGTACTTTAGTACATTTAACACCTTTTGCTTTACATATTTGCATTACATTATTTACTACGTTTTTTAATTCTGTTGCATCATATGATCTTAGTTTAATTCTTGCTGTCTTACTCATATTAAATCCTATAGTAATTTAAGAATAACTCCTGATCCGATAGTTCTTCCACCTTCTCTTAGTGTGAAGTTTTGATTCACTCTAAGAGTCATTGGTTTACCTATTTTAATCATAACATCTATTTGAGATCCTGGTTGAGCTTCTACTTCTCCAGGTACGTCATTTACTGCTAAAAATTCTTCTAATATACATGATACATCTGCAGTATCTATATACATTTGAGGTATATATCCAGCAACTACTGGAGTTGATCTTCCTCCATCTTTTTCAGATATTAAGAATACTTTTGCTTGCATTTCCTTATAAGAAGATAGTTTAACTTGAGATAATACAAAACCACGAGATACCTGCTCTTTTGTAATTCCTCTTAATAATATACCAACATTCTCTCCTGCTTTAATTTTATCTACACCTGATCTAAATCTTTCTAAACCAGTTACAGTTGATTCTAGTACTACAGAAGCTCCAGATGCATCAACAGTACCATAGATAAATACTTTATCTTGTAGCTTTAGTTCTCCTGCTGTTGGAACACCTGTAACTACAGTACCTCTACCTGAAATTGAGTGTACTGATTCAATAGGCATATAAAAAGGCTCATCTATATTTCTAGCAGGAACATCTATAAAGTTAGAAATTATGCTTAATAACTTTTCGATACCTTCTGTTCCTATTTTTTGTACAGCTGGATCATTACTAAATGCTAATAAAGAAGATCCTGTTGTCATTACAAATTGATCCTTTTCATATCCTTTATTTTCTAAAGTTTCTGCGATTTCATCTTTTGCCATTTCCAGCATATCTGGATCATCAACAAGATCAGCTTTATTTAAATATACTATTATTGTTTCTATGCCAATTTGTTTTGCTAATAGAATATGTTCTGTAGTTTGTGTTTGAGCTCCATCAGCACCAGATACAACAAGTATACTTGCATCCATATTTGCTGTTCCTGTGATCATATTTTTAACATAGTCTGCGTGACCAGGACAATCTACATGAGAATACCTAATTTTTAAACAAACTATATCTCCTTCCTTTAATTGAGAGTTAAAATCTGCATTTCTACCACAAATGTGTTCTATAGTATAAGTTTTAGTCTTAATTGTTCCGTAAAATAAGCCATATTTTTCTTCTGAATAATTATTAATTGTTGTTAATACTTTATTAAATACCTCTTGCTTTTTCTTCTGGAGTATTATCTATTTGACTATAATCTTTCGCAGTTCCGCCATATAGTGTTGCACTTACTTTTGTAAGACCTGCTGTCGTAGTAGTTTTTCCGTGATCAACGTGACCAATTGTTCCAATATTAATATTGATAGACTCTGGTGCAGTTTTATAATCTTTTCTTGCAATTCTATTAAGAAAAGCTTGATTTTGTTCTTGTGTAAATAGATTTTCTTTAATTTTTATCTTTGTTTCTACTTTCATTATAATTCCTCATGAAAAGCGAATGAAGGGAATCGAACCCTCATATCCAGCTTGGAAGGCTGATGCTTTACCACTAAGCTACATTCGCATAACATGGACAGAGAGAGATTCGAACTCCCGTAGACCCTTCGGTCGTCAGATTTACAGTCTGATGCTTTTAGCCACTCAGCCACCTGTCCTTGCAAGATAATTTTAACATATTTTTTTTTATTTTTATAAAATATTTAATAATTTTTTGTATATAAAGTTAAGAGTATTATCTACCATGAGCTGCTACAAGTAAATTAAATCTCATAGGGCCTGGATATTGAGCGCTACTAATTGTAGGTAATGCCATAACTTCAAGAGTAAATCCAGTCATTTTTAAATATTCTGGTATATTTCTTTCTGTAGATCCTTGAGCAATCATAACATCTGAATTATTACGCATATAATCATGTAAAGTAACTTTATCTCCAACTTTTACTCTGTAAGACCAAATATCTACCTTCTTACTATTCACTAAAATATGTCCATGATTTACAAGCTGACGAGCAGCAAAAGGTGTCATTGCCCATTTAGCTTTATAAACAATATTAGATAATAAAGATTCAAGTAGTTGACAAAGATTATTGTCACTTGCTCCTTTTTGACGAATAGCTAAAGCGGTAAGTGTTTTGATTTTTTTAGCTCTCATTTTACCAAAATAATGACAAATTTTTTTTCTTTCTTTTAATTGCTCTCCATAAGTCGTAAGAGAACGTGTTGCTATTTTACCATGTACATTACCATGCATTCCTGGCTTATAATTTCTTTTATTAATAGGACTTTTAGCTCTACCTAGTATATTTTGTCCGATTGTTCTATCTATTTTATACTGTTTTGACATTTTATATATTAACATTATTTTATGCAAAATATTATTTATAATAGCTGGAATAATATGTTTTTAGGTCATTATACTTATACAGGAAACAAAGAGTATTTTGATGTTATAGTTCAAATTATGATGAATTTTATAAATAATGTAAAAATTACTAACAGTATTGACGAATATAGTTTATTTAATGAAAGATATATTTTTTATACAGATAAACATATAGAGCCAATAGAAAATATTTGTATATTTACTTCATATAGAAAGAACTCTATATTAATTGATGAGAATTATTTAATAAAATTTATTAGTGATACTTTTAATATTACAATTAATAATATTAGTTCAATTTATACATACTCATCTATAATGATTAAGATTATTACTCATCAGGAAATAAAATATCAGCAACCAATACAATTATTTGATTTATTTAAATATAATAAATCAGTACTTACACAAGGTATAATTAAAAAGATACAAAATTTATTACTAAAAACAGGTATGCCTTATTGTGATGAGTATGCAAGATTAGCTTGTAGTATTATATCTGATTAACATCTACAAAAATTATGATTAATTGTAGATTTATTGTATTTAAGATAAATCGGTCTACCATGATTACAAATTGCAGCATTATCTATTTTCATAAGTGAATTTACAATAGCTTTACAATCAAGTATATTTAACATATCTCCAGCTTTAATAGAATTTCTACATGCATAATCATATAAGAAATCATTATGTCTTAGATGTAATATTGTGCTGATTAACTTTCTTTCATCTAATAAGCAATTATATGCAGTGATATTTAATACATTGTTCTTAATATGATATTCAATCAGATTTGTACAATCTATATTTTTTAATTTATCTATACTTTCATTAGAAATAGGAGATTGTATTGGATATAATAAGTATGTCATTACGGATACAGATGATTTAAGTTGTTCATACATTATTCTTTCTGCGGCGGCATGCTGATCAATCATAATCATTTCAGTTTTATTAAAAATAATAATATAAGTATTCCATACTTGACCTAAAACTTGATATTTATCCTCTTCATATAAGAGTATTTGTTCGCTTTTTTGATTATAAGATTGCTCTTCTAAAATAAGAGTATTTGTAAATTTTTCAACATTCATTGCATGTATTATTGATTTAGCTATAACTTCAAAAATAATATTATTATTAAATCTAACATCATCTTTAGCTGGATTAATATTTACATCTACCATTTCATAATCGCATTTTATATTTAAAATAAAAGAAATATTCGATACATTTGTTTCTTTTTGATATACATTGCGTACTACTTGTGTTATTTTCTTGTTTTTAACATATCTGTTATTAACAAAAATATAGTTTTTGGTATTAATTAATCCATATAAAATCTGTCCAGATATTTTAATATTATCCTTCTCATAATTTATATTAATAAATGTGCTTTGATCTGTACCAAGTACATCTTTAAGTCTATTTATAGTATAGTATTTTGTTTTATTATTTTTTTTAAATTTAAATTTAATATTTTCATAACATAAAGCATAAGCATCTACTATTTCTGCACAAGCATTATTTTCTTCAGTTATAGGTCTTAAAAACTTGGCTCTAGCTGGCATATTAATAAATAAATTTTCAACAATAATTGTTGTTCCGTTATTTGCTGGAGTGATATTAATATGATTATTCTCCCATTTATATCCCTCATATTTTTTAGTAATAATTTGTAAATGAGATACCATTTTAATTGCATTTAAAGCCTCTCCTCTAAAACCAAGTGTAGTTATTTTATCTAATGAATCGAATTTAGATGTAGTATGAGATTCTGTACATACTTCTAGATCTTCTCTACACATACCTATTCCATTATCAGAGACTTTAATAAAGTTGTTATTACGTATTTCAATATTAATTTCTGTAGCTCCTGCATCTATACTATTTTCAATTAATTCCTTAATTATACAGGATGGATTTTGTATTACCTGTCCAGCAGCGACTTGTCTTATTGTTTGCAAATCAAGTTTACGAATCATAACATATTATCGGATATTTTATGAATTATAAGATAATATCATAATACTTAAGATACAATTTTATTATGTTTAAGTATATCGAAATAAATATAGAAGAAAGAACTAGATCTACTTATTATAAGAAATTTGATAATATAATTGACAGCAGTAATTATGTTAATAAATATGTATATATCAGTAATTTTTTTATTGATATATTAATGGGAAATACTAATAGCATAAACTTTAATATAGATAAATCAATTGGATTAATTACACTTTATGAAAAAATGAAATTTCATAATTTAGATAAGATTATTACTATTTATATAAATACAGATAATTTTGTCTATTATGTAGAAATATCTAATAATATATCATTGATGTTTTGTTTTTATAAAAAAAACTTAATATTTAGTAATGATTTTATACTCAAATCTGAATTTAATACATATTTATCTATAATAACTTTCATAATATATCTAAAAAACGAAGAAAAAATATGTGAATTAATACATTCATTTATAAGAGTAAAGCAAGTAACTGGAGCCATAGAAAACTTGAATAGCTTTGATGTTTCTTTTTATAGAAAAGATGATAAAGAAATATCTGTTACTTTTGAAATATTGCATCGCAAATTTTTTCACTACAAACTAATGTATATCTGATAAGATATTTTTATGCATATAGGTAAAAAGTTATTAGCAGATGCAGCTAAAATTATGAATATTAAAACACAAATTACTGGATGGATAGCAAATAAACGTAAACATAAAAATCTTACATTTATAGAATTAAGAGATTATACTGCAGTTATACAAGTTATAATTAATGAAGAAATTAAGATAACTAATGAATCTTATGTAGAATTTACGGGTATATTTAAGAATAGAGAAGTAAGTCAAATAAATAATAATATTGCATTTGGATCAATAGAATTTGAAGCAACTAATATAAAAATTATATCAGAATCATTACCAATACCATTTTCAATTAATGATAGTAATATATCAGATGATATTAAAACACAATATAGATTTTTATTTCATAGATCAGAACAAAGTACTCTTAGACAAAGAAGTGAAATTATTTGGAAAATACGTACTTTTATGCAAAACAATGAATTTTTTGAAGTAAATACACCTATTATTACATCTCCATCTCCAGAGGGAGCAAGAGATTTTTTAATACCAAGCCGTATGCATCCTGGTAAATTTTATGCAATGCCACAGTCCCCTCAAATCTTTAAACAAATATTAATGGTCGGAGGTTTAAATAAATACTATCAAATAGCTCCATGTTTTAGGGATGAAGATGCAAGAAGTGATAGATGTTTTGGTGCATTCTATCAATTAGATGTTGAAATTACAGAACCAACTCAAGAACAAATTTTTGATTTTATAGTTGAGTTATTAAAATATATATTTAATGAATTTATACCAGATAGAAAAATGAATATAAATTATATAACATATGATGAGGCAATACACAGATATGGCACAGATAAACCAAATTTAAATATACCATTATTTATAGAAGATTTTACTAGTTATTTTAAACAATCAGATATGATGCTTTTTGCAAATGCAATAGAAAAAGGATGTGTAGTAAAAGCCGTAAGATCTAAATGCAAAAATGCAGAAGCTGTATTGAAAAATCTGTCATTTAAGGTTGCTTATGCTACTAAAATAGATAATCAAATTAAAGGACCTATTGGAAAGTTTGTTGATTTTCATATAGATGATTCTATATTCTTTATATGTGATACTGAATCATTAGCGCTTAAAAAGTGTAATTTATTAATAAAAGAACTAGCTCAATATGAATCATGTACAAATAATCTTGAAATAATAATTGTTAAAGATTTTCCAATGTTTGAGTATGAAAATAATCAATGGAACTTTTGCCATAATCCTTTTTCAATGCCTCAAGATACTAATTTTGAAGAAAGTAATTTAAAGGATATTAAGGCATTTCAATATGATATTGTTTGTAATGGTTATGAGTTAATTAGCGGATCTATTAGAAATTCTGATGCAGATTTACTGATTAAAGCATTCAAGATATGTGGCTATTCAGAGGAAACAGTTCAAGATAATTTTAGATGTATTTTAAATGCATTAAGATTTGGGGCTCCACCGCATGGAGGTTTTGCATTAGGAATAGAAAGATTAATAATGATTATACTTAATATAACAAATATAAGAGATATTGAGCCATTTCCTATTAATACAAATGGATATTGTCCATTAACTGGAGCACCAATTACTATTGATAATAATATATTAAAAGACTATAAACTTAAAATAATATAAAATATTTTATGATAGATTTAAAGTTTCAGGGTTCATATTATCAGGAAGAACATTTTTTATTATGTTCTAAGTTGTGTTGCTCTTTGAAAGATAATAAAAATACCTTGGATCTTATTCTATTTTCATGGAAAAATGATCTGAATACTCCCTATCATTTAATTAAAAGTATTATTGAAAAAACTAGTAATTTATATAATATATCAGATTGTCTTCATATGTTTATAGTATATAATACATGGTTTTTTGGAATATTTAGTATTTATGATCTTGAGGCATGTAATAAAATAACTAATTTACACTTAAATATTATGGATGATCAAAATACATTATATACTACTCCTTTAGAAATTGAATATACTCAGTCTGAAAACTATAATAAAATGCATGCATTTATAATTGAACCATATGCCCCTTATGTATTTGGTATAAATATTAAACTATTTATACATATTATACCGCTTATTTTTATTAGCAAAAATCATATATATTTAAATACAGTTATTGCTTATAAAATACTTAATAAAATTATAATTGGTACATTAATAAAGTTTTTTTTAGGACAAGAATTTTCTGTAAATCAAATTTTGGATTATTTTTTCGATAATAATCAATATTTTAAAAAATACATGCCTATATGTATTTTTATTACATATCCAAAAATTTTTTATGCTAAGATATGCGTAATTCAATTTAAGTATTTATTATTTGATATTAAAATACAATTAATCTCCTATAAGGACATAATATTAGTAATATTCAGTCTACAATATTTAAGTAAATTATATTTTTATATTACTTTTTGTATGTTAAATATTTTATATATAAGTTTAGTTTTTAGTAATGATAGTTCGCAAATTATCTTTTATTTTACAAAAAGTATTAAAACAAATCATTTAAACTATATACATAAAAAATCATGAGACAATTTTATTTATTTTGGAAAAATATAACAACTGATCATATTTGTAATTTAATAGTATATTTAGTAAAATTGCCTATGTATACAGAAATTATTAATTCAATTATATCTGGTAAAACTATATATGAAAGTTTATATATATACTCAGATAAAACAGGTATAATGCTTTTAAATTGTAAAAATATATATGGTTTAAGAGAATTTGGTAATTATATGTTGCTTAAATCAGAAATTAGACAAAAAATGATTAGTAGTTTATTATATCCTTTGACTGTGCTATTAATATCATCCATAATACTTTTAGTTATGAAATATGTTTTTAATGATAGTATAAATATGACTGGAAAAATACAATATTTAATTTATATTTATGTGTTTATTATATTTATTATCGGTAGTGCTTTTTATAATATATATCGTAATATACAAAAGTATTTATATTATATATTTTTTACTTATTTAATAGAAAACTATATTTCATTTGAAATGTTTGTTGATTTAATGTCAAAGAAAATTCATATAGATAGTATTAAAAATATTAATGATATTTCTATGTTTTATTTTCGCAAACCATTTATTTCATTAAATTTACTTAAGCAAGATACTAAAATGATATATAATGATAATAATAATTTAATTAAATTAACTAATACGATAATTATTATACTAATTTTACTAATTAATGGAGTAATTATACTATATTATCTTATTAACATAAATATTAAGGGTGTCCATTAATTAATCCTGATATAGCAACAGTTGCACATGTAAATAAACCAGACAACATAAGTATACCTTGAGTATTTATCATTGCTGCTTGTATTTTTACTATTGCTCCCTTAATATTTAATATAGCTCCTTCTATATTTAAATTTATTCCTTTTATTTCGATAGTAATACTAGATATTTTAAATTTGATAGATGTTTTTATTTCACATTGCATGCTCTCTACTTTTACCTGATTTGTAGCTTTACTATTAAGATTTAAGCATTTTTGTTGAATATCTGCTGAAGCCTCTTGATTAATATTAGTTGCCTCTATTTTCATATCATTATTGCATTTTATTTGAGTATTTTTGGAGACTATTTTTGTTTCTTTGGCATTTAATTCAAATGAATCACAGTCTATTTTTATTTTATTTTTTACTTTAATTATCATTTCATCTGATATAACTGTAAACTGTTTTTTGGTAGTAATATTATGATTTTCTGATTCTTGTTTTATATCTCCATCTTTAATATCATATTCCATTTTACCTGAAGTAATTCTAATCTTAAAATTTTCATTTTTAAAATCATAGCCATTAGATGTTTCAAGTTCTTTAATGATATTATAATCATAAGTGCTATTGGAATATACACCCAACATAATAATTTCATATATACTTTTTATCATTATTATTACTTCTGCTCCTTTTGTAGGTAAAATACTAGCTTGAGCTTTTGTATCTGCCCTAATTAGAGAAAATCTTACAGGTGTTTTTTTATTAAACCAGGTTTCTGTATATATATGATGTTTATACACTGAACTATCTATAACAAATGCTCTATCAATATAAGAATTTTGTTCTTCTATATCAAATAATATATAAGAAATACAAGTATAATTAAATATTTTTTTATTAAAATCATAAATAACTGAAATAATAAAATATTTTTTATCTTTATAGATAATATAATCATACAAATTTAAAATATCAATAACTGAGAACTGTATTTCTGTATATATTTTTTTCTCTTTTTCTAAATGTTTATTATGTTCAATATTTGCTACTTTATGTACATCATATTCATATATATTTTTAAATTCATATTTATAAAACTGTCTCATTTGTATGAGATATTCTAAATTTTGTATTTTTATTTCTTTATTACTATTAATTATACTAATAGTACTATCAAAGTTAAATATCAATATACATTTAGATATTTTTGATATATAAGTTATAAAATTTATATTAGTTCTTTTATATTGTATGATAAAATAATATGTTTTTGATAGTAGATTATTTATATTAATCTGATTATATATTTCTGACACAATATTTTTGAAACTTGTATTTGAAAATAATCTAGTATATTGTAAATTATCAATAGCAAACGGATGCGTAAATATTATAGTATTATTTGAATATGATTGTATTTTACAAATAACTATTAATCTATTGTATTTTACTTGATATTCTGTTTCAAAATCTATTTCAGGTATATTTTTAAAAACAATTGTAATTATAAATGGCTCATAGATAATATTTTTAAATTCAAAAGCACTAATTGAGGTTTCGTCAATTTCTATCATACTTAGATAATATATTGCACTTGATCATTTTCAGATAATGTTATTTTATTTGTTAAATCAATAACTGTTATAAATGGTTTTTTACCATAATTTTTCCAGAAAAAATCCTTGAATCTATGACTAATGATTTGTATTTTATTTTGTTTATTTTTGATGAGGGCTGAATTTGCAATACCACTTAAAATTCTAAATAAATTATTTTTATTAATATTATCTTGAGTAAAGTCAAAAATACCATGTAAATTAAATAAGATCTTTTCTCCAGAAATATTAATAATACAAATACCTTCTTCACCTAATATTTTTCTAATTTTAAGTACTGGACTGTTTTCTCTAATAAATAATTTACCATCTTTATAAAGTTTTTCAGCATTAACTTTTGCTATAATTTTACCTTTATTTAAATTAATTATAGCTCCATTAAATGGAGTAACACAAGGTATATTATTTTCTTCGCATATATTTTCTACTTTTTGTAAATGATAAGCATCTCCATGAACAGGTATAATTATTTCTGGTTTTGCTATATTAACTATTTCTAGAATTTCTGGTTTACTTGGATGTCCAGATGCATGTATACCAGGATGACTTGATGTATCAATAACATTTATATTATTACGTATAAATATATTCTTTAATTCTTGTATTTCTTTTTCATTACCAGGTATTACTTTTGATGAAAATACAACTACATCTTTATCTGTAAGTGTAAAATGTCCATATGTATCTGTTGCAAGTTTGTGTAATACTGAACTATATTCTCCTTGCGAGCCCGTACATACAATCATCAGTTTATTATCTGGTATAGATTTAATATTTTCATGAGATATAAGTACATTAGATGCTCTCAAATGACCACATTTCTCGGCAACTTTTGTATTCTTAATCATAGATCTTCCGTATAGAATTACTTTTCTTCCCATTTGTTTTGCAATTTCTAAAAAAGTACCAATTCTAGCTATATTTGAAGAAAAGCATGAGATAACAATACGTTTATTAAAAAACTGACTAAACACTGGTATTAAATTCTTTTTTACAGATCCTTCTGATGCAGACCAATCTTCATATGGACTATTTGTAGAATCACATACTAAATAATTATATGGCCCATTATCTCTCATAGTTTTTAAATCTGAAACCCCTCCCACTAAAGGATCTTCGTCTAATTTAAAATCACCAGTATGTAATAATTTAATCTCATTATTCATATTAATAATAACCATGTTTGGTTCTGGTATTGAGTGTGTTACATATACTAGCTTTAAACTAAAGTCTCCAATTTGAAAGTTCTCATTTGGTTCTACTATCATAAATTCACCATCTAAGCGATGTTCCTTAAATTTTTCTTGTACTAATAAAGAAGTAAATTGTGTTGCATATATTGGTATTCTATTATTTGCGTTTTTTTCTAAATCTTCTATAATATATGGTATTGCCCCAATATGATCTTCATGAGCATGTGTGCAGACAATACCAATTATATTACAAGTAAGCGCAAAATCGATAGATGCCATTACTAAATTAATACCATTCTTTTTTTCCATACCTACACCAGCATCAACAATAATCCATTGCTCTTGGCTATTTTTTACAATACCAAATAAATTAAAATTCATACCTATTTCATTTGCACCACCTACTGTTACTAGATAGCACCCATCCTGTAATGGACCTGTTAAATATTTTATATCAGTTATATGATGATTTTCTTTTATATAATTCACATATTAATTTTAGCATATATAAAGGAATATATTGTTTTTAGATTTATTTAATGTATTATTCTTATATTATTATTCTTGTAATTTAAATTTATATAATTTTGGTAACGGAGGCACGATTTGAACGTGCGACCTCCAGGTTATGAGCCTGGCGAGCTACCGAGCTGCTCCACCCCGTCAAATTAATTATAACATAAAATATTATAAAAATTTTATATATTTTTTTAAAAAACTATAAAATTCATGATATTATTCTATTATGAACAATTAGCTCAGCAGGTAGAGCAAATGACTCTTAATCATTAGGTCCTGGGTTCGATTCCCAGATTGTTCAATTTTATTTAAAAATTAATTTTATGTTATTTGATTTTTTATATCTTCTGATAAACTATCATAAGCACCCAATTCTTTTATTTTATCAGATAGATCTTGTTTTAAGTTTTTGTTTGTTGAATTCGCAGAAATAAATTGTATCACTTCTTCTTTTGATCCAGTAATACATATAGCTACTCCTTTTTGTACTTTAGCTTGATATAAAAATTTAGAAGCTGCTGGTACTAAAAAAGACAATATTATTCCTCCAATAATAATAACTATAATAAATTCAAGTAATAAAAATCCTCTTTTATATTTTTTATTATAATAAACTTCTAATATATATCTTAATAAATTCATAGTAAATTATAATATATTTTTCTAAAATAATGATTAGGAAAATATATAATAAATATTTGATAGAAGATGAAATATGATAAAATTATATTTATGAGTATACCTAATGAGAGTATATCCAATATTTTAAATAATTGGAATAAATGCGCATGGAAAAATCACAATGCAAAAAGAGTTGGTAGAGGTATTGGATCCGGACTTGGAAAAACAAGCGGAAGAGGACATAAAGGACAAGGAGCAAGAAAAGGATTTCCTTCACCTGGATTTGAAGGAGGTCAAACACCTTTACATAGAAAATTACCAAAAAGAGGAGGAAAGATAGGAGTTAATCGTAAGTTCTATAAAACTTATGAAGTAAATTATAAGAATCTAGCATATATTGCAGCTATGCAAAATATAGAAATAAATGATGAAAATATGCAAGTACTATTTAATAGTTTAAATATAGCTCATTATTATAGATATATTAAAATTATTAACAATCCAAATGGTACCCAAAAATACAAAATTCTTAATAAAAAAGAAGAAGTAGCTATTAAATCAATATGATTACTATAAAACTTATTAATATAATTGAATCAGAAAAAATACATAAATATATTACGAATTATCGTTATCTAGAATATATAAAGCAAATATCCAAGTATAGTCTTTTAATATATAGGGATATAAATAATTTTGAACCTATAGTAGAATATAATAATAAAATACCAACAATATTTTATCGTAGAATACCATTTAATAATATTATGAAAGCTTATTTTGATCTTATGAAGCTTCAATATATCAATAAATACTTATATAAAATTATTAACTTATTTCGTTTAATTTTAAAAGAAATAGATGATGAAGATGAAATAACTAAAATAATGATTCAGGAACAAATAGATTATTTTACTTATAATATTACATATAATAATTTATATATTCATAATATTGAAAAAACATATGATATTAAGTATTATTTTTCAAAAATATTTACTCTAACAAGATTAGATAATATATATCAATATTTTAATAAATACTCAGTAAATATGAGAATGGATGAAATAATTAATTTTAGAATATATAAAGGTGACATTTCAATTAATCCAATCAAAAGTTTTTTTAATATAATAAATGTATTTCTTACAAATAAATATAATAAAGAAGAAGCTATAAAAACATTACAAATAAGTCAAAAAAAGAAAATAATATATATATCTAATATTTGTAACTATAAAGAAAATATAGAAAAATGTGAAAATCTATTATGTAAATACTTAAATTATTTAGATATTGCAAATAATTCAGTAGATTTGCTTTATTATATTATTAATTTATATACTGATTTGATATATAGCCTTATTAATGAAATTACTCTATTATTAGAGGCAGATTTAGAAATAATAAAAATTATGTATACTAAATCATTTAAAATTCAATTAGAAGAGTTATAATTTTCTATGTCGAAATATCATTTTTTAGGAGTTTGTGGACAATCTATGAGACAAATTGCTTATTATTTATATTTAATAGGCCATGAAGTAACTGGATCTGATGTTAATCCAATATCTATTTCAGAATTTCCAATAGATGTAAAACATCAAGATCAAAAATTATCAGATTATATTGATTTTATAGTATATAATACAGATATACCTTCTAATAAAATAGAAGAAGCTAAACAAAAAAATATAAAAGTTATACATAGAGCAGAATTACTAAATCAAATTACAAGTAATAAATTCAAAATTAGTATTACTGGAGGCAGCGGAAAGACATCAACTACAACATATATAAAACAACTAAGCGATGCTTTAAATATAAATTCTAATTGTTTTATTGGTACAAATTATAGTCAAGTATATAATAAAGAAAATGAACTAAATATCGTAGAACTTAATGAAGCTGATATGAAATTTACTCAAGAGGATACAGATATCTTAATATTCTTAAATTATGGTACAGATCATATATGGTTATATGATTATAATTTTGATTTATTTGATCAATATTTTCATCAATTACTGAATCATTCCAAAAAGATTATTTATAATAAAGATGATATTAAATGTGAAAGTTTTTGTAATAATAGATCAGCTATTTCATATGGATTTCATGAAGATGCGCATTTTCGAATTATCAACTTTATATCAAGTGATATTATTAAAAATATTGGTATTAGTTTTATACTTAAGTATAAGAATAGTGAATGGATAATAAAAACACAATTATTCACAGATGCTGCAGCATATCATATTATAGCGGCAATTATAGCTATACATGTATATAAAAATATACCTATATCAGAGATTATAAATCAAGTATTTAAATGTCATCATGCATCACAGAGATTTGATATTTTTTATAGAAATGATAAATGTTTATATATAGATGATCAAGCTTTATGTCCTTATGAAATAGAAAATACACTCTCTGCAATAAGAGATCAAAAAGTATATTGTATTATAGATCCATATAGAGCGATTAGATCAGATTTTTTTATAAATGAGTTTAACAATTTAATACAAAAATACTCAAATATAATATTTGCTAGTAAATATAAATATCAAAATTGTATATACTTAGGCACAGAAGAAGAAATTATTGATTTTATTAAAAATGCAACAAATATCTGTATATTATGCTCAAAAGGTAAATACTATCGAAATCTTGTTACTAGATATATTTCTATATAAAACACATTTCTTGATAAAAAAATGATATATTTGTTTTATGGCAGTTCCTAAGAAGAGAAAATCATATAGAAGAACACATTTAAGAAGAGCTCATTTAGCTCTACAATTAGTTAATATGCATAAATGTAAAACATGTGGTAACTATCATAAGTCGCATTTTGCATGTAAATTTTGTGGATATTATAATAATAGACTTATTATTAGAATATGAATATATTTCAATTTAAAACTAGTAAGCAAATTTTTGATAAAGCTATTTATATAGAATGTATAAAAAACATTTTGTTAGTACATAAACCTAATCAAGTCTTAATAGTAAGTGTACTTGGATTAGTAGAAGCTAAAATTAATTTTAATACATCTAAATATATAGCTGAAATAGAGTTATATTATATAAAAGAAACAAAATATATTCGATTATACAAGAAAAATGATCAACTTTATAGAAGTGAAGATGATTATGAGGCTAAATTTACAGATTTAGATGCTAATAGTTTTATGCATGATATTAACTCCACATTAGAAGATATTTTATTATCTATTGGTCCATCTTTTTATGTACTTATGGATAATGAAGGTAATACATTGCTTATATATTTAACTACAAAACTTTTTGTATTATATAAAGTTAATGCTAAAGGTTTTTTAGTAAGTAAATATATTTCTAATAATCAAAAAATATTATTTAAAGAAAGTAGCTCCTTTTAGTTATTTGATAATAAATGAAAATGTAAATGAGGTATTTCCTGATAACTACCAACATTTGTGATTATTTGATAGTCTTGAATATTATTATTTGTGCATACTTCTAGTATAAGACTATGTAAATCATCAAAATTAACAGAAGTATTAAAATCTTTTATATTATGTTTAGAGATAAATAAAAAATGATAATTTGCTTTTGGATTTATATCTTTAACGCATATAAAAGAATTGTTTTCTGCACAAATATTTGTAGATATTTGTTTATTAACTATTTTATTAAAAATATTATTAGAATTATAAGACATATTTTATTTTATCTTTATTAATCATAATTAATATATATATTAGCGCAAAATAAAACAAAAAATTAAATGTTTGATAAAATATAGAAAGAAAAATTATATCAAAAAACTGATAGTTATGATATTTCTGAAAAGAATTATTTGTAATTAAATATAAAATAATATAGTTTATAGTAGCTCCTATTGTACCTATAAATAATAAATTAATATTTAAATTAGATATAAAAAAACTTGTAAAAATAGAGATCAATAAAGACATAGCAGCTACATTATTAAGACTATAAGAAGATTTAATAATAATATTAGCAAGACTAAAAGAAATTGCTCCAAAATAAGCATATATAGATCTTATATTAATAAGTAAAGGCAAGTATAATAATAACTGTATATTAGAGACTTTTTCTATACTAAAAATAATACTAAATAATAGATCAAATATAGGTATAAGATAATAAGATAAAGTAGTATTATATACATCGCATGTTTTTAGTACTTTTAAATAGAAAAAAAATCCACTAAAAGTAACTATACTGTTTATGATAGTTATATTATTAAACTTAATTTTAAAACTACCTGAATAAATAATAGTAAATATAAATAAAAACACATTGCGTATATAAATTATATTATATATATTTTCTGATCTACCAAGAAAATCTCCAAATATATTTAAAATTAAGTAAATAAAATATAATATCATAACATCATTTCCTGATGTCTTATAATTTCTTCCTCACTTATGTAAGAACTAAAATCTCTTTTACATATAACATACTGCTCATTAAATGAAAATTCCTCATAGTTTAATAAACCATCTTCTATACATATAAAATAATATACTAAAGAAAGTAAATTAGCATCTTTGAGCGCACCGTGATATTTTCTATCTGAAATAGATATATTAAATTTTTTACATAAATCATCAAGAGAGTTTCTATTTTGTCCAAATTTTCTTCTAGCTAAATCTAGAGTATCTATTTGTTTATTTGTTAACATAGGTTTATTGCACCTTTTTATTTCTTCATTTAAAAAACTCATATCAAAATTTATATTATGAGCAATAATAGGTGAAGATCCTATAAACTCGATAATTTCACTTACTATTTCATAAAATTTACATTTATCTTGTAAAAATGTAAAAGATATACCGTGTACTGCCTCTGCTTCTTTATCAATACTTCGTTCTGGATTAATATAGTAGTGAAACACATTACCTGTAGCTATTTTATCAAAAAGTTCTATAATACCTATTTCTATAATTCTATGATCTTTATAGTTTAATCCAGTTGTTTCCACATCTAAAACTAATTCTCTCATATATCATTATTTACTATAAAAAAGAGAAGTAATTAATAAGTTTATACAATAATCAAATAATCCAACAGTTAAAAGGCACAATCCAATAGCTGTTATAGTCTTAAATATACCTGCACCTTCTGGTAATTTACCAAATATCAATGGATCTAAAAATAAGATGTATAATATCATACTAGCAGCTACTATTACTGTATTAGCTATTGATCCTATGGTACCATATTTATCATCTATTATGTAGGACATAACAGTTATTAAAAAATATTGAATAAAACTAAATACTAAAAATCTTAGAAATAAACTTCCCCATGATTCATCTTTATAAACTATTAATTTAAATATCGATGATTCAGCGAGAGCTGCGCATAAAGAACTTAATAATATTTGAATACTTTGTATAACTATCTGTGGCATTTTTGGTTTTAGATTTTCTAAGTTAACTTCCTGTTTTCTTACTAATTGAGTGTCAGAAATTTTTGTATCCTCTTTTAACTTTTTATCTTCCATTAATGATGTTTGTTCCAATAAATCATCTTCTTCGTTTTCTGTGTTATTTTCGGTATTTATGCCTCCAAAAATTATACAACTTCTTGTTATTTTATTTATATCAAGATTAAATTTAAGTGACTGAAAAATATATTGAATCATATGTATATGATATCATATTATGAAGATATAATAAAATTTATTATTTTATTTTTTACATATACATACTTTGTGTTTACGGGTATATTTATACTTTTACATATTTCTTCTAGATTAAAATACTCAACTATTGTTTTCTTTTTGCCATTTATTGATACTACTATTTGAGATTTTTTTGAAATAAGAATATCGCTTATCCAGTCACTAATAATATCATTATTATAATTATGTATTGTATATAGTTCGTTTGCCAATGATGGACATATTATCCATAGACTTTTTAGTAAATATCTAAATGCAAAATTAACTTGTTGCTCACTTGCTGTATTTGTTTTAATAAAATCAACAAATCTTCTTAAATCAGCTACAAATATATTAAGCTCTTCGTTTTGTATATGAATATTAATATCATATAAAAATTGATGCACGCTTTCTATATACTTATTGTTGTCTTCCTTATATTGATTTGATAAATTGCAACTTAAACTCCAAATTTTATTTAAAAACTTTCTACATCCAAATAATCCATTAGTATTCCAATAAAATACTTGATTAATAGGAGAATCGCTTATTATAAATAATCTTAATGCATCATTACCAAATGATTCTATAATTTCCGCTGGACTAATACCGTTTGACAGAGATTTACTCATTTTTGCATAAGATCCTTGTATAATTTCTTCTGTTTTATCTAAATTAAAGAGTTTGTTATCTATAGCTATACATTCATTTTCAGCATAATAGTTTAATGTATTTTTACCTTGATATGTTGGGGCACAAATCATTCCTTGATTTATAAGTTTAGTAAATGGTTCACTAAACTTTAATAAATTTAAATCTCTTAAAGCTTTTGTTATAAATCTTGAATAAAGTAAATGTAATACAGCGTGCTCATCTCCTCCAATATAAATATCTACAGGTTTTGCGTTATCTATATCAAAAGGTTTATCATAATTTGCAAAAGGAAATCTTAAAAAATACCAAGAAGAATCTACAAATGTATCCATTGTATCTGTTTCTCTTTGAGCATCTGAATTACATTGAGGGCATTTTACCTTTTTCCATTTTTCATTATCTAAAGGATTACCATATCCAAATTCTACATCATTTGGTAGCAAGACTTTACTTGGTACATATTGACAATTATCACAATATATCATTGGTATTGGACATCCCCAATATCTTTGTCTAGAAATTAACCAATCTCTCATTTTATAACAAGGTTCTTGTTTAAATCTACCTCTTATTTCTTCAATTTTAATCCATTCATTATTAAATAGAGCTTTATCTTCATTAATTACTTCAATTATAGGTATATCATATTTTTGAGCAAATAATTGATCTCTTAAATCATGAGCTGGTACCCCCATTACAATACCTGTACCATGATCAGCTATTACATAATCAGCTATATAAATAGGTATTTTATTTTGAGTATATAAATTAATTGCTTCTCCTATTTTAATATTATCTTTATAGTATTTATATGCTAAATCACTACTTTCTGCAACAGCAATAAATGTACAACCATATATTGTTTCTGGTCTTGTTGTATATGCTTTAAAATTTTCTCCATTAGTCATTTGAAATTCAATAAAATATCCATATTGTCTTCCTATCCATTGTCTTTGAGCATTTTTTACTTTTTCTGGCCAATTAAGATTATCTAACTCTTCTAATAATTCATCTGCATACTGAGTAATTTTAAAATACCATTGAGATATACGTTTTTTAACTACAGTAGCTCCAGATCTCCATCCTTTACCATTAATTACTTGTTCATTTGCTAATACAGTTTGATCAACAGGATCCCAATTTACTTCGCCATCTTTTTTATATACAAGTCCAGCCTGATATAATTTAATAAATAATTCTTGTTGATGAGATATATATTGATTATCACATGTTCTAAGTTCATTCTCCCAATTATACAAACAATTTATAGACTGTAAGGATTTTTTCATATCTTCTATATTTTTATTTGTCCATTCTCTTGGATGTATTTTATGTTTTATAGCTGCATTTTCTGCCGGTAATCCAAAAGCATCCCATCCTGCATACGTGCTTACTTTATATTTTTTTATTATATTATATCGAGTAATAACATCACTAATTGTAAAACTTCTACAATGCCCCATATGCATTTTACCAGATGGATACATAAACATTGGCAATATATATAAATCATCTCCATTGATATTATTTTGATATATATTATTCCATTTCTGTTCTACTTCACGAAAAGAGTATACTTTTGTATTCATATATAATATTTTATTTATTTAATATAAAAATAAATACTTTTATTATATGTTGACTAAAATATTTTTCTTGTAAAAAATTAACTAAAAAATATATTATTCCAACTGTCATTAAAGGTATCATAAATTCATAGTTTAGTATTGAAATCTCTCTAGCTCTAAAAAAGATATCAGCAACACCAATAATACCTATCAATGAACTTTCTTTTGTTATATTTATAATTTCATTTTGCAAGCTATGATATCCATTATTAATAATATTTTTATATAAAAAGTATTTAATTCCTTTATATTTACCTATATTTAATCCTTCTAATGTAATCCAATAAGATAATTCAATTGCATTTAGACTATCTAATATAATATTTGAAATATATGCAGCTGAATTTAAAGATAATATTAATGCACATAATACAGATAAATTAATATAATTAATAAGTATTTTTACAGTAATTGAAAATTGAAAAATAAGAGGAGTATATCTAAAAATATATACATAAGTATTAATAATATATAGTAATATTTTGCTTTTTGTACAAAATCTGATAACTCCTAAATGATATCCAATATATAAACTTAAAATTAGTACTATTACAGTAATAACAATTGTATATTTTAATCCTCCACAAATATATAAAATATCATTCAGCATGTATATCTCTAATTATATTATCTATTTGAACAAAAGTATCTGCTAAATTAATATTATGAACTATATATTGATAATCTGATATATATTCATTATCTGAAATACTTAATCTGGCATGTATTTCCTTTTCCCCTCTAAGTATAAGTCTATTTCTTATCTCTTCTTTAGGGGCAGTTATAAAAACAGTATAAATATTCTCAAAATGCTTTTTTATTTTTTTCATACCATTATAATTTACATCAAAGATAATATTTGATTTAGCAATACTATCATAAGATGTACCATATAAATTATCACAAAAATACTCAGTTTCAAGAAAAAAATTATTACTTTTATAAAATAAAAACTGCTCTGTAGTTATAAAATGATAATTATTTTCGTTTGCATCTCTTTTTTTTCGAGTTGTATAAGATTTTACTCTTGTATAATCATATTTCTTTTCTAAATAATCAATAATTGTTGTTTTTCCTACTCCAGAGGGACCAGATATTACTATTTTACTCATATTAGACCATAATATCTTTATGTGTGTATACACTTGATGGATCTATAACTTTCTTTCTTTTTACTTTTTGTTCTAATGGATTATCTTCTGTAATATTTGTTGTATTTTCATCGTTTTTGTTTATTAAAGAATTAAGTGCTTTAATTACATCTTCTTCTGAAAATACAGGAGATCCTATAGATAATTGAGATATATTTGATGATGTTTTTGAATAGTTTTTTTGATCAGTCGGAGATTCTATATATAAATTTTCTCCTGCTAAAATTTTTATATACTCATCAAATACAGCTTTTAGTACTGCAGATTTTGATAAACATTCTGCTGCATATTCTATAGTAACCATACGAGTTGCTGCAAAATGAGCAACAAGACGAGTTATAAAATACTTATTATTCAACAAGTCATAACAATTTGGATTTAAATCTGTAATATCAATCTCACTCATATCATATTTTATAACAAATAAAAATAAAAAACAAAAATAATATTATATAAAACTATTGATATTTTTAGAAACTTATATAGTTAATACAATGTCTTGGCAAATTTAATAAAAATCTTGATATTTTATTTCTCATAAACAATTGAGAATAACTAAAGAATATTTTATATTTAGCTCTTGTAATACCAACATAAGCTATTCTTCTTTCCTCCTCTAAATTATCAAAGGATCTATAATTTGGAAATACACCATCTATCATAAATGGCATAAATACATAGTCAAATTCTAATCCTTTTGCCATATGTATTGTTGATAATGATACTGTATATTTTTCTTCAATATCTATATTTAAAAAATTGATACAAAATTCTGCAATTGTTTTATATTCTCCTATTTTATGAGATAAAAGTAATATATTACTGTTATTTTCATATATTTCTTCACATCCAGATTCTTTCCATATTTTTAAAAATAAATTCTGTGCAGGTAAATTAGATGAAATCCAGCTATTTACTAATTCAGCATATTCATATTGTTTTATATATTTTATAGCATCAACTAGATTATAGTTTGTCATGTACTCAATAATCTTTTGATAGCTTAATTTACCTATACCTTTTTTTGGTATTTTTAACACAGTTTCTAGCGCAAGTATATCTGATGAAAATAAAGCTTTACAATATGTAATAGCTAATTTAATTTCTGGATATGAAAAAAACTGCCTGCCCCCAACTACCTTATAACTAATATTATTTTTAGAAAGTTCTGTCTCAACATTTGCAATATAACTATTTTGTCTAAATAAAATAGCTATTGATGATGATGATGGCAGTTGCTGTATAGTTTTAGCTATAAACAGTGCTTCATTCGATGTATAACATATTGTTGCAAGTATATTATTATCAAAACTTGCTATCATTTTTTTTAAATATCTATGTTTATTTTGATGTATAATCGTATTTGCTATTGTAATAATATTTTCGCTACATCTATAATTCTGAATAAGATAATATACTTTTGCATTTTTATATCTTTGTGAAAAATGAAGAATATTATTTATACAAGATCCTCGCCAACTATATATTGATTGATCATCATCTCCAACACAATATAAATTTTCTGCAAGCGCATTAATAATTTTTTCTTGTACTTCGTTTGTGTCTTGATATTCATCTATTAAAGCATGAGAAAATCTAAATCTTGCTTTAATAAACTCTATGTTTTCTAGTGTTTTTTCAAGTATACCATCAAAATCAATATAGTTATATTTTAATAAATATTCTTTATATTTTTCTGAATCTGGTCCTATATTTAAACTTTTAACATCTATTTGTAAAATATCACAAATTTTTCTTTTATCATAGTCGTCAATAATGTTACCATTAAAAATACCAGATATTTGTAATAATCTCATTTCATTTGCAGATTTGTTTGTAAATGTTACACAAACTATAAGATATGGATTAATATTTTGGCTTAACAAATATAAAAATCTTTCAACTAATACCGTTGTTTTACCGGTTCCTGCGGCAGATAGTACTAATACATATGAACTTGTAGCTTCTACTGCTGCTTTTTGCATATCATTCATAATAAATTATATATTTTTTACTAATATTGAAGTAAAAGGTAACTCGGTATCAATAAAAAGACTATACAATATTATTATGACAAGAAATATAGAAGAATTTGATTTTGGTATGCCAAAAATTAAGATTATAGGAGTAGGGGGAGGTGGATGTAACGCAGTTGAAGGTATAAGAAGAGCTATTTCTAATTTTCATCATAATGAACATGAAAGATTAATGCAAGAAGGAGGCAAAATATCTCAAGAAGATATAATTAGATTACCAGAAGATTCATTTATTGTCGCAAATACAGATGTACAAAATTTACGTAAATGTCAAAGCAAAATTAAGATACAACTTGGAGAAAATGGTAGGGGAGCTGGAGCAGATCCTGCACTTGGTAAAAAAGCCGCAGAGTTTAGTGCAGATAAAATACGAGAAGCTATATCTGATGCAAATTTAGTTATTATAGTTTCTGCTTTTGGTGGTGGTACTGGTACTGGAGCAGCTCCTATTATAGCAAAAACTATTAAAGAATGTGAACAAAAACCAATTGTATTAGGTATAGTTACTCTACCTTTTATGTTTGAAGGTCAAAACAAAATTAAAATAGCAAAAACAGGTATTAAAGAATTTAGTCAAAATGCAGATGTTACGGTTGTAATATCAAATCAATTATTATTTAGAGTTGCTCATGAAACACTTGGTATTCAAGATGCATTTGGTATTGTAGATAATACATGCGCTATGTTTGTTAATGGTATTATACAAGTACTTGCTCATAATGGTCTTATTAATTTAGATTTTGCAGATTTAACAACAACATTATCAGAAAAAGGATTTGGATCACTTGGTATAGGTATAGGTACTGGAGATTCAGCTGCTATTACTGCGGTTACCCAAGCTCTATCTAGCAAATTACTTGAAACGTCATCAATTAAAGAAGGTACTAATTTTTTAATACATATTGTAGGTAACAACTTAATGTCTTTAGATGATTTACAGGATATTATGAATTATATTACAAATGATTTAGGCGAAAATAAAGATCATGCAAATATAATACATGGAGCTTCAATTGTATCAACTGAATTTTGTAGAAATGAGCACGCATTTTATAATCAAAATAATAAAAATAAGGGATATGATGAAAGTGACTTTTTTGATGAAAATAAAAAATGGATACGTGTATTAATTATAGCTACAGGATTAAAAAATATGCAAGAAAGTAATACTCAGGCATCACCTGCTCCTCGACCAAGTATGTCAGATAATATTATGTCAAATAATAGTAGCAATAATACAAATAAACAATCTAATATTTTTGATCTTGTTGCAAAAAGATGGGTTAAGTAGTTAATATTTTTACAATATCTAGATTTATTTATAAAATCATATTATGTATACATCAGATATAATACGCAAATTATTTATTAATTTTTTTACAAATTATAATCATAAATTATATGCTTCTGCAAATTTACTTAAATCAGATACTACTTTATTTAATATTGCTGGCATGCAACAATTTCGTAAATATTTTCTAGAAGAAGAGGTACCAATAGATAAATCAATTATTACTATACAAAAATGCTTAAGAATAGGTGGAAATAAATGTGACATTGAAAATATTGGTAAAACAGGTCGACATTGCACATATTTTGAAATGGGTGGTAATTTTTCATTTGGATCTTATTTCAATAAAGAAGCAATAGAGCTTGCTTATAAGTTTTTAACAGAGGTACTAGAATTTCCGAAAGAACATTTATATTTTACTACACATATTACTGATACATCTTCATTTGATATTTGGAATAATATTGCTCATAATAAAGTTATAGCTTTAGATTCAGATGATAATTTCTGGAGCGCTGGAACATATGGGCCTTGTGGACCTTGTACAGAGATTTTCTTTGATACTTCTCAAACTACAGCTTCTTTAGATATTTTTAGAGAAGATATTATAAAGGATAATACTCGTTTTTTAGAAATTTGGAATATTGTTCTTATTTCATTTAATAAAACATCAGAGGCTTTAGTTCCATTAGAAATAAAAAAGATTGATACAGGATTTGGTCTTGAAAGAATGACAGCTGTTTACAATTTTATACATAACATAACAAATATAACAAATCTTTCTTTATTAGATAACTATTCAACAGATTTACTTGATAGTATTTATAATGTTGCATATCAAGATACTCAGAATGAACAAAAAGCTAAAATACTTGCTGATCATTCAAGATCAATAATACATTTATTAAATGAAAATTTGATACCAGGTAATAATGGAAGAGAATATGTCTTAAGAAAACTTATACGCAGAATGATAGTTATATCTAAGAATCTAAAATCTATATTTGATGCAGCATATAACAGATATATATATGAAAATAAATATGAAATTATACAATCAGAAGTATCATTATTTGAAAATACCTTACGCCAAGGATTATTATATTTGTCTGAAAATGAATTAAATGAATATAATATTTTTAAATTGTATGAAACTTATGGTATACCTTTAGAAATATCATATGATTTAGCAGAAGAAAGAAATATTCTCATCAATAAAGAAATAGTAAATCAGTATTTACAGAATCATGTAAATAAATCGAAAAAAATTACTCTAAATATAGATAGTCCCTGTGAAATACACTGTTATGATAAATTATCAATGTACGCTACTGTAATCGATATTATTGAGCAAGGAGAGTATGTATATCTTGTTACAGATAAGAGTTGTTTTTATGCAGAAAGTGGAGGTCAGGTAGGAGATATAGGTATTTTTCAAAAAGATAAAGAAGTAATTCAAATTATTAATACACTTAAATCTCCTATTTCTTTTGATAGATATGCAGTACTTCATGTTACAAAGAATAAAGGAGCAATAGAAATTAATAATCAAATTTTTATGCAAATAGATAAAGAATATAGAAATGGAAACACAAGAGCTCATTCAAGTATTCATTTATGTATTGAGCCATTACTTAGAGATAAGCAATATAAATCAACTGGATCTCATGCAATTAATGATAAATTTAGATTTGATATTGCAATAAAAGATAAGATAGATATACAAACTCTTGAAGATAATGCAAATAAAGCAATTAATATGCAAATAAACTCAAAGATTACTTATGAAAAGTATGAAAATATTAAAGATTGTGTATTACTAGATAATTGTACATATGGTGAAACAGTAAGAGTTGTTGAGTTTTCAGGTTTCTCTAAACAATTATGTGGAGGTACTCATGTAGGAAATACTTCTCAAATTAAAAGAATTAAATTATTATCAGCAAAATCAATAGGATCCGGTATACGTAGAATCGAAGGTATATGTGGCAATAGGGCAATATATAAAGATGATATGAAGATAGAAAAAATAGAAGAAATATCTATACCTCAAGAAATTATAATTGATGGCATTAAAGGATTATTTATATTAAACGCAAATCAGAATTTTGCTCTTAAAAAGCTAACAACATTTGTTATTTATAATCATAATAATAAATGTGCAGTAATTATTAAATCAGAGTATAAAAATATTATTTCATACTTTCAAAATAAAAACTTTATTGGAGGTGGTAAACAAAATATCTTTTTAGGCAACAAAGAGGCAATGACATTCGATAATATTAATGTATGAAAATTAAAAATAATTCACCTCCACTTAAAGATTTGTTTAATGAATGTGTATCTATATATAAACTCTCTTTAGAAGAAATTATGCCCGCAGTTAAAGATTGTTTATTAGAAGCATGGCACTCTTTTTATGGCGATGGATATAATTTAGAAATAGAATGGGAAAATGATCAACTAATGATTTATAGAATAATGCAAGGAGTTGATAAAATATCTAATAGAAAAACAGAATTTATTGGCACTAGTATTAAGAAAGAAAAAGTAGATCTGTCTATTTTTCCAATCGTTATTATTAATAAGGCAATACAACATTTAAATGAATCACTATTATCACGAAAAAAATATAATGAATATGAAAAGTATAAAAATTGTGAAAATCAATTATTTTCTTGTTTTATAAAATCTATTAATAGAGATGGTAATATAATTGTTTCGGTTGATGGTATTTATGATGGTATTTTAATCAACAATCATAGAGATATTACTTCTGCAGATTTAAAAAAAATATTACAATGTAGATTACAAGAAATAAAAGATAACAAACATAGATTAAATGAGCCTCAGCTTATTTTTGAAAGATCTTCGAATGAGTTTGTTCAACTATTAGTTGCAGCGACTGTACCTGAAATAAAAAATGGTAGCATTCGTATAATTAATATTGCAAGAGATCCTGGTATAAGAACTAAAATACTCCTAGAACTTAACACAGATATGGAAGGATCATCTTCTTTAAATGTTATTGGCGCCTGCTTAGGCTATAATAATACTAGAAAAAACATTATTTCTTCTGAATTAAATGGAGAAAAAGTTCATTTCTATGCTTATAAGACAGGACCAGATGAAAAAACTACTATTAAGGCTAATATTTATAATTGTTTTAATAGAATTCGTATTATAGATATACTCTTTAATCAGCATGGTGAGGTAGCTGTTATTGTTGCAAATGAAGATGTATCTAAGTGTATTGGTCAAAATGGATCTTTTATTAGTCTTATTAAGCGATTATTACAGATAAATATTATTATTATTTCAGAAGATGAGTTTAGAAGTAATATTAATAAACAAAAAGAAGAAAACAAAAAAGATTTCTTATTACTGAACTTTTCTGATAGAGATGCTTCTATTCTATCTGATATTACTATTAGTGACCTTTGCGCATTATATAAATATCTTAATCGAGTAGAAGATAAACAGAAACTACAGAATTATATTGATAATTTAGAAGAAAAGCAGCGTGCTATCTACATTGAGCAAGGAGGAGATGCAAACTTTTTCAATTCTCTTGAAGGATTAAGCTCTTCTGTTTACTTTATGCTACTTAAGTATGATATTACTAGTTTTAATCAATTACAATCATATACGCCTTTAGAATTGGAGCAAATGACCAATATTCCATCTGAAGTCTTCGATCTTATTTTAAAAAACAAAAAATAATTTCTAAATTTTTGCAATAATTTATCTTTTCTTTCTTTTTTTTACTTTTTCTTTCTTTTCTAACTGGCCAGAATCTATATTATCTATTATACTGGCCAGTATTAATATTATTTCTTATAATAGGAGTTTCTTTTTTTTGTCTTTAAACTTTTTCTTTTGAAGTAATATCTAGAAATATTAGTTATATTTTTTTATTTTAATAAAGTATATAGAAATTTATATTATCTCTTATAACAAACCATTATCTATAAATTCTCTCTTATTGTCCAAAAATACTAGCTAGTATTAATTAAAATGTTATAAAATCACTATTATCTTCTGAAAGAATATCTTTAGTTTTGTTAGATTTATTACTTGATATAGATTGAGTATTATTACTTGTATATATTATTCTTAGAATAACTAATAGTATATACATTATCATATCTGGTAATATTTGTTTTATTAAGATACTATGTACTTTGTATTTTATTATAAAGAATATTATTATTCCTACAGGAATTAAAATATCTACAAATACGAATATCATTATTTTATTATTGGTAAATAAGAAAGATGCTAGTAATATAGGACAAATATATAATATATATATATACTTAAAGTTATTTCCTATTATTATAGAAATTATTTGAATAATTACTATAGTTTTTATTAGTTCTATTAAAAGTATAGGTAAATCTATATTTATTGATATTTTTCTTGTATTAATATCTATATTAGTTGCATATATAATCATAAATAATTATAGATTAATTTGTTTTTCTATTTTTATATTTATAAGCACAGTTATTTTAATAGATATATAGTTTCTCTATATATCTATGGAATTTAGATATTTATATATAAATATCTAAATTTAGAGATATAAATACTTTGGCAAGTTTAAGCTTTTATAATACAATCTAATATAAAAATTGATATTTCTTATATTTTTTTAGAATTTTTATTTTATAATAATAACAGTTCTTTTATTTTTTTTTTGTGAATTTTTTGTTTGTTTTCTTGTCTTTTTCTATTTTTTCTGACAGACAGGCAGCACACAGTATATATATTATATATATATTTATATAGTATATATTATAATATATATATTTCATATATATATACTTATAGATAATATAATATTAGATTATGTTATGGATCAACGAAGTTGAAAAGCCATCACATAATGATATTATATTATCTTATATAATATATTATAAGTAATATTATATTATATATATAACTATAAGTAATATATTTATATTATATAATTATAATTATTAGTTAACTTAGCTAATTTTATAATTATTAGTTAACTTAGCTAATTTTATAATTATTAGTGTATTTATTTATTATTAATGAAATCTATAGATCATAAGAAGCTTTTATTCTAAATTCATTAATAATCATAGACTTAAGGTAATCAATTGCTTTTTGTTCTATATATCTTACTTGAGCAAATGTAATATTATGTTCTTGAGCCACTTCAATGAGAGTTTTATTAAAGAAATATCTACTCTCTAATATATTCTTATAAGCTATAGGAAGTAAATTAAAACACTTAGTTAAAGTATAAGCATCTTGATCTTCCTGATAATCTACAGTAATATTATTATTGATATTAATACTAATCTTACTAGCGAAACTCATAATCTTAGATTTAATCCAATAATATGCATAACTTATAAAAGATATATTATTTGTTGCAAATTTATCTAAAGCATGCAATACACCAATAAATCCTTCACTTACTAGAATATCAATATCATATTGTTTATAGTTGTACTTGTGAGCAATAGAGTAAACTAAGGGAGATATTTTAGTAATAATAGTATTTAATATAATTGGAGATTTAGTTGTTTTCCAAGAAATAACATCTTCATCGATATTTGCGGAAAATCGCATACTCAATTATATGATCTTAAGATTATGAAAAGATTACAATTACAAATTTAATACTTAGGAAATATAAATTATATAAAATACTAAATGACATTTAGTCGTAATATATATGAATCGACACCAAACAATACAATAATACGCGAACAGAAACAAATAAATAAAAGATCAATATATGATATATATGCAAGTAAATTTATCTTTGGAATAAAAATATTGTTATTATTGATATTTTTTATATTTTCGTGTGGATTAGCTTTTTTTGCAGGAACAAAATATCCTGAGACTCAAGTAATTTATAAAACACCCCTAAAAGTAGATAATATAGAAAAACAATTAGATAAATCAAAAGAAAATAAATCACAAACTATATCAGAATGGTCAGAATCTACTGAATTAAACACATATGGTATAGATAAATCAGAAATATGCAAAATTATACAAGTCATGAGTTTTGCTCAATATAAAGGCTCAGAAACAATAAAAAAATCATTAGAAAAATCTTTAAGTATTCTAAATATTAAATTTACAGTACCTGAAAATTTTAAAGATCTACCAGAAGATGTAAATATTAATGAATGGATTAACAGAAATACTAATTTAGGAGTCATAGATACATCAAATTTACAAAAATTAACAGAACAGTTAGAAACAAAAAATATGCAATATATGAGCTTAGAATCTAGCAAAACAGATGTATCTAAATCTACTAAAGAACAATTAAAACAAGAATTTCAAAATTGTATTGATACAATAATTACAGAAATAAGAAAAATTGAGAAATAATTTATGATTGACAAGGTTTTGCGAATAATTGCTGTAAGGTAAATGATTGTACTATTTCCTGGTTTATTATAGCAGAAGAAGTAATTGTTTTTAATCCATCTCCATTAGTCACAACAGTATCTGTTGATAAAAGAGTAGTTTGAGCACTAAGTTCCACTGGATCTATTAACTGAATACCATTTGCTCCTTGCAATGAATATATTGCATCAAATAAGGAAATTGTTGTATTACTAACTGTAACATTCTGTTCTAATTGGTCTATAGATAACATTGGTATTTTGTAAGTTGATATATACTCTAGTATAAGTTGACTAAAACTACTGATATTTAAAAGACGAAATTGAGATATATTTAATGCATTTAATAGTAAATAATTATTTACTTTTAATTGATCTTCCGTTAATGCTTTTATGTGATTATCAGATAATACATTAATAATTAAAACAGGTGATGTTTCAGTAGATGTATAATGCTCCTTTAATAAATCATTTGGTAATAACGAACTAATAGCATTTTGAGATAATAATTTAATATAATCTGCTTGCATATCAACTAACTGATTTCCAGTTGGCTGAAAAGATGAATCAAGAATATTTCCATGAAATAGTAATACGTTTAGTGTCTTACCGCTAAGTTGATTTTTATTAGGTACTGAGTTTAAGATATGTAGTTTAATTGTCTCATTATTAGTATAATTACTAATTAATTTTTCTAAATCTGTATTAGATGAATCATTACTATTACACATAACATTCCAATTTGATGGAGATATGCTTAAATTATCATAAGTTTGATAATATTCTATCAATTTATTGTTTGTTGCACTACAAAGGCTACTATATAATGAAACAAGATATGAATTATGCTTTGACCATTCCGCTAATATTGAAGAGTAATTACTTAAACAATTTTCTATAACTTTTATAAATCTATCTTTTGTAAATTTAAGAGGATATTTACTGTTATCACTGCTATCAAGAGTAGTAGTACTATCAAATTTCATTTTTTCATTTGTAAATATATTATTAATATATGAACTAGCATTAGAATCAGAGATTGCAGCATATATAACTTTTAGTATATTATCTAATGGAGCTGCAGATAATAATAATGATACTATTTGATTTGCATTTCCTCCAAATAAAAAGTTGGAACTTGCTGGATTTTTTAGTATCTCATAAAGTGTATCAATATGTTCGTTGACTGTTGGTTTTGTTGACCCAAGTGCAATTTGTTGAGATGCACTTAGATAGTGATCATCTGTTAATGGCTGAGAACTTTTAATCTGTGATGAATGTATAGTAGATATTTGATTTTCTGTTAATGATAATAATTGATTATTTATTGTACTTGTATGAGTATAATCTATTTTATTAGGGATATTACTTGCTATAAAGAAACTCTGTATATAAAATATCATATCTGGATCTTTGTTTATTAAACTTGACACAGAAGACGCAAAAGGTATATTATCTGATAATAATAACTTATCTATTGAGATATTATTTTGTTTTATAAACTCTATAGCTTGGTTATAAGTACTGTCTGTTGATGCATTTGTAAATAATGCTTTGAAAAAATAAGTATTATTATTATGCATAAGTGCTCTTGAATATAATGTTGCTAAAATATTTTGATCAATTTGATCAAGATTGGATCGAAAATATTTACAACATAAACTAAAATCATCTTTATTAATATCAATAGAAGATATTTGATCTGCATAAAAATATTTTGTATATTGTAACATTTCTGATGAATTAACTGGCCCTTGAAATAATGAAGAATCTGATAAATTAGGATCATATTTTATTTCTTCAACAATACAAGCTAAATGAGAAGAAAGATTTGAATAATTTGGTGTAGAAACTATTATTCCATGATCAATTGGAAAATATGAATATTGTGATAGTAATATTGATGAATTATTAAATTGATAATCATATAATTTTGCAGCTTGCATGATGAAACTCATATCTTTTATAGGATTATTATTAAGAAAATTAAATATTTCATTTCTAATATTATTTGGTATTAATAAAATGCATTTAGATATGAAGTTTGTTGGTATATTTGCCTGTGATAGATTGATATCATCTTGGTGTAAATATTCATATAAATGTGCAGGTATTGTCATCATAGTACCATCTGTACACTTTGAAAGAATTTTACCAACATTGGTGTGGCCAGAAATAATAGTAGGATGTATTTTTGATAAATCTGTAACTTTTTCCATTTTTATTTGAGGAAACCAGTCATCTAACACAATATTTGTTTGTCCATTTAAAGTATGATAAGGAAATGATAAAAGATTATTTAAATTTGATTCATTTTTAGAGTAACCTATGTATTTATATTTTTCAGGTAATAATTGATTGAAATCTGAATCTAAAATACTTATTGCTTTCTTTTTAGGTATACCTGTAATATTAGGAGCATTTGCATCTGTATTTACATATAAAGGTAGATCTTGATTTTTTGTTATTATTTGATTATCTTCAATACTAAGAGAGGTAAGATTCACGGATATTTGAATTCCATTTTCTGTAGCTTCATATTTAGGTTTAATATCACTATTTGGATAAATATACTTTTGATCTTGTAGTTGACCAAATGTAATATCGCTTAATGCACTGATATGTTTATCAGTTATATTTGCTACATGCACAGATCCATCTTCTTTTTTAATAAGTAAATTTATTTGATTATTACTTTCGTCTTTGAAAATATGAAGTTTTATTTGTTGTTCATTTGGTGACATATTAACCTCTGATGTTTTTAAATTCATAGAACCAGCAAGGATATATATATTAGCATAATCAATTGTTTGATCACTTTCTTGTTTCTTATTAAATTCATTAATAGATGAAGAAATATCTGATATTATTTTATGGTCTTTAGATATTTGAATTATATAAACTATTGCTAAAATAGCGGATACTAAACAGAGTATACTTGTTATTATTAATCCTATTTTTGCAATAACGTTAAGAGCTTTTGCTGCGCTTTCAGGGATTTTTTTACTAATTAATGCTCCTAACATTATAAGCAATATTGTTAAAAATATATTACCTAATAACATAAATATAAAAATTGTACTATTAGATGTTTTGATGCTTTTTTGAGTATCTAGTTTTTTATCAATTGTATTCAAAATAATTGTTCTATCTTGATCTATTGTTGGTGATGGAGCTAGATATATATTATTGATACTTAGATTAGAGCCGAATATATAAGAAAAATACATAAATGTCATTGTTTATTTATAATATACATTCGGTTTCTTTTTTCTTAATTTTTACATCTAAGTTAAATTATATAGATTAGTATGTTTGGCATATAAGGAGTATCCTTTGTCAATATCTAGATTTAAATCTGTATATATTTTAACAATACCTCCAAATGGCATAATAGCAATTAAAGATCCAATAGATATTTCTATTTTATTAGTAACAATAATATTAATATTACTAATACCATTTGAGATAAATTCAATAATAATTGTATGTTTTTGATTTATAGTTGCATAAATTTTATTATGATATATTTCTTCTATAAACATATTACAGGGAGAATAATGTAAGTAATGATCAAGAAGAGAGCATTGTATTTCGTATAAATTAAATAAAATATCGTAATTACTTAAACTTATTTCCTTTTGTATATTGCTTATTTCTCCTGAAGAAGGAGCAATTAGTGTATTTTTATGCAAATATACAGATTTCTGTAAAAACAAATTAGAGACAAGTATTAAAACAATTATATAAGGTATAGTAAGTATCGCGGCCCAAATACTAAAAATACAAATTATACAAAAAAATATTATAAAAAATACACCAAGGCGAATAATATAACTTAAAGAATATTTATTAATTGAAATAATCATATATAATATTACAAAATTTATAAATATAAATGTGTTAATATATATATGTACTGGTCGAATAGTATAGTGGTATTACAGTAGCCTGCAAAGCTTTTGATGTCAGTTCGATTCTGACTTCGACCTTAAAAAAAATTAATAATTATTATGTATAATAAATGATATGAGTAACTATAATATCACAATAATAAATACAAAAGAACAATTTGCTGCAGTAGTATCAGAAAGTCAAGAAATAATAGTAATAATTATTTGTACAGCAAATTGGTGCCCACCTTGCCAAAAAGTTAAAAGTATATTATTTTCTGATAATACAATTTTAAATGATTTTAAAGCACAGAACAAACCTATATATATATATATATGCGATGTAGATAAAGATCCAGATACAGCTCATCAAGTTAACGTAAGAACAATACCTTTTCCATGCATTGCAGTAAAAGTAAACGGTAAAGTAATTTATACTCAACATAACTTGCTTACAGTTACAGCCCTACAAAGCAGAAAAGATTTTGTAAATTGTGTACATCATGTGATTCATGCAATAAATCAAGAGATCTTTAAGCAATAAATTTAAAGATATAATATATATTATGTTTTATGAAGAAAATATACATTATATAGTTTATGCTCTTATTGCATTATTGATTATATTCTTATCTTTATTAATATACTTTTTATTAAAAAAAAATAAAAGTACAGATGAAGAATATTGTATAGTATATAAAAACAATATAGAATATACAACAAGTAATTTTTTAGAAATATGTCAGTGTTCTACATCTGAATTTTTAGCAATACTTAAAAATTATAATTTAGATAAAATAAATACTATTTTTGTGCAAGATAAATTAATTAATTTAAATATTTTAAAAGTGAAAAATAAGTATAAAATTAGCATTTATAAAGTTAATATTTTTGAATCTTTTCCATTACCTATTTTATATAATGGTCAAAGCAATAATTTGTATACAGAAATGCTAAATGCAGAAAAGATATTAAATATACCATTATCAGGTAATTATTATTTATTTCAAGATATTTTATATAAAAAAGAAAGTTTTAAAAATCAATGTCAAATATACTTACCTATAAGTAATTATATAGAAGCTAGAGAACTTATAGATAAAAGCGCATATGGTTATATTTTTGAAAAAATGCCAATATTATTATTAATTTCAGATAGAGATGGTATGATACTTAATCAAACAGATGCTATGAAAGAGTTTATTGGTACTACAGTTGGTAGAGTTATAGATTTTTTTCAAGTATTAAGAGGTAAACTAGAACTTGAGAGTATATCCTTTCAAGAAAAGAAAACATTTTTACTTAATTGTATTAAAACATCCGAAAAACCTTATACAGATATAATTATTTCAATTAATACAAATAAAATATATCAAATGATTATAAGTCCTATGGATAATATTGTATATGTATATTATATTGATATTAGTGATATTTATAATACTATTGATATAAATAGATATATTAAAGAATTGCCTAAAATATTTAATGATTTATCTGATTTTATTATTATGGGTAATGAAAAATTTGAATGTACATATTCAAACTTTCAAGCAATTAATTTACCTATGTCTCTTAATAAAGCTCAAAATATATTAAAGTCTTTTTCTAGATCGGATAAAGATTATAAAGAAAAAATTATTAATGATATTACAATTTGTATATTAAATAGATCTATTAATGAAAAAATAAAAAGAGTACAAGAGAATATTGATAATATTTTTATACAAATTAAAAATTATTTTAATATACTTGCAAAACAATATAACTCAAGTATTGCAGAATATGCTCCACTTACACAATACTATCTAATGTATATAAATAATAATTTAGATCTTATACGGATAGCTTCGTTAAAACAGTATGAATATGAAATATTTGATTTGCTTGAATTAATTGAAATATGTAGAAAAAATTTTGAGCAAGTTTTAATTATTCGAAAATTTTCTTTAAATATACAAGAATGTAATTTTAATATAAATTCTCATAAAGAATCAATAAATTTAATAATTAAACATCTATTTTTACTTGCATTTGAGTATCCAAACTATGAAAAGAAATTAAGTATAAGTTCAGCTGATAATAAAATATCTGTTTTATTATCAGGTATACCAAAAGAATATAATATCTCTCAATTTTCTGCACTAGAAATTTTAAATAATTATAATATTAAAAGTTATATACATTTAGATAATATCTTAGAAATAGGATTTATAGTTTCAATCTAATTTACTATTTAATGCTATTAATGCTGTATTTTGTAAAGACTGCCGAGTACGATAGTAATGATTTCTCATTTCATCTTTTATCTTCTTGCCATTATCTAAAATAGATTGAGTTGCATTAAATCTAATATTATTTTCATAATATGAACTCATCCAATAAATATAATTAAAGAAAATATCATAAAACATATCAATATTTTTAGAATCACAATCATAAATACACATATCATCCTTCAAAGTATATGTCATTTCTATTAAAAAATCTTGATCAAACGCGAAAATTGGACATATTCTCTGTTGCTTAATAAATTCTATATTTTTTTTAAATTCATTAATATTATTATTTTTACCTAACCAATGTGGTTGTTTTTGACATTTAATACCTAAATAATAATTAAGAGATTTTTGCTTAATATTTATATTATATTTACTACATAATCCTATGTCTGAACCTATACCTATAGTTACTTTCTTAGTAAAATTAACTTTCCATATTTTTTGAGCTAATAAATATGTTTCTTTAGCAACAATATATTTTTTTAATGATGTAAGTTTTCTAATAATACTTAGTTGCTTAACTTCATCAATAAGTTTAATATTTTTCTCTATATTTTCTAATTCAATTTTAAGTTTACTTAATGATTTCATAATTCATTTCTCCTAAAAGAATTTGAGTAATTTCTTCAGCATATTCCTTGGTATAATTTGATACAGTACTAAAACTATGTAAATAGTTTATAAATTCATCTATTTGATTTTTAGCAATTTTATTTGTTTTAATAGCATGTAATAAAATAATTTGTTTTTCTGGTAATAATGGTTGTAAATGAGATTGATATAGTAATTTTTCGATACTTTCTGCAAAATTAATAAGATTTAAAATGTCTGAAGATGTATCTGCTCCAAGTTTACGAGCTGTTTCATATTCATTAGCTTGGGCTAATGTAAGTTTTAAACCTCTACATAGCTCTTTTAGATATGGTGGCTGTATTTGAGTACCAACTCTAGAAACAGATAATCCTATACCAATTGCAGGTCTTTTATATTGAGCAAATTTAGAATCGTCCATATAAATTTGACCATCTGTAATTGAAATTACATTTGTGGCAAGAAAATCTAGTTCTCCTCCAATTAATTCAACTATGGGTAAACAAGTCATAGATCCTCCACTTTTTAAAGCTCCAGCTCTCTCCAATAAACTTGAATGTAAATAGAAAATATCTCCTGGATAACCATCTCTACCTTGAGAAATTTTAAGTAATAATGCAATTTCTCGGTATGCTGATGCATGATTTGATAAATCATCCATAAATACAATAGCATGCTTGCCTTGATTTCTAAAATACTCTCCAATAGAGCATCCAACTAAGGGAGCAAAATATCTCATTGTTACTGGATCAGATAATCCTGCAACAACCATAATATAATTAGTAATATTGTTTTTTTGTAAGAAAGAGATAAAATCTATTGTTTTATCTTGAGATTGTCCAATAGATACATAAATAGCAATAATATCTGTATTATTTTTATTATTTAATATAATACTCTGTAGTATAGATGTTTTACCCGTACCTTTATTACCAACTATTACTTCTCTTTGCCCAAAACCAATAGGTATAAAAAAGTCAATAATATTAATACCTGTAAAAATCTGATTTTGAATATGAGCTCTTTCTATTAAAGTAGGAGCAGCTGTAAATATGGGCATTTCAGTACCGTTAAATTTAATATTATTTTTACCATATCCATTAAGTATTTGACCCAAACATTCATTTGAGACAGATACATAGAAAAGTTTTTTTGTTCTTTTAACTTCCATATCTACAGATACTTTTCTGTAATCGCCTAATATTAAAACTACAGCAGAATACTCTCTTAACTCCAATATCATCCCTTCTAAATTAATATCAGAAAAATAAACAATTTCACCAATAAATGCATTAATCAACCCATCACATATACATGCTTCTTCTTGAACAAAAACAACTCTTCCGAATTCTTCTTGAAATAGTTCATCAATATCACTTATGGTTATATTATTTATTAATACTTCTAGATCAGTCATGTTTTTTCCTTATAGTAATTCTCGCATAATTTTTTTCAATATAATATTAAATTTCTCTTTTTTTGAATGAATTGTTTTAATATATGAGATATTGTCTATCTCAATAAAACCATCATCTAAGTGAATAATTTGAGGTTTTCTCTGTTGATGCTTTTTTAGCAGAAAATCTAATATTTTGTAGAGATATTTCTTATGTTTTAGTGCAGACATTAGAAATAAAAAATTTTTCAATTCCTTTTCTACAGAATTATAAATCTCTGACTCATACAAATTATTATATATATTAATATCAGACAAATATCTAGTTCCAGATCCCGCATTTAAATATTCTAGAATTATAAAAAATGATTCAGAATAATTTATAAATTTATAGTATGGATAGAATATATCAGATCTGGTTATCATGTTTATATTATATATATAAAAGTTACAAACAAATATAAAATATATGAAAATCATCATACTTATTGATAAAAAGTAATAATATTTTACTATGGAGAAATGCCAGAGCGGTTTAATGGAGCAGTCTCGAAAACTGTGAGTAGTAATACTTCGCGAGTTCGAATCTCGCTTTCTCCTAATGAAAACATTTAGTTATCATATTCTTTTATCTTTAATTAAAAAAACTTTTTTAATAAATTTTTCTTTTTTTTTAAATTTTTAGTAAAAAATATGTGTAAATATATTTAGAAGTGAGTTGCGAGTGTAGCTCAGTGGTAGAGCGCAACCTTGCCAAGGTTGAGGCCGGGGGTTCAATTCCCCTTACTCGCTGTCTAACTTATTTTTAAATGAAATCATAGCTCAATTGGCAGAGCAACAGACTTTTAATCTGTGGGTTGGGGGTTCGATGCCCTCTGATTTCACCATTTAGGATCAATATGACAAATAAAATAAAATCAAATGAAGCTAAAAATACTATAACAAATAAAATAAAGTCAGATGAAAAAAAAAGCATATCAAAATATACTTTTTCTGAATTAAAACAATATTCAGTTGATAAATTACTGAAAATATGTCAAGAAAATAATATATCATCATATGGAAATAAATCAAATATATTATTTGATCTAGTTAAATCTTTTCCAGATATAGAATATGATGGTTATTTAGAGTTAATAAATGATAATCATGGCTTTTTAAGAAATGAGTATGATAATTTTTTAATTAATCCATATGATATATATGTTCCGCCCAAAACTATTAAAGATTATAATCTTAGATACGGAGATATTATTAAATGTAAGGTATTAAAACCAAAAACAGAAGATCAAAAATATTATGCAATAGGAGAAATTTTATCCGTAAATAATAAATCCTCAAAACATGAAAGAAGAGCTTTTGAAGATTTGCAGGCAGTATATCCAAACAAACAAATTGAATTTGGTCATAGTAATATTAAAAGACAATATCAAGTGCCTGCTCGTTTAATAGATCTTCTTATACCAATTGGATTCGGTCAAAGAGCTCTTATATTAGCTCCACCTAAAGCTGGTAAAACAACGATTATGCATGGCTTAGCAACTTCAATATTAAGCAGTAATTTAAATGTAAAACTTATAATACTTTTAATCGATGAAAGACCAGAAGAAGTAACAGATATGTATAATATTGCAAAAGGAGCAAGTATATATTATTCTACATTTGATAAAACTCCAGATAGTCACTTAAGAGTCTCTAAAATGGTTATAGAAATTGCAAGACGTATGGTAGAGTATGGAGAAGATGTTATTTTATTTGTAGATTCATTAACAAAATTAGTTAGAGCTAATAACTGTTTGGTGCCTCCTTCTGGTAGAGTATTAAGTGGAGGTATAGAAGCTTCAGCTCTATATGAACCAAAGCGTTTTTTTGGTAGTGCCAGAAACATTGAACAAGGAGGATCTCTTACTATTATTGCAACTACATTAGTCGAAACAGGATCTAAAATGGATGAATATATTTATGAAGAATTTAAAGGTACAGGTAACTGTGAAATTCGTTTAGATAGAGATTTAGCTGAAAAGAAAAAATTTCCTGCATTTAATCTTAAGGGATCTGGTACAAGAAGATCTGAGCTACTATGTAAACAAGAAAACATTGGTAGAATGCGTATGTTAGAACAATTTCTAGTTACTTTACCAAAAGATGAGGGATTAGATACAATTATAAATAAAATTATCTCAACTACAGATAATAATGAGCTATTAATTACCTTATACGCAGGTAGACAGATATAGTTTATTTAAAACTTCTTGCATAATTTTGTACAGCTTTATCTATTACAGCATTACTGGTAGAAAAGAAGTCTTTATTATTTGTATGACTTCTTATCCAAATAACTTTTACATTTTTATACTTATTATAATAATTATATAATTCTTGCCATAATAATAAATTAGCTATTATATGATTATGTGTTGTTTTCCATTCCTTTTTTATCCAATTATGCATCCAATTATTATATCCATTAGCTACATATTGACTATCTGTATAAATATCTACTTTTTGTATATTACTATAATCTAAATATCTAAAAGCAAGTAAAACGGCATTCATTTCCTCAATGTTACTAGTTGTAAAATTTGAAAAATTTAAAAAAATATTGTATTGACTACTAAAATCTATGATATTATTGATAATATAACCTATTTTGGGTAATGGTATTCTTTGTGTACAATTAATAAAAATACCGCTAGCTCCTTTACCTGGATTACCTATACATGAACCATCTGTAAATATATACATTTTTTACTCTATCCGAATTGTTAAATTCGACTCGTTTGAAATAAAATATATTTTTCTTAAAGTATCATCTTCATAAAAGAAAAATACTAAGTTAATTTTTTCTTTTTTTTCACCAATAATGAACGATATTTTAAGTCCAGGTTTATTTTTCTTATCATATACTATTATTGGAGCACCAGCTGAAATTTTATAAAACTTCTCTATTGTCCATGTAGTATGGGCAATATAATATAGCAATTTTTGTTCCTCTGGAGATAGATTTTCTTCTTTACTAAAAATATAAGTATTAATAATAGAATTATCATAAATTTTTATTGATACATCTTTGTTAAACATATATTTTTTTATTGTGCATAGTGCTAATAAATGAGTTTTTGGACCAGCTGAATTAAATTGTAAACTAAATTGATATCTACTTTTTTTACGATTATTAGTAATAGATCCTATACACTCAAAACCTTTATTAAATATATCGCATAATATTTTGAGATATTGCCTATCTTGAGCATAAGTCCATATCATATTAAAATAATATAATATTTCTTATATCGTGCTAATATTATTTATGAGTTTTTTTTATATATGCGCGAGCGAAGCTAGTAAACTAGCACAACATAAGATTATTGCAAATAAAGTATTATTTATTAATTTATGCGGATATGTTGTAATCGTGGAATCAGGTTTAGTATTTATAAAAACAGGATTTATATTAGAAGATCAAGGTTTTTTTTCTAATTTTTATTCTTCTTTTATACAACCAATAGTTAGTGATTATGAAGATATTGGATTATTGTCAGCAATTACAAATCCAATGCTTTCAATTATTCTAACAGCACTAAAGATTTTGGCCTCCGTTATGATTACAAACGGATTATATAATTTAATTACAAAATATATTAATAGTAAAACTTGGTATAAAAATACAAATCAATTCTTTAGATTTTTATTTATGTATTTATTATGTTATATACCATGTGCTATGATACCTTTCTATTTATTATCTATTATACAAGGTCAATTAACTGGTACAAATTCAGATCATTATATTTTCTTAGACTTTAATGTACCTAAATTAATATTATGTCTTCAAGTAATAGGTAATTTAATACTATTATCATTATCATTTTTTTTATATATATTAACAAAAAAACCAATAATTTACAATTCTCAATTACAATCAAAAACAATACCAATGCAAGTTAATCTTAATGAATTAGCAAAAAACAAAGATGAGGAAGATATTATTATTGATCAATAAATTGTCTTCTACCGGATTTGAACCGATGTTTCTACCGTGAGAGGGTAATGTCCTAGGCCACTAGACGAAGAAAACATATAATAATTATACGTAAAATACTATTGATTTTTGATATATTTTCTAGATTCGCTTATAACTTTTTTAAGAAAATCTTCTATTTCTCCATTCATCATTAATTCTAGTTGATATACTGTTATTTTATATCTATGATCTGTAATTCTATTTTCTGGATAATTATATGTTCTAATTTTTTCAGATCTATCTCCGCTTCCAATATGATCTTGTCTCTTGTCATCTTTTTCTTTTTGTTTATTTCCGACCATCTTGACAAGTAACAACAATAGAAGAAGGAAGATGAGTAATGCGTATAGCACTTTCTGTTTTATTTACATGTTGTCCTCCTGCTCCTGATGCTCTATATGTATCTATTTTTAAATCCTTTTCTTCTATTTCAATATTTACGTCTTCATCTGCAGGTAGAACTGATAATGTTGCAGTTGATGTATGTAATCTACCATTAGCTTCTGTAATAGGTATTCTTTGTACTCTGTGAACACCGCTTTCGTGGACAAAATATTTATACACACTATCTCCTTCTAGTAATACTGAACATGATTTAATACCTCCGGCTTCGTTCATAGAACTATCTATCATTTTATGTTTCCATTTTTGTTTATCGGTAAATCTAAGATACATTCTTAATAAATCTGCGGCAAATAAAGAGGCCTCATCTCCTCCTGTACCTGCTCTTATTTCTATAATAATTTTATTATAATCCTCTTCTGCCTCAGAAAGTAAAAACTCACTAATTTCTTCATCTGTTTGTTCGATTTTTATAATTAGATTATTACTCTCTGCTATTGCTTCGCTTTTAAATTCTGGTAATAACATTAATTCTTGTAAATTATGATATTCATCTATATATTTAATATATTTTTCCAATAGATGTATAATTGGTATAATTTTATTTAATTCTTTTTGACATTTTTTAAAACTTGCATCATTATATGAAACAGATTCTATTTCTATTTGTCTTATTTGATATTTTTGTAGTAAAGATTTATATAATTGAATATCTTTAATCATATTTTAATTATGTCAATAATCTAAAATAAAATATGATGATGAATGAGAATAAATATCTAAAAATTTTTAATAGTGTAACACAACAAATACATGATATTGATATAAAAAAAGTTACTTTATATGTTTGTGGGCCTACTGTATATGATCATGCTCATATTGGTCATTTACGCGGATTAATTGTATATGATGTTTTATTTAGATATCTTAAAACTCTTGCAGATGAGATAATTTATGTGAGAAATATAACTGATATAGATGATAAAATTATAAAAAAAAGTCAAGATTATCAACATATTGCTAATATTTATACAGAATCTTTTCATAAAACATGTAATGATTTTAATATTCTACCTCCAACATATGAACCAAAAGCATCTCAATATATAGAAGAAATGAAACTTTATATTATCAAACTCTTAAATAATAAAATGGCATATATAACAACATCTGGTATTTATTTAGATAAAAGTAAAGTAGCATATAATGTTTTTTCTTGTGCAAGTCAAGAGTGTATATCTCGTATTGATAATTATGATAAAAGAAATGTACATGATTTTGTGCTTTGGAAATTTACTACAGATATTACATTTGATTTTTATATTAATGATATCAATTATAAGGGTAGACCTGGATGGCATATTGAATGTTCCGCTATGTCTGAAGAGATTTTAATAGATATTACAATACATGGGGGAGGATCAGATCTTAAATTTCCTCATCATGAAAATGAAATTGCTCAGTATACAGCATTACACAGTAAATCACCAAATACTATATGGATGCATACAGGATTAATCAATATAAATAATATAAAAATATCTAAATCTCTTAGTAATTTTATTTATGTTAAAGATTTAAATTATGATCCAAATTTTATTCGATATTTTATACTGAGTTATAATTATGACAAAGATATTGAGTTTAATGATATTACTATTAATGAATCATTACATAAATTTAAAGAATTTAAAAGACTATATTTTAAATATATATTTAGTAAAAATATAGATAGTAAGTTTATAAATATATTAAGTGATAATTTAAATACCTTTAATGCTATTAATTTTATTACCAACAATATTATGTATAAACCAGAAGAATCTAAGTTTTTATTTGAAGTTATGGGATTTAATTTTGTACCTATATATATAATTGATAATAAATCTGAAGAAGAAATATCTCAACTAATAGAACAAAGAAATATATATAAGCAAAATAAAGATTATTCTCAAGCTGATAAAATTAGAGATATTTTATTAAAATATGTTGTTTTTGAGGATGGATCTGGATACTATTTTACTTAAATATAAACAATTTTTGGTTTAATAAAAATTAAAATTATTACATCTTTTACTTTATTACTTGAAAAACCTATTTTATTGCACCATTTCAGAAATTTCATAATAATAGACATCTCATTTCTTCTTGATGAAAATATCTTAGAAACTCTTGTTTTTGTTTTTAATCCTCCTATTATTATAGGTTTATTATTTTCTACTAACATAATTGTAGAAAGTTTTTGATAATTAACTTCAGGTGCTTTTTTCTTATTTAATATAGATTGTACAACTGCTTTAAGTTCTAGCATGATCATATCTTTATTTTTACAAGTAGCTAAAAATGATAAACTAATACCATCATCTAATGGAGTATACTTAAAGTTTTTTTGTACTGAACTTCGAGAAATAGAAGATTCTGTCATTTGATATGAAATTTGTCTAGTAGATGTAATATTAGCAAAACAATGAGGTATTACCTGTATAAAAATTGAATTTGATGCATTTAAATATACAATATTTGGGCCACAAATATCTGACATAGAGCTCATTATATTATCTACATTTGGTAGTCCATTTAATGTATTTATTATCTTATTTATTATTGATATATCTTCTTTTTCTAGTGAAAATTCAATAATACAAAGTTCTATATTAATATAACATTTAATATCAAGATGATTTAAATATTCAACTACATTTTTATGTACTCTACAATCACCTTTACATGTTACTAGATGCTGATATTTATCTATTGCATATAAATTATTTGTAATCTTAGAAATAACTTTTTCAATTGTTTCGAAATAAGATGTACTTTCTTTATTATTATGACTATCATAACTATTGAGGCCAGGAAAATCATAAGGACTACCTCCAAGAGCAGGTATTTTGTAAGTTATCCATTTTTCTTCACATTCTTGTATTACTATTGTATTATCTTTGTAGGTTATATGAAAATGATAAGCAGAAAGTAAATCCTCTAAAAATGATTTTATTGTTCTATTAGAGATATTAATTACAGAAAATGCAATAGGTTTTTTTATAAATATAGAAAATTGTATACCTGTTTGCTCAGTAATATTACTTAAAATTTCCTCAAGAGATGTTGCTTCTTTTTTAATAGAAAACTTCTTATTAATAAGATTTTTAGCGCTTTGAGACCAGTTATCCCACATACATGTTATAAAAAAAATCATAACCTTATTGTAGATGATTAAATTATTTTAGTTTTGTTTTTTGTTTATTTATGCAGTTTTGCCGTCTATCTTAGTTTTAAGAGTATTTATTAATGTATTATATTTATTAAATTGATTTGTATAGTATGTGCCAGATATTGGCTGATTATCAGGATTTAAGGCGAGTACTATATTATTATAGAGAGTTAGTATCAAGGATATTATATCTTTTTTACTGTTAAATATATTGCTAATAGTAGTGTATGATGGATTATAAGAAATAGAATCATCATAAGTAGTTAGAGTAGGATCTGCTTGATATTTAGATATATATTGATATTTAATAATATAATATGCTATCTGTAACATATTGCACATTATTTTTCTATCTTGAAAGTATCCTATACTTGTATTATCAAATGTTACAGATTTTAATGTTCCATCAGTATTCCAAGTATATTTTCTTTTATTATTATATTTACTATCTGTTGGAAATGTCCAATTATTAGCCGGACTATTATTCGCAGTATTATAAGTACTGGTAAGTACTCTGTTTAAATAATAATCTATAACAGAAAAAATAATATCTAATATCTTTTGTCTATTGTTATCATTAAATTGTATATTATTGAAATTATTAGAAATTGTTTCCATAAAATGTAGTACGCTTTTTCTTGTTTTATATTCAAATGATTTTAAAGAACCAGGTTCACCTGAATTCTGAGACATGTAAAATATCAAATTATTTACTGTATCGAAAATACCAGATTTTGATTGTTTAATATATTCGTTCATTGTATCATAATTAAAAGATAATAACCATTGTGTCAAATGGAAACCCTTTCCTTCTTCTACTCTTGATGTATATAATTGAGATATAAAAGCTACTTCACTAGAAGCACCAGTAAACATCGAAAATAAACTTGAGCAATCATAATAATAATCTTCTATTGAATTTTTAGTGAGTAATTCTTTAAATTTGTGATAAAAATTTAGTAAAGATAGATTATTGTTAAGATTTAAAGTTGTTAATTTAATATTTTTACTATTATAGAAAAAACTCAAGTTATCAAGATGAAAACTATATATAGGACTCAGTACGACAGATATAACAAATTTACATAAATCGTCTATACTTATTTTATTTACTATTTCCTCTAATTTATTATTATTTAAATCAGCTATTTTATCTACTGATAACTCGAAAATTATTGTAGTTAATTTAGTAAAACTAGTATCATTTAATTGAGATACAACTAAATAATTAAGAATAGCTTTTAATTTAGTATCATCCAATTGAGATAATTGCATACCAGTTAATTTATCAGCAATATATTCTAATTTAATATTATTTAATTGAATACCAGTTAATTTAGAGGCAATAAATTGTAATTTAGAAATAGTTAATCCATTTAATTGAGCAGAAGTGAGTTTATTTGCAAATATATTAAGGTTATCATTATGAACTAAATTAAGATCAGATGCATTATAAGAATCTATAAGATTTTGGAAATTAGTCATACTAGATAAATTAGGTATGCTTGTACTCTTTATAATTTCTTTTATTTTATTTGGATCGTTTTTATATAATCCATCTAATTGACTACCAGTTAATTTAGAGGCAATAGATTGTAATTTAGTATTATCCAATTGAGATAATTGAAGATAATATAAATAAGGAGCAAATATCTTAAGATTATCTATATTAACAGAATTAAGATCATTTACAGAATAAGAAGTTACAAGATTTGATAAATTAGT
>JFJP01036225.1_pt1 | contig 52084 bp, 51 predicted proteins | sample 431651 | NCBI WGS metagenome assembly JFJP01 (sample SAMN02602958, study PRJNA72255) | Microbial mat metagenome, whole genome shotgun sequencing project. | biome: fresh water; feature: sink hole; material: water; isolation source: purple microbial (photo- and chemosynthetic) mats found in... | reverse complement strand
ACCCCCCGCTCCCCGATGCGGGGAATGAGGGTGCCGTCGGTTACATTGATCACCGGCCGTTCCGAGTGTTCAGCCTTTGGTGATCGGGTCATTTTACTGAAAGCCACTTTGCGGCGATTTCGTCGAGCTTGCCGGAAGCCTTGATTTTTGCGAGACCGTCATTGAGGATCGCGAGCGTCGCGGCATCGCCTTTCTTGACGGCAAGACCGAGCCATTCGTCGGTAAAGGGTTTTCCGACGATCATGAGCTTGTCCTGGAATTTGGGATTTTGGAGGGCGAAGTTGGCGGCGATGGGGCTGTCGGCGACGACGCCGGCGATGCGGCCGATCGCGAGATCTTCGAAGGCGAGTCCGACTTCGTCATAGGAGGCGCTGGTGACGCTGGTTACTTTCTTGATTTCGATGTCGCCGGTGGTGCCGATCTGGGCTCCGACTTTCTTTCCCTTGAGGTCGGCGATGCCGGTCACTCCGGTGGTGCCCTTCTGGACGACCAGAACCTGTCCCGCGTTGGTATAGGGTTCGGAGAAGTCCATTTCCGCCTTGCGCTCTTCGGTGATGGTGACCGAGGAGCTGATGGCGTTGTAGGAACCTGCGGCCAGTCCGGCGAAGATGCCGTCCCAGGCGGTATTGCGTACTTCGATTTCCACGCCGGTTGCTTCTGCGATGGCTGCGAGCATGTCGGGTCCGAATCCGATGATGTTCTTGCTTTCATCGAGGAATTCCATCGGCGGCCATGTTGCATCCGCTGCGATGACCAGTTTGGTCTTGACGGGTTCTGCCGCAGTTGCCGGCGCTTCTTTCTTGGCGCAGCTGACCATGATTCCTGCGGAAACGACACAAAGGGCGGCGATTGCCGCTACACGACGAATATTCATATAAGCCTCCTGAATACATAATACAATTAATTCAGGATACATATTTATACAGGAACTGTCAATAAATGTAATATTTATACAGGCTTAAAGTATGGAAATACGGTTTTTTCCTTCTTTTTTTGCCTTGTATAGCGCCGTATCGGCTCGCAAGAGACATCCGTCGAAGGAATCGCCCGCCTTGCTTTCGGTGATTCCGATGCTGACGGTCTGGTGCAGCTTGTCCCCCGTTTCCGTTGATGTTACATCGGCGATTATGTCCTGGCGAATGCCTTCGGCTATGATATGGGCCGCAAGGGCGTTAGCTCCCGGGAGAAACACGAGAAACTCGTCGCCGCCGTATCTGCAGGCGATGTCGGTTTTACGTACGTGTTTCTTTATTTTGGCGCTGACATTGATGAGCATCACGTCGCCGACAGGATGTCCGTAGGTATCGTTTATGGACTTGAAGTTGTCGAGATCGATCATGATGACGGCGCTTTGGCCCGGTTCGTCGCTTTCGGCCTCGAGGCGCTTTATCAGGTCGTTCAGGTAGCGCCGGTTGTACAGCCCGGTCAGCGAATCCGTGCGGGACAGATCGATGTAGTATTTTTCACGCTCGATGATGACTTCCTTCTCCTTGAGCTGCACCTTGACCTGGTCGAAGATTGCCAGCGTGAAGAGAAGGGAGTCTATCGAAGTTCCGATTATGAAAAAATAGTTGGCCGGTATCTGTACTTCGGCGTAAGCCGCCGTCGACCAGATGAGCGTTCCGGTAAAGAGCGCGCACCAGGCAAGGAGATAATAGCGTGCTTCCCTGTAACCGGTAAAATAAATTCGCGCCGCGGAGGTAATGATGATGAGCGGCACCAGAAATCCGGTGAAATAGGCGATCTTGTTCGCGAGAAAGGTCGATATGAAGAGTCCCGCGAGTGTTTGGGCGATGAAAAGCACCACGAATACGTTGAGAATCATATTGACGACGGGAAGGCGCTTTTTCAGGTTGAGGAACTGTTTGGCGAACAGCATCATGAAAACACCGACCCCCCCGAGGCTCAGCCAGAGAACCGCATTGAGGACCGCGAACGGCATGGGGATGAGGTAGAGGAACCCGTGGACGCAAAAATGGTAGAGAATGAGCGAAAACAGGTATTCCAGGTATATAAAGAAGGTCCGGTTGCGGACGATGACGTACGAAAAAAGGTTGACGCAAAAAATCGCGATCAGGACGCCGAAGAAGGCTCCGAACAGAAGGGTATCGTTGATGGATCCGTTGGTCATTTCCGCGGTATCGACGACCCGAAGCGGAGCCATCATGATCGTCGTGGTCTGTATGCGGACATACACGGGCGCGTCGGGGGGCAGATCGGCCGGAATCTCGAAATTCCATTTTCGGGTCTTGATTTCTATGTTCCGGACATCGGTTTTTTTGCCGGCACGGATCGTTTCGTGACCCGGGAAATAAATATCGATGTTTTCGAGGCTGGTACCGGCGATTTCGAGGTAGCGGCCCGTTTCCTGCTGCCGTGGAGCATCGATGGTGAATTTAAGCCAGAATGCGGAATGCGTACGCTTCCGGTACAGCGTCGGTTTTGTATCAGGGGTGAATTGCGGATCGAGCCGGAGTATATCTTCAAGGCCAAGCGAGGCTCCGGTATCCTCGAACACCGAAAAATTCGATATGCGTGTCGGAGGAAGGGTAGCGGGATCCCGCGGCAGGTATGCCAGGTTGAAACTTACGGCAATGCACAGGGCGGCTATAAGGAAAATAATTTTTTCGAAATGGTTTTTATTTGCAAGCATTATTGAATATCGAGTATAACCGGAAAATGCCGTTTGTCAAATCTGGCGCTCAATAATCCTGTTTTTTAGCCGGACGGGAAAAAAAAACTCCTGAAGGGAAAATACTGCGCAATTATTGCCCGCCTTGAAGCCCCGTTTTCGGGCGAAACCGGTGTTTTGTCGGCAATAACCGCTTTTACCTCTGTTTTTTAGTTGGCACGGTTTTTGCTAATAATAAGCATACACAGCAAGCTGTGAAGGAGAATGTATGAAAAAGACACTTATGATTCTGGTTCTTGTAGCGGCGACGGTAACTGCGGTTTTTGCGAATGGCGCCCGTGACTCGGTAACGGTCGAAGGAAAACTGGCGTTTGTGGAATCCCTTCCGACCATCACGAGCGGCGGAAAGACCTGGATCCTTCCTGCGGGACCGTTCTACCAGATCGCGTACGAGAACAACATCAAGGCCGGCGATACCATCAAGGCCGAGGGTTTCGGCATGGAATGCGAAGATGAAGACGTGACCATCAAGGATGCCTGGTCGCTGATGCCTACCAAGGTGACGGTGAACGGAAAGGCGATCGACCTGACTACCTTCGAAGGTCGGGGCATGATGGGCGGACGCGGCGGACGCGGCGGCATGATGGGCGGACGGGGTTCAGATGACGGACGCGGCATGATGGATGGACGCGGCTATGACGACAACGGCCGCGGCGGACGGGGAAATAACCGCTAATCGTTCCTCAATTTCTTGCACCCCGCAGCAATGCGGGGTACACTTGTTTTCAAGGACAACTATGAAACCGGTACGTTCGACCCGCATAATGGTGATTCTCGTGATTCTGGCGATCGCTCTGTCCGTCAGTTTTGCGGTACTGCTTGTCCGCCAGGAAATGGAACGGCGCCGCTCGGGTATCGAGTACCAAGTCTATCAGATCATGACCGGCATTGTCGACGTCTACAATTCGGGCGGGACCATAGAACCCGCCTATTGGCCGGATCTGAACGGATTCGGCATTTATTCCGCCACCGGCGCGTCGCTGTACCGGTTCGGGACTGCTCCCGAGGCCCTCGTCAACTTTGAAAGCATTTCCCCCCGCGGGGAATCCGGCCTCGAGGGCTCCTCGATGACGATCATCCGGAGGACGGGTGCGGTCATGCCGATGCGCACCGACAACCTGAACCGGCGGGGTATGCGGCAGATGATGCCGCCGATGGATCCAACGCGGATGCCGGGCGGCCGCTTCGTCTTCATCGACATCGATGTCGAAAACCTCCTTCGCGAGGGCCGGCTCGTTTTCATCGCGGTAATTCTGCTTATTTCGGTTTTTGTCAGTATTGTCGCCATGGTCGTTTTTTATTCGCGCAAGCTCGCTATGTACCGCGACCGCGAACAGACGACGGCCCATCTCGTGCAGCTCGGCGAGGCGGCACGGACCCTCGCCCACGAAATCAAGAATCCTCTCGGCGTCATCCGCGTACAGTGCGCGACCCTCAGGCGGACCCTGCCCGAGGAACGTCAGAAAAATATCGGTGTAATAGAAGAAGAAACGGAACGGCTCGTCCTCCTGACCAACCGGGTACGCGATTTCCTGCACAATTCCGACGGCAATCCGGTCGTTTGCGAGGCGCGGTATTTTTTGGAACAGTGCAGGGTACGGTATCCGTCGCGCATCGTCGTCAACGAAAGCGACGTCATCGAAGCGAGCGTGTTGATCGACCGGGAACGGATGGTTCAGGTGCTCGACAATCTGATCGTCAATGCGCTCGAGGCCTCCGAGGGGGCTTCCTCCCTTCCGGAGATTGCCCTTTCGGTCGTCAGGAACCGGGTTCAGTTCCGGGTCGCGGACCGGGGTGCCGGGGTCGCGCCCGAAAATCGCGAGCGGCTTTTCGAGCCGTTCTTTACGACGAAGACGCGCGGTTCCGGCATCGGTCTCGCCCTCGCGCGCCGGTTTATCGAGCAGGCCGCGGGTACGCTGGGGTATGAGGAACGGGTTGGCGGCGGCAGCGTTTTTGTCGTATCGCTGCCGTCTGCGGATAAAGGGGAGACGCACTGATGCAGGAAGAATTACGGAAGGTACTGATCATTGACGACGAGAAAAACTTGCGCGAATCCCTCGCCGAATTCCTCGCGCTCGACGGTTTCGAGTGCACCGGGGCCGCGACCGGGGAAGAAGGCCTGTCCCTCCTCGAAAACACGGTGTTCGACGCCGCCGTTCTCGACCTTCGCATGCCCGGCATGGACGGACTCACCGTATTGCGGAAAATACGCGAAGGAGGACCCGCTCTGCCCGTGATCATGATGAGCGCCCACGGGGATATTTCGGATGCCGTCGCCGCCATGAAATTCGGAGCAGCCGATTATCTGGTCAAGCCTTTCGATCCGGCGGAACTTGTCGTCAGGCTCGACAAGGCGGTCGCCGACAGCCGTCTCCTGCGCATGGCCCGCGTCGGCCAGCGCCTCGATACGTCCCGCCCGGAATCGGGCGCCTGGCTCGGGGACGATCCCGCCATGAAAGAGATCATCGGCCTCATCCGCCGGGTCGCGCCGACGCCTTCGACCGTGCTCATAACCGGCGAGAGCGGTACCGGCAAGGAAGTCGTCGCCCGCGAAATACACCGTGCGAGTCCCCGGGCTGCCGGACCGTTCGTCCCGATCAATGTCGGAGCCGTCCCCGAGAATCTGCTCGAAAGCGAATTGTTCGGCTACGAAAAAGGCGCGTTTACCGGCGCCGACAACCGCAAGACGGGGCTTTTCGAGCTTGCGTCGGGAGGAACCCTTTTTCTGGACGAACTGGGAGAAATGCCCCTTTCAATGCAGGTCAAGATGCTGCGGGTGCTTCAGGATCGTGCCCTCATGCGGGTCGGCGGAAGCCGGCCGATACCCATCGACGTGCGGATAGTCGCCGCCACGAACCGCGACCTCGAAGCCGCCGTCTCCGCCGGAAAATTCCGCGAGGACCTGTATTTCCGGGTGAATGTGATCAGGCTCCGTCTTCCCGCGCTCCGCGAGCGCAGGGCGGACATCGCGCCCCTGGCCGGCCTTTTTCTTTCGCGTTTTGCCCGCGAGATGGGCCGTCCGGTTACCGGTATATCCCCCGAAGCGCTTCGGCTGCTTTCCGCCTATTCCTTTCCGGGAAACATCCGCGAACTTGAGAACAGCATCGAACGGGCCGTCATCCTGTGCGAAACCGTGACCCTCGTTCCCGCCGATTTTGCCCTCGAGGAGCGGCTCGGAAGGATTGCCCCGGCTGATGGTTCGGCCGCTGGTGCGGGTATTCAGGCCGAAGCGCCTGTAACGACGACGGGAACGGGGGCCGTGGCGCCGGCTGTTCCCGCGGCACCGGTTGTTCCTGCGGCGGTCAGCGTTCGCGAAGCCGAAAAAATCGCGGTTCTCGCGGCTCTCGAACGCAACGGCGGCCACCGCGAAAAAACCGCTTCGGAACTCGGCATTTCACGGAGAACCCTGCTCACTAAAATGAAGGAATACAATCTGCTTGACCGGTAGGGATTTTTTTATCCGCGTGCAAAACTTCGCAAACCGTCATACAATTACAGCATGAGTAATGAAACCCTGTACGGGAACACTGTTCCCGCAAAAGTCACACAGAAAGCCGAGCGTCGCTATCGGCACTATGCCAACAAATTCGGTTTTGATCCGGCAAATTCGCCCTCCCTCGTTTCGTATCCCGAAGGATACGGATATGAGGATTTCGGGATCATGAATGTCCGCGACAAAAATCATGTAGTCCCCGGGTATACGGCGGGGCAGGGACAACCCTTCGATACCAAAAACGGCATCATGCTCGGAACCATCCGCATGGGATTCGGCCATTGCCGCATGGCGATCGCGCTCGCGTCCGCCGCGCATTCGATGGGACACACGCCGTATTGGCTCGACCTCATGTCGTTTCCCGACAACGCGGCGAGCAAGACCATCAAGTCGCTCGAGGATCTCTATAACCTCGGTTCCCGGATTTCGCAGCGTTCGAAGCTGTTCGACAAGTACATCTGGGAATACGTGACGAGCGTTGCGGCGCAAAAGCTGACCTTCTCGGTCGAAGAACGGGCTTTGTCCCGCATCTTCGTTCCATTATACAAGGATATTCCCAAGGACATGCCTTTTTTCTCGACCCACCCCTGGACGGGACATGCGGCGATCGGCGCAGGCATGGGCAATGTGGTCACCATAATCCCCGACAATTATCCGATCGCCTTCCATGTAGTCGAAGGCAGTACCCATGTCGTACAGTCTCCCTCGACCTTCATGGGTTACCGGACCTTCCATTCGATGGGCACGGGACTCAATCTCGAGCACATGATGCCTCCCGACGACATCCGGATGGTCGGCCATTATATCGACCACGAAATAGTCACCGGAATCGAAGCCGACTGCGCCGCGCGCATCAGGCGCCTCAGGAACGGCGAGACCCGCCGTTTTCTCCTGACCATGGGCGGTGCGGGAGCGCAGGTACTCCGCTTCGCGGACATCGCGCGGACCTGCAAAGGAGCGATCGAGACGAAAAAAGTAGCGCTCCTGATCAACATGGGAGACCACAAGGGTCGCTGGGCCGATCTCGAGGCGATGTTCCGCGCGGATGGAATCCAATGGACCATGCACACCGACTGGCGCGAATCCCGCGCTTTCATCGCCGAAGCTGCGGAAAAACCGGTCAGCGGCGTACATGTCTTCCTCCACCACGAATTCTATTCGGCGGTGTACGCGACGAACCTGTTGATGCGGGTATCGGATGTGATGATAACGAAACCGAGCGAGTTGTCTTTCTATCCGGTGCCGAAACTGTTCATCCAGCGGGTGGGACGGCACGAGGCCTGGGGTGCGATCCGGGGCGCGGAAATCGGCGACGGGACGATCGAGACCGCTTCGGTTACTGGACTGCACCGTACGTTGAAGCTTCTGATCGAAGACGGGGATTTGCTGGAATTGTATTGCACGCATATTCTCAGGAACTGGAAATACGGTCTGTATGACGGCGCGTATAACGCCATCAAGCTGGCAGTGGACCGGCGCTGATCTTTATTTGACCACCACTACCGAGGCAATCCTGCCGTCGCGGGTGTAGACCCGTTCGGCATTGGTATTGTCCGGCAGCTGGCTGGTACCCTCGAAGTACGCGTAATACCAGGTGCCTTCGGGCAGGGGCAGCACCAGTTCGTATTGGCCGGGCCGGATTTCGTTCATGTCGTACATGAAAGGATCCCAGTTGTTGAAGTTGCCGGCGAGACGGATGATGCTTCCCGGTTTGCCGTTGCAGGTGAACCGGACTTGTCCGCGGTTTACGTTCTGCGTCTGGAAAATCTCGTAATAGTCGACGCTCAGGGTGGAAACGTTCATACCGCTGTCATAATCGTAAGCGGTACCCGAATTCAGGGGATCAGTCGTCCAGAGCCCGTCGATGACCATCCGGTAACGGATTTCGTTCATTCCCGGCGGAATTTCCGCGATATAAAAAAGAATTTGCTCCCGCAGGTTTCCTTCGGCGTCCTTTTGCGGTTTTCCGAGTTCATCCCGACGAACGATTCGCTGGTAGGACCATATATTCTTGTATTTTTCGTGCTCGAAAGCGATACCCACGTGGCGTGCGTCGCTTTCGGCCGTGAAAATGATATATTTACCCGATATTACGGGTTCCCGCACCCTGGATATGAGCGCGACGAGGTTGTTGTAGGTTACCTGCTCGATCCCGGCGCCGAAGACCGGAGGGGCAAGTACGAGTAGTGCGATGAGGGTATAGTATAATCGTTTCATAATGCTTCTTTACAATTGTCGGAAAATCCTTCAGAATCTTGAGAAGTGCTGTTGATTAAAGTCCGTCCCTAAAAAAACCGATTGTGTAATAATACAGGAATTGTACAGGAAGGCCATGCCCGGATTAAAGGAACTGTCAAATTTCAGAGACGAACTCGGCAATCTCGGGCACGAACGTGAAGTAACCGCTGCACGCGGTGAAATCTATGAAGAACTGCCCTTTCCGGCGGAGCCCGCGGCAGCCATGTCCGATCTGAACGTTGACGACCTGCTTGCCGGGATCGGAAACGATACCGGCGAGGGTGTCGGCGAAACCTTCTCCGATACCGCCGTCCCCCCGGACCCGGCTGATTTCCCGGAAACCTTCGAAAACTCCGAAGTTGCCGACTCTACCGACGGAATGCCCGATTTCGGCAGCTTTGACGATATCCTGTCCTCTTTGCCCATCGAAGAAGAAGCTTCCGACGCACGCAATGACGATTCCGCTCCCCTGGAATCCTTTGAAGAAGCGGAATCGTTTGAGGCTGGGGAAACGTCCGCCGCTCCGGAACCGGAGGACCCCTTCGGGATTCCGGAAAACCTTTTGTCCGGTTTTGCCGACGAGATCGAACAGGGCCGTGCCGAGGATTCGGGATTTTCGCTGCCCGACTTCGACATGGAAATGCCCGAGATTCCCGATACCCCGGCCCTGGGCGAGATCCCCATGCCCGATTTCAACTTCGACGGCGATTCCGCAATGGATACGGGAGAGGCCTCCGAGGCCGAAGAAATTACCGATCTTGACGAAATGCCCGAAGCCGTGGAGGCCGACGAAGCTGCCGAAGCCGTGGATGAATTCGAGGAGATGGATTTTACTCCCGACTTCGAGATGGACAAGCCTTCATCCGCCAATAAACCGAAAACGAAGGTTGTCGAGGAGTCTTTTCCGGGATTCGAGGACTTTGACGCCGCAGAGATGGAAAGCCCGTCATTCAAACCGGCCGATGATGATTTTTCGGATTTTTCGGTACCTGAAGATCTTGATATAGGCAGTCCCGAAAAAGCGGACGCTTCCGGAACCATCCCCGATCTGGACGGCTTCGACGGCTTCAGCCTCGATACCGATTTTCTCAAGACAAGCATAGATTCTTCCGTATCAACCACCGACGATTTTCATATTCCCGGTTTTTCGGATTTTACCTCGAGTACGGCCCGTCCTGCGCTTTCGGATTTTCCCCAGGACACCGTAATTCCGAAGAAAGGGGGAAAAAAAGAGGTTCCCCTCAAGATTTCCGATGAAGACTTCCTGCGTTTTCTGGAGGTGCTCGCCTCGTATCCCCTCAATCTGAGAATTGCGGTCGAGGAATATCTTTCAGGTACAGCCGGAACCGAAATCCAGAAGATGTCTTTCGTCCAGGAAGTTCTTTCGCACGCATCCGTCCGGAAAATCGCCCGGTTGCTCGAAACCGCCCTGGACCGTTCCATCCCCATTCCGAAGGACTACGAGAAGAAAACGGTTGCCGACTACGAGAAGGAAAAGGCATCGCTGCGATACGTGTTCATGAATCGCATTCTTCCGGGGATGGTTCTTTTTACGATAGTAGCCGTACTTGCGGCCTGTGTCTCCTTTCTGTCGTACCAGTTCATTTACCGGCCGCTCGCGGCCGAAAGCCTGTACAAACGGGGGTATACGGCGATCGAGGAAGGCCGCTATTCCCAGTCGATATCGCTCTTCGAGGAAGCCGTCAGGCTTTGGGAAAAGAAGCAATGGTACTTCAAATATGCCCGGGCATTCCGCGAGAAAAAACAGTATATTTCGGCGGAAATGATGTACGAGCGCCTGCTTGACCGCTATGACAACGACAAGGAGGCCGGACTCGAATACGCGCAGATGCTCCGCGGGGATTTGCGGAACTTCGAGGCTGCGGAGAAAATACTGAAAAGACGACTGCTCGATTACTATGTGAACGACAAGGACGGTCTGATGCTGCTCGGCGATACCTATCTCGATTGGGCCGAGGAAGATCCCTCGAAATTCGAGGAAGCGCGCCGTACCTACGCGATGCTGATAGAATTGTACGGAACACAGGATCCCTTCCTCTCCCGCATGATGCGGTATTTCATCCGGATCGACAATCTCGCCGAGGTGCTTCCGCTCAAGGACCATTTCATGGAAAAGAAGGCGAAGATCGGAGCCGAGGATCTCGTGGAACTGGGCGGGTATCTGCTCGAAAAACGGTACAATCCGCAGCCCGGCGAAAGCGAATTCATGCGGAGCAAGATAGAGGACGTACGTACGCTGCTCGACCGGGCGCTCAAGGCCGACGATACGAGTCCCGAAGCGCATTACAATATGGGCCGTTTCTTCATCTGGAATTACAAGAACGAACCGGCAATTATGGCGCTCGAGGAATCGCTGCGCAATTTCGAACAGGTTTCCACGATGTCTCCCAAACGGGTGCTTACCCGCATCGATGCATACCGGCTGCTCGGTAACCTGTACGGCGAAAACAAGGAATATCTTAAAGCGCGGGATTTCTATACCCGGGGTATTGTCTTTTACGAAGAACAGCGTCAAAACCGCACCGTAAAGCAGGATCCCCGTGTCGGCAAGCTGTATGCGTCCTATGCGGACATCGACTATTTCATTACCGGCGATCTCGACAGCGCTTTTCTCAATTATACCAAGGCGACGCGCGAACTCGCCGACACGCCGTCAATCCGGTACCGTCTCGGCTATATCGGCTACCAGAAACAGGACTTCGAAGCGGCCTTGCGGGAATTCACCCTCACCCATGCCGAAATGCCCGGTGACAGGAATTTGCTGTACAGTTACGGCAGCACCTTGTACCGGCGTGGAGACTTTTATGCTTCCCAGGGATATCTCGAACGGCTCATGGGCATGCTTGATGCCGAGCGTATCCGGAAAGGCATCGTTTTCCCGCAGGTTCGTATCGATCACGGAGCGTTCGTCCAGCAATACATGCATGCCGCCAACAACCTCGGCGTAACTCTGAACAAGCTCGCGAACAGGACGGGCGACTCGAAAAAGAACGCACGGGCCTTCGCTCTTCTTTCGGAATCGACCCGGGCCTGGGACGCGCTGACCCGAAATCCCGAGACGCTTGTCCGCGCCCAGGGAACGAATCTGGCATATCTCAATATCCAGAACATGACCCATCCCCGTCCTGATTTCCAGCCGGATATCTATGCCGACATCCCCAATATCCTGGAAGGCGAGAAGGCCTTGCAGCAGCGGGATGACCAGTAAAATTCCCTCCATACCCTTGCAAAACAGCACGTACCCTGCTATTATAAAAAAACCGGACGTTTAACTCAGCGGTAGAGTGCTACCTTCACACGGTAGAAGTCACTGGTTCAAATCCAGTAACGTCCAAAAAAAGAATTTCCGTCCCGATCTGGCTTGCGCACTTCACACGGTAGAAGTCACTGGTTCAAATCCAGTAACGTCCAAAAAAAGAATTGTATTTTGCCCGGACGGCGTACCTATTCATTAATCAAATAGATGTTATACTATGATCCCATGAAACGCGCCCTTATCGGGTTTATCTCGGATTTCAGATATCGCAAGATTTCACAGACATCGACCATCAACGATCTGCTTAAAGAATTTTTCCGCAAGACGATTCATATCTGCGCATCGTTTGTTCCCCTGCTGGCCGACTGGAATTACCTCTGGACATTGATAGCACTCGCTTTTGTCGTCTTTTTTTACGTTTTTTGTGAATACCGCCGTCTGACCGGCAATTCCATTCCGGTCATATCGTTCATTACCGCTTATGCCGCACGTACGAGAGATGAAGGACGATTTGTGCTCGGTCCGGTCACCATGGCCTTGGGAGTGCTTTTTACACTGATCCTGTTTCCGCCCGAATCCGCAAAGATCGGTATTTTCGCCCTCGCATTCGGTGACGGCATCGCAAGTCTTTCCGGTAAGATATTCGGGCGGATCAAAATTCCCTTTACCAACGGAAAAACCGTTGAAGGCAGCACCGCCTGCTTTTTTGCGGTCTTTTTTTCCACTTTGATGGTTACCCGCGAGCCGCTTCTGTCGCTTGAAGTGGCGTTTTTGGCAGTGGTCATAGAGGTGTTCCCGATTCGGGATTATGACAACCTGCTCATTCCCCTCCTGATCGCCGGATTCGTGTTTTTTCTGGTATAGCCTTTACTGCCACAGATAGTATCGGTGGATGGGATTCAGGTACAGCCAGGATCCGCCAAAAAACAATAGTACCCCTGCAACCAAAAAAAGCCAGGTATCGCAGACGGCGAGCAGCGAATAACCGGCAAGCAGCACGGCGACACCTCCCGCCGAACGGGAATATTCAGGTATGTTTCGTGTAAATCCGAGAATGAGATACGACAGTGCGCTCAGGATCCCGAGCAGGATCAAAAAAAACCTGATCGTATCCCGGTAACCCGAAGCCAGCAGGAAAATGGAACTCATGTTGCCCGAATTGACTGGAATCGCCGATGACAGACTGAAAGAGAAAAAAGCAAGAAGGAAAATGCTCGGGCCGAGCTGCTGGAGGGTTTTTCCCGACGCGAATACCGCGCTCGACAACAGTGCGAGCAGGGTGAATATCCTGCTGAAAAAAACCAAACGGGAAATCGTCACCGAGAAAAAATTGGCATAGGTCCACAACCCGTACAGCGGTATCAAAAGCCGCAGCGATTCGAAGGAAACCGCGAATACGCAAGCCGCGAAAAAAGTAATCTCCACGGTTTGGGTTTTTTCGAAGGAGAAAAGGATGTACAGAAGACCGGCCAACGAAAAAAAAGGAAAGACGCCGATGGCCAGGATCGTCGCGAGCGGGCTGTAAGGCGCGAATCGCAAGCCTTCCAGAACGGATGTCGGCCGGAATCCCGGGGTGTCCTGGGGAAGGGCCTGCCGGACCAGCATGAGGATCAGGCTCGCGAAGGCGGCGATCGCCAGGACGAGCGAGATGAAGGCCGCGATTTTAATGAAACGGTTTCTGGCTGCGATAGTCATACCGCGATGATACCACCAAAAACGCGTTAAGGGAATCTCAAGTCGCTTGTCCTACCTGTCGATACTATTAGTATAATTTTCAGGGAGAAGTCTATGAAAAAAATTGTACTGGCGATTTTCTGCATTGTCTCGACGGTTTTCTTGTATGCCGGAGACGTGGCCACTTTCGTCGACCTCGGCTTTTCCGCGGATGGAACCCGGTTTGTCTTCGGACAATATGGAACCACGGATACGGATTTTCGCGCCTATGCCGACGTTTTCTGCGTCGATACGGTCAAGAATGATTTCGTGCCGAACGGTTTTTTTTCGACGCTTCCCTCCGTCGCGACGTCGGGCAAGGACGGGCGCGGGGTTTTTGCCGCCCTGCAGAACGATGCCGCGCCTTTCCTCAAGAAGCTGGGAGTGGATAGCGCCTTGCAGGGACGGGCGCTTTATGTACGGGCCGAAAACGGAACTCCGGCGGATTCCCTGGAATTCAGGGACTTCGAGACAGGTACCGACTATTCCGTGACGATCCATACGCTTGTCGAAGGGGCGGGTGCGTCCGTAAGGGCGTCATTTTATCTCGTGGTCGAAATACGGAAGGAGGGATCCAAGCCGGTCCGGAAAACGGTCGGTATTCCCGGTTATCTCCGCGAAGGCGTAACGGCGTATCTTGTGCGGCGGATCATTTCCGACGCCTCCGGTAAATCGGTGGTATTCATCATCGAAAAGGAGCTGTTCGAGAAGAAAGGAAATTCCGCGCGCTACATGGTGGAAACCCTCCGGCTCTGACATCCTTTCAGTTTTCCCCGATTACTTCCCTGAAAATCTGGAATACCGATTTCGAATCTTCCGACAGGACTCTTACGAGAATCCTGTCGTTTTTAAATTCAGCTCCCATCCAGATCGCTTCGAGCCATACGGCCTCTGCGGCTTCCCTCCATGTTTCCCTGTTTTCCGTTTCCGTTCCCTGCGTAAAAAGATACTTCCCCGGGGGAATTTCCCCCGCTTCGCCGTCGATGGCCAGATGCTGTCGGGGTTCCGGCTCGAGGTTGTTCCTTCCCACGAGCGAACGGCATTCGTGGATCGCGATCGTGCCGTCCCCGGCCGGTTGAACGTGTTCCACGGAAATCGCCCGGTGGAGTTCGAGTTTTCTGACGGTGTATTTCATCCGTAAAAGATAGCAGAAAAGCAGGCAAAAATCGAGATCCCCGCGAAAAATACCGCAGGAGGATATTGTATGAACAGACTTGCCGGACTGGCGTTGATCGCCTGCTCCATTTGTTTTACCGCCTGCTCGTCCTGCGCGATGGATCCATCCGTCGTGTCGGTTTGGGGTGGGGATTTTTCCGTACCCGAAATCATATCTCTCGTCACCGTGGACAAGGCGGAAATAGCCGCGCAATTTACCTCGGCGGTGACCGTGTCGAAGGCGTTCGTCGTGATACCGGGCGATTCTGAGACCGGCATCCCCGTGGACTGGCTTCCGGGAACCGAGGGGAATTCCGTCCGGTTCCTGCTCGAAGGCGCCGTCGGGGTCGGGGTCCAGGCCGCGCTTTCCGCGACCGTAACCGACGAGCGGGGCAATACGCTTTCCTTTTCCATGCCCTTCACGGGATATAACGACAGGGTCGCCACGCTGCTCATCAACGAGGTGCGTACGGATTATTCGAAACCGAAAGTGGAATACATCGAGTTTCTCGTGCTCAAGGAAGGAAATCTCGGCGGTATTGAAATCTGCAATGCGATGAATACCGTCCGGCCGTTCTGGGAATTTCCGGCGGTGGAGGTTTCCGCGGGGGATTTCATCCTGTATCATTTGCGTTCGGTCGAGGAGGGCCTGGTGGACGAGACCGACGCCATCGACGTATCCGCGGGAATCGACGCCCGACCGCTTGCCCGGGATTTCTGGGATACACTGACAAGCGCCCCGCTCAAAAAAACGAATGTCATCATCCTGCGGGACCGGAAGGGCGGTACGATCATGGATGCACTGCTCAGCGCGGAGTCGGAAAAAACCGATTGGCCGAACGGGACCGTCGCGAGCGCTGCCGAGGCGGCGGTTACCGAGGGAGCCTGGCTTCCCGGTCCGCTCGTTTCCGATGCCGTCGTCAGCACCGGCACGAGCCCGACCAGAACCCTCGGACGAAGCACGGATTCGGCCGATTCGGGCGCCAAGACCGACTGGGCGATTTGCGCGACGGGAAAATGAATACGGAAAATAGGGTACTATAGGGGTTGGAACGGGAGGATTTATGGCAGAACTATTGGCTCCGGCAGGCAACCCTGAAGCACTGGACGCGGCTATCAACGAAGGGGCCGATGCCGTATATCTCGGCCTGAAGAGCTTCAATGCCCGTCTCCGGTCGTCCAATTTCGCCTGGTCCCAATTCGAGGGGACGGTAGATTCGCTCCATAAAAAAGGCAAGAAGGTTTTCGTCGCCGTCAACACGGTCTTGCAGGAAAGCGAGACGGAACGGATGTTCCGCTTTCTCGCCTATCTCGACAAGATCGGGCCGGACGGACTGATAGTCCAGGATTTCGGGGTGCTGAACATGGCCCGGACCCATTACCCCAAGCTCCGCATCCATGCCTCGACCCAGATGAACATCGCGAGCGCACGGGCCGCAAATACCATGAGCAGGGCGGGCGTTTCCCGTGTCGTGCTCGCGCGCGAGCTCGGGCTCGCCGAGGTGCAGGATATAAAAGCCCGTTCGTCATGCGAGCTCGAGGTCTTCGTGCACGGCGCGCTGTGCGTCAGCGAATCGGGCTTGTGTCTTTTTTCGAGCTATCTCGGCGGTAAATCCGCCAACCGGGGCCTCTGCTCGCAGGCATGCCGGCGGCTGTACAGCGCCGAAGTTTCCGGCGGCAAGCAGCAGGGCTATTTCTTCTCGCCCCACGACCTGCAGCTCATCGACCATATTCCCGACCTCGTGCAGGCCGGCGTCCATTCCTTCAAGATAGAAGGCCGCATGAAAAGCGCGGATTACGTCGGGACAGTCGTGGCGGCCTACCGGTACATGCTCGACAATTGGGAGACCGACCGGAAAGGCGCCGCCGAAACGGCCAAGCGGATGCTCGCGAACGACTTTGCCCGGGCGAAGACCCGTTACTGGTACGATTCCCCGAAGGCCGAAAACATCCTCAATCCCGACCAGGACGGCGGTACCGGAATTTATCTCGGGAAAATCGACCGTATGAAAAACGAGGAAGACGGCCGCTACGCCACGCTCAAAGGCGGCTCGTACGATCCCGACGAGGGCGATTCGCTCCGTCTGCACCGGAAGGACGATTCTGGCCGCGAAAGCCACAAGATCAAGGAAATACGCGTCGACGGAAACCTCCGCTGGATCGATATTCCGGCGGGCTTCGGCACCGGGGATTCCGTATACCTCATCCAGACCAAGAACATGTCCCGAAGGTATTCGCATGTCATGCCCAAGGATTTATCCCTGTTCCGCAGCCAGCCGGGCGACGAAAAACTTCCGGCACTCAAGCTCGAAATACCCGTGCATCCCGCGAAGCAGGACGAGGCGAAGGCCCCCGCAAAGCACCTCAAGGGCGACACCTTCGATTTTCCGGAAGGCGTCTACATGCAGGTGTCGACTATCGAAGATCTCTACGCGATCCTGACCGACAGACCCGTGCGCGCCATCCTCGAACTGAATCGCAACACCATTCCCTCGCTTCTCGGCCTTCCGGGTCCCGACGGCCAGGCAAACACCCGCGTGCTTCCCTTTTCGAAGCGCGAACTCATCCTGTCCATCGATCCCTATCTGCCGCAGGCCCTCGAGGACGGCCTTTCGACTTCCCTCGACGAACTGATAGAGAACGGCTATTCGCAGTTTATCGTCAACAATCCCGGCCACATCGGAATGCTACGCAACCGCGGGCTCAAGCTGATCGCCGGACCCTACCTTTTTACGTTCAACCGGTGGGCCGTCGACTGGATTCTCAAGCAGGGTCTGTCCACCATAATCACTCCGCTCGAGAATTCGAAAGACAACCTCGAATCGTCGATAGATCCTTCGTTCCGAAGCCAGATCATGGTTACGGTGTTCGCGTATCCCGCGCTCTTCCGGATGCGGTTCAAGCTGCCGGAAAACTACAATTTCACTTTTTTCTCGGATCGCCAAAGTGGCGTGTTCAAGGCGCTGTCGACCGAGGACGGATCGTTCGTGCTGCCCGAAAACCCGTTCTCCATCGCGGACAAGGCCGCGTACATCAGGAAAAGCGGGTTCAACAGGCTTCTCATCGACCTTTCCAAGACCCGTGTCGCCAAGCAGGAATTCCGCATGATAATGGACTCGTTCCGCAAGGGCGTCACGCTTCCGGATGTCTCGCGCTTCAACTGGAAGGACGGCTTCTACGATCCCGACCGGATGGAGGAATTGAAGCAGATGACCGAGCGCGCCAATTTCCGCAAGGTGCATTCGAAGGTTTCCGAAAAGACGGGGCGGGCACCGAAGGCTTCGCAGAAAAAAACGGGCGCGGTACGTAAATCCCCGCAGTCCGGGAAGCCGGCCAAAACCGCAAAACCGGCGAAACCCCGCAAGTGAAGAACCGGAGATCCGGATATTGTAGGATGAAAAAAAGCCGCGTGTGCGGCTTTTTTGTTTTCTAGCTGATGTTCCGGATCAGATGCAGGATATACAGCTCCACGTAGGCGAGCAGGGCGTCCCTGTTTTTTATCTTGACGAGCCCCGGCGTGTCGACCAGGGTATTCGCGAGGTTCTCGACCCGTGCGAGATCGAACGTCGAAGCTTTCAACGTCTTGAGGATGCGGCGGATATAGTCGCGGATAAGGGAGTTGACGTCCTCGGTGAGATTGACCTTGCCTTGCGGATCCAGGGTGCGGTTCCAGATGTCGCGCTGCGTCTTGATCTCGGCCGCAAGCGTCGAATCCGCGGGAACCAGTTTTTTTTCGATGATCGACACCGCTTTTTTCAACTCGGCCTTGCGTTGCTGTTTTCTGTCGCTTGCATCGCCGCCTTTCCCGCTCTCGTCGTTTTCGTTTTTCTTGTCGATGGATTTGGACGGGGGCCTGGCTGTCGTCTTTTGTTTCGGGGGCCGGTGGAAAAAGGCGAAAATGGCGGAGATGATCGGAACCGTATACCAGAACGGGAGGAGTATCCGCGTATCGGTGAGCAGTTCCTGGCGGTTCAGCATCAAGAGTTCGGAGTAGGACAGCAAACGCCCATGATCGAACATCTTGAATCCGTTCGGTTCCTCCGTATTCTTGCCGCCGTTCTCGAGCGAGAGGAGCGCGATGAAGGATGCGTTGAGAACGGCATGCAGGATCGGCGCGGACTTGCGGCAGACGCTCTCAACCTTGCGCTCGAAGTCCTGCTGGTTTTTCATCGCTTCTTCCTGCCGGTAGGAACTGAGCAGCTGGTACCATTCGTGGGTTATCACGTCCTTGATGATCTTGCGGCTTTCGTTCGACAGGCGCAGGACCAGCGGATACACCTTTTCCTTGAGGACGAAAAAACGATTCCGCTGCTCGGTCTTGAAGACGAGCATGTAGGACAGGGTATCGAAGCCGGCCTCGGTGGTTTTTTCCTTGATGTACGATTCGAGATCAGTGTTTTTATATTGCCCGAGCAGCGGTACACCGCGCGAGTCGACGAAGCGCATTATGGATTCCATGTCGTAATAGTACGGCGGTTTCTGGAAGCACAATTCGAGGTTCTTGAGCGCCGTCTCCCTCTGGAGATCCTGCTGTGCCTTGTTTTTGTAGTAATTGTTGAGGTATTCGGTTATATATACGGCTTGGAGGAGCGAATTCTCCTCGGGCGTTTTCTCGTTTTTTTTGCTGTAATCCTGCCGGATGAAGGAGCACATGAAGCTCCAGAACAGGAACGCCTCGCCCGAATGCTTGAGCGATCGCAGAGATTCGGTCGGCCGTGTCTGGAACTGTACGAGATGGTTCTTGATCGACAGCTCCTTTCCCGGATTCGCCACCATCATGCGTTTCTGGATATAATCCCGGGATTCGTCCTTGTGCAGGAACAGGCGGATCTTCGACATCGAGAGTACAAGCAGTTTTTCGGGGGAGATCGATCCGGGAAATATCGCCGGCGGCGTTTCGTCAGGAAAAATCAGCTGGTTCAGATACGCGTTCGTCCGGTCTCCGTTTTCCATCAGTGCGAGAAAATCGCTGGTAATGTAGACAGGCTTGAGTATCGAGGGGGGGAAACCGGAGGGAATTTCCGATGCCAAGGGGAAGGGAATTTCCGGATGGTCGTCCAGGTCCCGATAGCGCTGTATCATGCGGTCTATATAAAAATAGGGTACGAAGACATTTTTCTTGCCTTTATTATCTGTCGACAGGACCACTTTCGATGCCGTCTCCAGTATTTCCAGTTCTTTCGTTACTGTGGAAACCGTATCATCCAGATATTTGACGAGATCAGGTGCGTCCTGAATATAGTGACGGGCATATTTTTGCAGATATTCGCAAAAATCGGCTATACTGATCGTGGGAGAATCCAGTTTGCTGGTGTACAGTCTGAGAAGTACCGATAATTCGGTTGGGGTGGCCATGAAATCAGTCTACTATATAACTCTTATTTTCTCAATGATGTTTTACCCCCTTTTTCCCGCCGAAACCGCCGCGCCGACGGGTCTTGCGGTGCTCAAGGAGGGAACCGTTCCGGTAAAGGGACTTCCCTTTTTCGGAACCAATCGCATTCCGGCGCTTTATGGGAGATATGAGAGCGTCGACGGGTATTCTGTTTCGGTATGGGCGGTCAATGAAGCGCTTTATTTCGATCCCGCCAAATGGACAAGCGAAAAAAGGGGAATACTTCAAGTTGATACTACCGTCACCGGGGATAAAAATCGCATATGGATCGTCAAGAGGGAACTATCGATGCGACAGGAATTGTCTTCGGCATCTGTTTGGTATTTCGCTGCGGAATTCCCGCTTGCGATTCCGGATTCTATTTGTACGGTTTTTTATGAAGCCTTCATGACGCGAACCGAATTTTTCTTTTCGTCCGCGCGTCGATATTCCGATTTAAGCTTTCCCGCAGCCATACCGGCCGCGGGAAAGTAATCGCTGCCCGGGAATATTATTTCTTCGCGGCGGGGCGTCCGGGTTTTTTCATGGCGGTTGCCGCAGGGGCATCGGCGGGCTTGGCCGCATCCTTTACCGCAGGTTTTGCCGCAGGTTTTTTAGCGGCGGCTTTTTTTGCGGGCTTGGCGGCTTTCGCTGCTTTTGCCTTGGCGGGGGCCTTCGCGCCTTTGACCGGCTTCGCGGCTTTTACGGGTGCGGGTTTCGGGGTAAGGAATGTCTTGATGTCATCGCTGATGATTTTTCCGAGACCCTTGATCGCATCGGCTTTCGCGTCCGGCACGTTCACGAACGTGGCGCTGACGGCAGTGGCCTTGCCGTCTTCGGCGTCGGCGAAGTTGATGACCGCGATCACGGGGAGGGCTGCCTTGTCGGCATCGGTGACGGGGAGGGTGCGGACGATCAATTTCTTGTCAGCCTTGAAAATTCCGGCTTTGCCGAAAAGTTTGGAAGCCTTGTGAAGTTTCGCAAAGTCCGGATTCGTAAAACAGTCGGTGACTTTTTTCGAAGGAAATTTTGCGACGAACGAAAAGGTAACTACTTTCATAAGTTATACTCCTGTATAGAAATGCTTCTTATAGTATAAGTCAATGGATCGATACTGGTCAATAACCAAAAAAAGTTGTAGTGTCGGAATATTCTGAAGTTGTGGAGTGTACGCATGTTTGCCAAACGTTTTTCCGATTTGCGCCCGTATGTTCCGGGCGAACAGCCTGTCGATCGCGAGTACATCAAGCTGAACGCCAACGAAAATCCGTATTCGCCCTCGCCGCGCGTGGCATCGGCTTTGCGCGACTTCGATCCCGACCTGCTGCGCCTGTATCCAGACCCCGATGCGAACGGTCTTCGCGACGCGATCGCCGAAATGGCCGGACCGACCGTCACACGGGACATGATTTTCGCGGGCAACGGTTCCGACGAAGTCCTCTCCTTCGTCTTTTTCACGTTTTTCGATCCGGATCATCCCTTGCTGTTTCCCGAACATACGTACAGCTTTTATCCGGTGTATGCCGGTTACTACGGTATTCCTTTCAAGAAAATCCCGCTTCGAAAGGATTTTTCGATAGACATCGAGCAGCTCCTCGCCGGGAAAAGTTCGGGCGTCATTTTCGCCAACCCGAACGCCCCCACGGGCATCTATCTGCCCCTGGCGCAGATCAAATCGCTTCTCGACCGTTATCCGGCCGACCGTGTCGTCGTCGTGGACGAGGCTTACATCGATTTCGGGGGCGAGTCCGCCGTTTCCCTTCTCCGGGAGTACGACAATCTCGTGATCATCCGGACCTTCTCGAAAAGTTTCTGCTTTGCCGGAGCCCGGCTCGGGTACGTCATCGCCAATCCAGCCTTGATCCGCGCGCTCTTCACCACAAAAAATTCATTCAATCATTTTCCGGTGGATGCGCTCACGCAGCGGATCGGAATCGCGGCCTGCGAGGACAGTGATTATTACCTGAAAGTGTGCGAAACGATCGGCCGGACTCGCGACGGTTTCGCCGAAACGCTCCGGGGTGCCGGCTGGGAGGTGCTTCCCTCGATGGCCAATTTCGTTTTTACGCGGAAGAAAGGCTTGTCGGGACGTACGATTTACGAAACGCTCAAAGCGGGCGGAATACTCGTCAGATATTTCGACATTCCTGGAATAACCGACTTCGTCCGCATATCGATCGGAAAACCGGACGAGATGCTTCGTCTCGTCGATGCAATGAAAGGAGTATGAGAGTATGAAGGTTTTGATTATCTCCGACGGGCACGGCGCGACCGAGCAGCTGGACAAACTCGAAAGCGTCGCGAATACCGCCGACCTGGTGCTGTTCGCCGGCGACTTTGCCCGTTTCGGCGCGAGCGAGACGGGCCTTCCGTTTCTCGAGCGGCTCGCCGCCCTTCATGACCGGGTATTCGCCGTATCGGGCAATTGCGACGAGATCGATTTTCGCGACACGCTGGAAGAATACGACCTCAGCATAGAAGGATCCCTCTCTTATTTCAACGGGCTCCTGTTTTCGGGCTCCGGCGGCGCCCTGTTCCATACGGGCGTTACTCCGAACGAACGGTCCGACGGGGAGCTTGTCGGCGATCTCGCGCTCGTCGCGGAAAGCGTTCCCGAGGAGGCGCTCGCCGATGGGAGTCCCTGGGAGAACCTGGTGCTGGTAGTGCACAATCCGCCGAAGGATACCGCTCTGGATTGCGTCGGGAAGGATGTCCACGTGGGTTCCCCGCTGGTACGTAAATTCATCGAAACCTACAAGCCGCTTCTCGTCATTTCGGGCCACATCCATGAATCGTTCGCGGTCGACAGGCTTGGGCCGACTACCCTCGTGAATCCGGGAGCGCTCGCCGAGGGTCGGTATGCCGTCGCCGAGATTACCGGCGGCAAGACTCAGCCGTTCGCCGTCGCGTCGGTAGAACTGCGTAACTTGTAGGAATTGGGAACGAGCCGGTCAGTAGGACTGTTCCATGGTTTTCAACATCCGGAAAAGCATGGCATTCACGGGAACGGGAATGCCGTGCTTTTTTCCGAGAGCGATCACCGTTCCCGAAAAAAGTTCAACTTCGGTTTTCCTTCCCGCCTCGACGTCCTGGCACATCGAGGTTTTTCCTCCGTCGGCGAGACCGTCGAGGGTGCGGTACACGGTCAGTTTATCGTCGGCGGCCAGCATGATGCCTTCTGCGGCTGCGAGGGCGATGACTTCGTCCATCGCGGCTTCGAGGAGCTCGGCCGCTTCGGGGACCATCGAGGCCGTTTTGAGGATTTTATACGGACGGCGCAGGATGGCGGTAACCTGGTTGAGGCCGACATTCATCATGAATTTGAACCAGAGCCGGTTGAGCATGTTTTCCGGAACGGTATAGGCGATTCCGGTCCGGTCGAAAAACGACGCGATCGCCTGGACCCGTGGCGAGCGCACGGTACCGTTTACGGCATCGCCGAAAAAAACGGTGCCGGTCTTCGAAAAAGTCGTCCGGTTCCCCTCGTGGCCCGCATCCGTCCCGATGATCATCGCGTAGGGGATTCGGTCCTTTCCGTACGTCGCGCCGGTTATTTCCTCGCTGGATATCCCGTTGAGGAGAGAAAGCATCAAGGTATCGGGCCCGACATGGTTTTTCAGGTCTTCGAGCACCTGTCCCAGATGGTGGAATTTGCAGGCAATGACCACCAGGTCCGGCTTCGAAGCGGATTCCACGTCCGTCAGCGGAAACAGGCAAGGCTCGCCGTTTATGATGAATCCCGTCGTTGCGTAACGGTCGCGGCGTTCTCCTCCGGCGAGTATCGAAAGCGATTCGGGACTCGCCGCGAAAATTTGCGAGGCGACCATGGAGCCGATGGCACCGGTTCCCGCCATCAATACGGAAGATATTTCTTTCATGTCTCCATGATAGGGAAATGCCGGACAAGAATCAATGCGCAATGCATTCGACCATCCCTTGCAGGAATGCCCTTCTTCGGCATATTATCGGGTATGAAAACAATCGTCATAGGCTCGGGCGGCCGCGAACATACAATAGCCTGGGCGCTCGCCAAATCGCCGCAGGTTTCCGAAGTGGTTTGCATTCCCGGAAACGGCGGGACGGCCACGGAGCATAAATGCCGGAACATCAATATCGGCGTCGCGGAAACAGCCTCGGTCGTGGAGGCTTGCATCGCCGAGCTCGCGGGAAAGGAGGGGAATTCCTTCGTGGTCATCGGCCCCGAAGACCCGCTCGCCGCGGGACTGGCTGATCGTCTGGCGGACGCCGGAATTCGCGCCGTCGGTCCGAGGATGGCCGGTGCGATGCTCGAGGCGAGCAAGGATACCGCGAAACGTTTCATGGCCAAATACGGCATCGCCTGCGCCTCCAGCGAAAGCTTCACCGAGCCGACCGACGCGATCGCGGCGATCAGGAAAATAAACGGCCCGGTGGTGGTCAAGGCAGACGGTCTTGCCGCCGGGAAAGGCGTAGTCGTCGCCGCCGACGAAAATACGGCGATCAAGGCCGTACGCGATTTCATGATAGACAACACGCTCGGCGGTGCCGGTCGAAAGGTCGTCGTCGAGGAATATCTCGAAGGCGAGGAAGTATCGATCCTGGCTGCCGTCAGCGTCACTCCCGAACTCGCGGCATCGGGGCGGGCCCGCATATTGCCCTTCGTTTCGGCGCGGGACCACAAGCGGCTTCGCGACGGGGCGCAGGGCCCGAATACCGGCGGAATGGGCGCGATCGCACCGGCCGAAGGCGTAAGCGCGGAAGTCATGAAACAGTTCGCGACTTCGATACTCGAACCTACCTTGCGTGGATTGATCGAGGAGAAATTCGACTATCGCGGTTTTATATTTTTCGGTTTGATGATCACGAAGGACGGTCCCAAACTGCTCGAGTACAACGTGCGCCTCGGCGATCCGGAAACGCAGGCTGTCGTCCCCTTGATGGATTTCGATTTTGCGGGAATGTGCCTTTCCATAATCGAGGGAAGCCTGGATGCCTTTCCCTTCGCTTGGAAGAGCGGTTTCGTGTGCGCCCCGGTGGCCGTTTCCCGCGGATATCCGGGAAGTTATCCGAAGGGCATGCCGATCTCGGTCAACGAAAAAGCGGTCACCGCGGCGGGCGCGAAGATTTTTTTCGCCGGTACCGCCGTCAACCAACGCCATGGACCCGCGCGGTCGGGCGGTTTTTCCTCGAGTCCCGCCAAAGCCGGTTCGGCGGTTTCCGCCCCGTCCGTCGGTGCGGGAGACCTCGTAACCGCCGGCGGCCGCGTGCTCGCGGCATCGGCCTTCGGCGCGACGGTCGACGAAGCACGGACACATGCCTATGCAGCCCTGCGCGCGGTGTCTTTCGAAGGCATGTTCTACCGCCGGGACATCGGCCTTCCCGGTGCGGCCGTCTCCGGAAATCTTTCGGGCGCGTCGTAACCGATGCGCTTTCGTCAGAGGTCATACTTCTGGCGCCTCCTGTACGCTTTTCTCGCGGGAGGCCTCGTCCCCTTCATTCTCCTGGCGACCGTATTCCTGTCGACGAGCACCCGAACCCTTGAAAATACATACAGGGTACGGGCTGCCGAGGCGGTCTCGCTTGCCGCCGTTCAAACCCGGCAGCTTTTCGCCGAAGCGGGCGCCGTCGCGCAACAACTGTCCCACTCCGAATTCATCCGCGATTATGTCGGGAATGTTTCCCGGAATCCCCGCGCGGTGTCCGAAATAAACCGGATATTCTCCTCCGCCGTCGTCAATCCCGCATTCATCCCGTACATCATTCCCCTTGACGGTTCCGATCCGATCGCCCGCACGGCGGTCCCCGAGGAATATCGTCCGCTCATTTATGGCGGTTGGGGGATTCTGGGTGAATTGGGCAGGAAATGCACGGAGCCCGGGAATGCATGGCGCTCGATCGTCGTCTTTTTCGGGCAACCGCATTCACTTTCGGGGTCTGCGGTCCCGTTCGCCGTCGGCGTTCCGGTGTATTCCTACGGCATCCTTGGCGGATACGTCATAATCGATATTTCCCGACAGGAATTTTCCGAACGGGTAGGCCTCGCCGCCGGCTCGGGCGGGGCTTTGACTGAACTTTTCCTTGTGGACCGGAGCGGTTTCATTTTATACAGCATGTCCGATCTGCAGTTCGAGAATACCTTTATCGATTCCGTTCATGTTTCCGGTCCGGAGTTTTTTCTTTCCCGGCAGGAAATCGGGGAAGTCGCCGATATTTACGGAAAATATCCCGTATCCGCCTTGCAGGACTATATCTCACAAATAGCCTTGCTGACCTTGATCATTGCGCTGGTCAGTTTTTTCAGCACTCTCGCCCTCGCGATTTTTTTATCACGGTCGTTGGCCCGGCCGGTCCATCTGCTTACCCTGACCATGGAAAAAATCGAACAGGGACAGCTGGACGCCGCTTGCCCGGAACTTCCCGGGAAGGGTGCGGGAGACGAGATCGCGGTGCTCATACACCGGTTCAACCGCATGATCGTACGGGTAAGGGAACTGGTGGCGAATCTCGTCGCCCAGGAGCGCGACCTGCGACGGGCCGAGACGCAGGCCCTGCAGGCGCAGATCAATCCGCATTTTCTGTACAATACGCTCAATTCGATCCGTTCGATGGCGAAGCTCGACGGCGCGAAGGACATTGCCGACATGACCACGAGTCTCGCCCGCATCATGCGCGAAGGCTCGTTTCCCGGTACCGGTTTCTGTTCCGTCGAGCACAGCCTGGCCCTGGCCCGCGATTATTTCGCCATAGAATCCTGGCGTTGGCCCGGCCGCTTCCGGCTCGAGGAATCCGTGAGTGCCGAAATTCTCCGCGCGAGAATCCCGCGACTCATCATCCAGCCGGTGGTCGAGAATGCCCTCGTGCACGGACTCGAGGAAAAACCCGGGAACGGCGTGCTCTCCATCTCGGCGCGTCGCGAGGGAGATGACGTCGTCCTCGTCATCTCCGATACGGGAACAGGCATCGAAAGCGGCCGCCTCGCTCAGGTTCGGGAGAAGCTGAAGGAAGCGGGCGAACGCCCGGTCGAGTCGTCGCTCAACGAACCTTCGGGAGATGCTGCGGCTTCCCGCGATTTGCCCTCCCCGATGCGGGGTACCGGCATCGCGCTCATAAACACCCATCGCCGGTTGTGTCTGATATACGGAAAGCCCTATGGGCTCGACATCGATTCGACGAGAGGCGAGGGCACGTCGGTTACGATCAGGTTTCCGTATGTCCGCGCTGAGGAGGAATGATGTTGAAAGTAATCGTTCTCGAAGACGAGCCGATGGTGCGACGGGAACTGGTCCTCCTGACCCCCTGGGACGACCTGGGCATCATTTTTTCGGGCGAAGCCTCGAACGGCTGTGAAGGCCTCGCACTGGCCGAGAAGGTACGGCCGGACATCGTCGTGACCGATATCCGCATGCCGGGAATGGACGGCCTCGGCTTCATCACCGAACTCGAGGCGCGATTTTTCGCGACCGGCGTCGCCGTCCCGGAATTCATCATCCTTTCGGGATTTTCGGAATTCGAATATGCACGGAGCGCTATCCGGCTCGGGGTGAGTGAATACCTCCTGAAGCCGGTGAGCGATGACGACTTGCGCGCCGCACTCGTCCGCGCGAAGGGTCGGATTCTTTCGAGGTCGGAACGGAACCGGACGGAGAAAGCCCTGTTCGCGGAATACGGCGCTGGCGACGGAAAGGCACCGGCTGACGGCTACGTCGAAGCCACCGTACGCATCCTGAAGGACCGGTATATACAGGGAGTGACGATCGAGGATGCCGCATCCGAAATCGGCCTGTCCGCAGGGCACCTGAGCCGTCTGTTCAAGCAGGAAACGGGCTATACTTTCGTGGATTATCTGATGCACGTCAGGGTCAAGCGTGCGGCGGAATTGCTCCGCGATCCCACGGTGAAAATTTACGAGGTAGCGGATCTTGTGGGGTATTCCGACGCACGGTACTTCGCGCAGGTTTTTCGGAAGCTGACCGGCTTGACGCCGAAGGAATTCAGGGATGATACCGGTCATACAGACCGGTCCATCTCGCAAGAATAGGCTCGCGGGACGAGGACGCTTCGGCGATCGGGTAGTTCATGAAAAACCGTCGGCCGCGGTATTCCCCTTCGGCGCCGATATCGTTACGGACCGAACGACGCTGCCATCTGGCGAACAGGATGGCCTGCACGTCATGACCGAGCACGAAATCGACGAACTGTCCCGCCTCTTCGGCATTGCGCGCGGTCTTCAACAGGGCGATTCCGTCAGGTACCGCGCTTGTACCCTCCGCGGGATAACGGTAATCCACGTTTGTCCCCGTCTTTTGCAGGGAAAGCACGTAATTTTCGAATGTTATTCCCGCGTAGAAATCACCCGAGGCTACGGAGCGGTATACGAGGTTCGGTTCCGGGGCCAGGCCGCTTTTGCCGAGCTGGACGATCAGTCGCTCGATATAGTCCCAACCGGAAAAAGTCGCGCCTCCCGGACCGGACATGGTATGGAGCATGGTCGCCAGGATGGTGTATGACGATCCCGATTTCACGGGGTCCGCCATTATGAGCCGGTTGGTGAAGTAGGGGTCGAGCAGGTCGGCCCAGGAATCGGGCCGATGTCCTTCCGGGACGAGACTTTCGTTGTAGATGATGACCGCAGGAAGAACCGAAAAAGGAAGCCATAATCCATGTGCGGCCTTGTAGTCGTGCCGTATCGCCTGTTCCTCTCCGCTTTCAATCTTCGTGAAAAAATCCCTGACTGTCTCGAGCGACTCGACGCTCCCGCCCCAGAAAAGGTCGGCTTCGCCCTTTTTCGCGTTGTCTTTCATCCGGGCGAGGAGCTCTTCCGTTCCCCCGAAAACGACTTTCGTGCGAATTCCCGTCCGCTGGCGGAATTCCCTCACTATGTAGTTGGTTATTACGACCGGGTGGGAGGTGTAGATGACCAGAACGGGGCCTTCGCTTGCGGGGGGCGGGGATTTTTTCGCCAGAAGGCGCAGGCCGAAAAAAGCGGCCGCGCAAAGCACGACGATGCCGGCGAAGATGACGGCTTTCCGCATCAGTTTCCGCCGGGCTTGTAAGCGGTCCCCAGGTATCCGGCGAGTTCCGAAGCGAGTTTATCGCCCGTGGTGAAATGAATCGCGCGAATTCCGGTTTTTGCCGCGGCGGCGACATTCGGCTCGTTGTCGTCGATGAAGACGGCGTCTCCGGGGTTTGCGTTTTCCTTCTTGAGGATCCGGTCCCAGAATTCCCGGTGCGGCTTGATGACGCCCATAAGGTGGGATGCGTAGACCGCGTCGAAAATAGCGTAATCGCCGTTTTTTTTGTGCACCGCGTAATGCGCGTCGAGGGTATTCGTCCCGCAGACCACCCGGTGGCCGTTTTTTTTGAGCGCCTGGATGATTTCGACGGTGATGCGGATCGGTTCCGGCTGGAAGCAGGTTTCCCACAGGTTTTCGTCGCGGATGACTTTCGGGATATGCCGCGAACCTTCGTACGGGTCCGGGATGAAATTGTCGGCATTGTTCCTGAACCGTTTCCAGAAGGTGGAGGAAGCGATCTTGCCCGCCTGGATGTCGGCAAGGAGGCCGAAATCGTACCGCGACTCGCGGGGGGTGCCGTCGGGAACCCCGCAATTCCGGAAAAAGTCCTCGGAGCTTATCCCCAGTTTGTTCGCCATCATTGGGATCGTCTGCACGTTCCCCGAAACCACACCGCCCATGTCGAAAATAAAAAGCATTGTTCCTTCCCTGCCGCCTGCTGGGCGGTATTGGCAAAGCATAGAATGAAAACAGGCCCCTGTGCAATCGTGCGGCAAACCGGGTTCGAGTATTTTTAACCATCGGAAAATGTGTTATAGTTGTCTTCTGAAGGGGTTTTCATGCTGAAAGGACGTCATCTGATAGAACCGGGCAACCTGACCATTCAGGAACTGGACGAGCTGTTCGAACTTGCCGAACGAATGATCCAGGAGCCGGGCCGGTATGCCGAGGTATGCAAGGGAAAGATTCTCGCCACCCTGTTTTTCGAGCCGAGTACCCGTACCCGGCTTTCCTTCGAGGCCGCCATGCTGCGTCTCGGCGGGACCACTCTCGGTTTCGCGGATCCCGGCGCGAGTTCCGCTTCCAAGGGCGAAAGTCTCGCGGATACGATCCGTACCGTATCCTGTTACGCCGATGTCATCGCCATGCGCAATCCCAAGGAAGGGGCGGCGCTGCTCGCATCTCAGTTCAGCGACGTTCCCGTCATCAATGCGGGCGACGGCGGCCACCATCATCCCACACAGACTCTTACCGACCTTCTGACCATCCGCCGCATCAAGGGCAAAACGGGCGGCCTGACCGTCGGCCTCTGCGGCGACCTCAAGTTCGGACGTACGGTGCACAGCCTTGCGAAGGCGATGTCACGCTATCCGGGCAACCGGTTCGTACTGATAAGCCCGACCGAACTCGAAATTCCGGACTACATAATAAACCGGGTGTTCAAGCCTGCGGGAGTCGAATTTACCCGGGTTCGCCGTCTCGAGGAAGCGATCGGCGATCTCGATATCCTTTATATGACCCGCGTCCAGAAGGAACGGTTTTTCAACGAACAGGACTATGTCCGCCTCAAGGACAGCTACATCCTGGACAGCGAAAAGATGAAATTGGCCCGTGCGGATCTGTGCGTGCTCCATCCATTGCCCCGCGTCAACGAAATCGCGCCCGAAGTTGACGCCGATCCGCGCGCCGCGTATTTCGCCCAGGTAAAATACGGCATGTTTGCCCGCATGGCCCTGATAGCCCGGCTCCTCGGCGTCTGCGAAAAGGAAGGCAGGAAAAAATGAACGTCCAGAAAATAAAGAACGGCCTGGTCATCGATCACATCCGGGCGGGAACCGGCCTGCATATCTTCAACTGGCTCAAGCTCGACAAGGCTCCCTTTACCGTCGCCCTCATCATGAACGTCCCGTCGGCCCAAATGGGAAAAAAAGACATCATCAAGATCGACAATGTGCTCGATATCGATTATTCGATACTCGGCTTCATAGACCCGCACATAACGGTCAACGTGGTCGAGGAGGAATTCGTTTCCCGCAAGATACGCCTTACCCTGCCCGAACGGGTCGAAAACGTGATCCGCTGCCGCAATCCCCGCTGCATCACGAGCAGCGAGGCCGGCATACCCCACGTGTTCCTCCTCGTGGACCGGAAGCGTGCCGAATATGCATGCGCGTATTGCGACGAGCTGTACCGGGCCGGCATAGGGGAATTCCTTTGAAATCCGGGACCGAGCCGGTTGCGCAGCGGGATCTGATCGTATACAACGCCCGCATCGTGGACCGCGACCTGGATTCCCGCGGGGCCGTACTGGTCCGGGACGGTAAAATTTCCGCAGTATATCTCGGTGAGGAGGGAGGCGGCGTGCTTTCGTCCCGCCACGACATCGGGACCGGCAAAGGTCCCGAGCTGATCGATGCCGCCGGTTCGGTCCTCATGCCGGCTTTCGTCGATCTTCACGCCCATTTCCGGGATCCCGGCTATACGCACAAGGAAACCCTCGAAACCGGTTCCCTCGCCGCTGTCGCCGGCGGGTACGGCACGGTGGTGCTCATGGCAAATACGAATCCCGTCGTTTCCGATGCCGCCGCCGCTGCGGAAGTGTGCGCCCGTGCCGGAAAAATCGGACTTGTCGATGTTTTTCAGGCGGTCAGCCTCACCCGCGGCTTTGACGGCAAGGACACCTCCGGGCTTGAAACGGTGGATGCGTCCCTCGTTCCCCTCGTCACCGAAGACGGCCGTGAGGTTTCTTCGTCGGCGGTCATGCTGCAGGCCATGGAGGTTTGCGCCCACCGGGGGCTGCTCGTTTCCTGTCACTGCGAGGACCCGGAACTTGCCGGGTTGGCTGGCACCTTTCGCGAGGCCGCCATGCAGCTTGCCCGCTCGGGTTCCCTCAACGCGGGAAACATGCCCGCCGATCATCTCGAAAAACTCGACCTCTCCGCCCGTTTTTCCTCGATTTCGGCCTCCGCCGACTTCGAACCGGTTCACGCAAACCTGTCCTCCGCCGAGAGACTTCTCAGGCTCGCCGAAAACATCATGACGGGCAGGAATCTCGCGCTTGCCGCTGCCGCCGCCTGCAGGATCCACATAGCGCATGTCAGTACGCGCGAGGCTGTCGAATCGGTCCGCATCGCGAAAGCGTCCCGACCGGGATTCGTTTCCTGCGAGGTGACCCCGCATCATCTGGCCCTGACCGATCTTGTTCCCGCCATCGTCAACCCTCCGTTGCGGAGCGAGGCAGACCGCCTTGCCCTGATCTCCGCCCTCGTCGACGGAACGATCGACGCGATAGCCACCGATCACGCCCCGCATACCGCGGCGGACAAGGCAGCAGGGGCGCCCGGTTTCAGCGGCCTTGAAACCGCGTTCGCGCTGTGCCATACCACTCTGGTCAAGACCGAAAAAATATCATTGAGCCGGCTGTCCGCCCTCATGTCGGCGAACCCCGCCTCCCTGCTGTCATTGCGAAAGGGACTTATACGGACAGGGTATGATGCCGATTTCGTGCTGGTCGATCCCGAACGTAAATGGACGGTCAATCCGTTCGGTCGCCGCAAATGGTATTCACTCGGGACCAACACCCCGATTTCCGGCAGCATCCTTACCGGAATGGTCCTTTCCGGATATAAATACGGAAGGAAGGTATTTGGATGAAAAGGGGCATAAAGACGCGAACCCTCCTCAACGAGGCCCGGGTTCTCGTCATCATCATCACCACCGGCATCATTCTCGCCGTCGAAATCGTCACGCTTACCGGTATCATGGGTAAAATGACCGCCGATTTGAAAGCCCGTTCCGTAGTGACCGCGGACGAGGTCGCCGCCCTTCTCGAGGGCCCTTTGTATGCCGTTGACGACGAACAGGCAAGCACGATCGCGAGCGCATTGGTTTCCTCAGGGCGGATCTCCGGCATCCGGCTCGAATCGAGCGTCACCGGAGTGCTCTCCGAGCGTACAATCGAGGAAAGCAGCCGTTGGGTTCCCGCGCAGACGCGTACGATCAGCCGGGGAAAAATCGTGGTCGGAACCGTCACCCTTTTTTTCAGCGACCGTGAAGTAGTCTCCGCTCGGGACCAGTTCCTTCTGTTGTCCGTCGTCATCATGCTTGCGGTAATACTTTCAACCCAATTTCTCACCCGGTTCATCCTCGTCAGGTGGGTGCAAAAACCGCTGGATTCCATAAGCAACGGGATCAACCGGATAATCGGCGGCGACTATACCTCGGTCATTCCTCCCGGAAAATATCAGGATATCAACCGGTTCATCCTGCTCGTAAACCATATGGCCGGCAGCATCCTCGCGAAAAACCGGCAGCTGCTCGAGGCGAACGATCTTCTCGAACAGCGGGTTTCCGAACGCACGGCGGATCTCGAAACCTCGGTACGCGAGCTGAACAAGGCCCTGCACGATCTTGAGGTGGCGCAGAACAAACTGCTCATCTCCGAAAAACTGTCCGCGCTGGGCCAGCTCTCGGCGGGTATCGCACACGAACTCAATACGCCGCTGGGCGCCATCGCCTCCTCCATCGGACTGCTCACCGAAACGATGGACTCGAATTTCACCGTATGGCTCGAGTATTACGTACAAGCGGGCGAACGCGAGCGGAAGATCTTCCTGTTCCTGCTGTTTCTCGCCCTCCCGGAAAGCATAAAGCCCCCGTCCGGGAACGACCGTGTCCTTCGCAAGGAAATCCAGCAAAAGCTTGAGCGGGCGGGGATCGCCGACGCCCGGGAACTTGCGCAGGAAATCTCCGAAATGGGTTTTGCCCTGATGTTCGACCGGCTCGAGCCCTATCTCGGCGAAGAATGGCTGCCCCGCAGCATCCATATCATTGGCCAGATAGTCGCCGTCAGGAAAATGACGGCCATAATCCAGGTAGCCGGAAACAAGGCCGCGGTTGTGGTCGGGGCGCTCCGGAGCTATCTCCATCAGGGTGTCACGGCGGAGCCCGAATCGGTCGACATCGGCAAGGGCATCGATACGATTCTCACCCTGCTGCACAACAAAATCAAGCACGATATCATCGTGGAACGCGAGTACCGGAGCGGACCTGCGTTCGGGTCGGCGTCGCTTTTCAGTCAAGTTTGGCTCAATCTTGTCAATAATGCATTGCAGGCGATGAATTATCGGGGTACAATTACCATACGGACCGAAACGGTCGAACGTTCCGTATTCGTACACATCATGGACAACGGCCCGGGCGTTCCGGAGTCGATCCGGGAGTGTATTTTCGAACCGTTTTTTACGACCAAGGAATATGGCGAGGGAATGGGGCTCGGTCTGGATATCTGCCGACAGATAGTCGAGCAGTTCAACGGTCATATTACCTTCGACAGCAGGCCGGGGTATACCTGCTTTACCGTCCAGTTGCTGGCCGCAGAATAGCTCTGCCTTGATTTTTTATTGAAGGAGCCCGTGTGACATCCGAAAGTACCGAATACATCTTGTGTGTCGACGACGAATATATCGTACTTGAAAGTCTCCGGCGCGAACTCAGGCAGAATCCGTTCTTTGCCGGGATGAATATCGAAACATTCGAAAGCGGTCCCGATGCGCTCGCCGCGGTTGACGAGATCCTTTCGGAAAACAATACGATCCCCGTCGTGATTTCCGACCAGCGGATGCCCGGCATGAATGGAGACACCTTTCTTGACGAGGTGAAAACCCGCTCGCCCGACACCTTGTGCATCCTTTTGACCGGATATTCGGATCTTGACGCCATCACCCGCCTGGTAAACAAGTCCGCCCTGTACCGTTTCATTTCAAAGCCCTGGAACCGCCATGACCTGATGCTCACGGTTACCGAAGCTTATAACACTCATCGGCAAAAAGAGCTGCTCGACAGCCAGAACCGGACCATCGAACGTCTGTCCACTATCCTGGTAACCGCCCTCGAAAGCGCCAACGAGTTGTATGACGAGGACACCGGTGCCCATATCAAGCGGATTCCGCTCGTTTCGGGCATGATCGCGCGGTTTGCAGGCTTCGACGACAATTTCGTCAAGCGCATCCAGTTGTACTCGTCCCTCCACGATATAGGAAAGATCGGTGTCAGCCAGGAAATCTTGCGAAAACCGGGAAAACTGACAGCGGCGGAATTCGACGACATCAAACGGCACGTCGAGATCGGTTACAAGATCATCGACCAGACTGAAATCGACCAGATGGTCAAAAATATCGTACTGTATCACCATGAAAAATGGTCCGGAGGCGGGTATGTACATGGCCTTTCGAAGGAAGACATCCCGGTCGAGGCGCGGATAGTCGCCCTCGCCGACGTTTTCGACGCACTGGTCAGCGCGCGTGTATACAAACCCGCCTATCCGGTGGAACAGGTCATGGAGATCATCCGGAGCGAACGGGGCCTCAGCTTCGATCCGGCCCTGGTCGACGTTTTCCTGCAAAATATGCCTGCCGTCATGTCCGCGATTACCTGATTTTCCGCTTGTTTTTAATCCGTGCGCATACGAGAATGTAGTGTATGGAAAGTGACGGGTCGGACAGGAGTCGTCGGTAATGCCTAAAAAGTATGTCTCGATTTTCATTCTGTTTTTTTTAACATACATGACAGTCTCCGGCGAGATCATCCGCTATGCGGTGTTTCCGGCGCCTCCCTATATGATCATCGGGGAGGAAAACGGGAAGGAAGTCTTCAGCGGCATCGATGTCGAAATCGTCTCCGAACTGGCGGCCCGAACCGGCCACGGGGTGGCATTCGTTTCCGCCCCCTGGGCTCGATGCCTCGAGATGATCAAGACCGGGGATGCAGACCTGATTTCGAGCGTATACCGGACCGCCGAGCGCGAAACGTTTCTTTCATACTTTTCAAAACCCTATCTGGACGAGCTGCCGGTCGCCTTTTATTCCTTCGCATCCGATCCGTATACAATCGAAACCTATGAAGATCTGAGCTCCGTACCTCTGATCGGCGTGCTGCGGAATGCCAGTTATTTCAGGCAGTTCGACGAGGACAAATCACTGCGGAAATTCGGGGTCAAGAACCAGGAACTGCTGTATCCGATGCTCATGGCCAAGCGGATCAGCGTCTTCGCGGGATATGTGCCCACCGAAAAGTATTTTATCGAGCATAACGGCTATGGCGACCGGATAATCCAGTCGTCCTTCGTGTTTTCCGATCCGAATCTGGTATTTATCGCCCTTTCGAACAAGGGTAGATGCCTGGCCAGTCTCGCGGAGCTCGAGGCCGCTTTCAACGCGATGCTCGCCGAGGGCCGGATCGGCGCCATCATTGACTCGTATTATCATGACGGCGACAATTAATCGAGAGGATTCGAGCAACGAGGAGGAAGGGGAATGCTGAAGGCTATAATGGATGTATTGACCCAAAAGAGCGACGGAATAGCGCGCGTATGGATACGACGGGTTCGCAAGGCGGTCAATCTCAAAAGATACAACGAAATGACGGATGACGAACTGATCGCGATGAACAGCAAGCTGTACCGGACGCTCGCCCTCTGGTTCGAGAAGGAGATCGACAAGGACCGGATAGGGGCTTTTTTCGTCGAACTCGGCAAGACCCGGCGTGCCCAGGGTTTCCCCGTTTCGGAGGTTTCCTGGGCGCTGCTCCTTTCGCAGCGATCGGTGATCGAATATATAATGAACGAGAGCGTGCTCGACTCGTCGATGGCTCTGTACACGGTCATAGACTTGACCACCCAGGTCGCCGATTTTTTCTTTCTGGGTTCCTATTACATGATGAAGGGCTATCTCGAGGATATGTACCTTGCGCTCGGCCGGGAAGAGTCCGTTCCACGGGAGACGCTTGACAAATATTTCAAGGACGATTTTTTTCTCAAGGATACGGGCAAGACCGTATCGTGAAATTTCGCTTGTTTTTTTGGGCGGGAAGCATTATGACTGTAATGATTGCCGCACAGGGGTTATGAATGAAAGTTGACGAATTTCGGAAAGTTCAGGCAGATGTCACTCTTATCACCGTTTTTCTGGTTGCGGCGGCGGTTGTAGTATTGTCCCTTCTCGAACTCTTGTCGTCTGTTTCCCTCGTTCTCATGATTCTCGGCGCTTCTTTCATGACCGCCCACTGGTGGCTGCTCGGAAATCTTGTCCGTTCGCTCGTCGAAGGCCGCCGGTTCGAGGTCCTGCTTCGTGGAATGCTTTCGGTTTTTCCGGCAGGTGCCGCTTTGGCGGTCGTCTTTGTCGCGGCCGGACTTGATCGTCCAGTCCCGTTGCAGGCCGCTGTCGGCGTCGTCTGCATTCCGGCGGCCGTTACCCTGTATTGCTTTTTCTCCGGAATGAAGGGGCAGGCTGATGTCTGAGGCCGTTCACGAAACATTGACGATCGGCGAGCGGCTCAAGGAAGTACTGGCTTTCAAGACTGTTTTTACGGTTCAGATCGGATCGCTTGCGATTCCGGTCACCGAGACGGTCATAACAAGCTGGATTGTCATGGCTATCCTCATCGCCGGATCTCTTCTCCTGACACGCAACATGACTCTCGTACCCAAAGGGCCACAGGTTTTTGTCGAGGCCTTCGTCAGCGGATTGAACGATTTTTTCAAGGAACAGCTCGGCCATCATTGGGCCCTGTTCGCTCCGTATCTCGGTACCCTCGCCCTTTTTCTGTGTTTTTCGGACATGATCGCCGTTTTATCCCCCATCGCAGGGTTCGGCTTCGAACCGCCGTTCACACTGAAGCCTCCCACCCGGGATATAAACGTCACGGCGGCACTCGCCGCCATGACTATCTGTATCGTCATCGTATCCGGAATCCGGTTCAAGGGCGTCCGGGGCTGGCTCAAGGGTTTTGTCTCGAGTATATCGTCAAACCGCTTTCCCTGGCACTGCGGCTTTTCGGCAATATTCTCGGGGCTTTCATCATCATGGAACTGATTACGATGCTGGTTCCCGTCTTTCTCCCGCCGGTGTTCAGCCTGTATTTCGATTTTTTCGACGGGATTATCCAGGCTGTCGTCTTTACGTTCTTGAGTACATTATATATCGCCGAAGCGGTCGAATAGAGAAACGAGGAGGAATTGATGGAACCGATGATTGCAATTGGAGCGGGTATCGCGGTGTTGACGGGATTGGGAGCGGGTATAGGTATCGGAATCGCCACAGGACACGGCGTCGAGGCGATCGCCAGACAGCCCGAGGCCAGCGGGAAGATCATGACCGTTTTGCTTCTCGGCCTCGCATTGGCCGAATCGACGGCCATTTACGGACTTGTCGTCGCCCTCATGCTGCTGTTCAGCTGAAGAAGCCGCAAACAAAAAGTAGCTGCAGGAGGATAAAAAGTGCTCAGTTTTTCGGTGACATTTTTAATTACTATCATAAACGTGACCTTTTTATACGTTATTCTCAGGCGTATCCTGTTCAAACCGGTCGCGAAATTCGTGCAGGCCCGCACGGAAGGAATCCGGAAAGACCTTGACAACGCCAAGCGGGCATCGGCGCGGATTGAGGCCCTGGAAACCGAATACGCGGAAAAAATGAAATTGCTGCAGGAAGAGAGCCTGCGTATCCTGCAGGCATCCCGCGAAAAAGCCGAAGCCGAACGCGACGCGATTCTCGCGAAGGCCAAGGCAGATGCGGCCCATATGCTCCGTTCCTCGCAAAACGATCTCGAGCAGGAACGGCGGCAGGCCGAGCTTGTGCTTCGACGGGAAACCGCCGACCTTTCGATCCGCGCGGCGTCCCGGATACTGGGCGAGAACATCGACAGCGACAAGAACCGCGCGCTTGTCGAAAAATTCCTCGCTTCGGTCGGTGTTGCCTGATGTCCGGTTATTCGGGCCGCTATGCGCGTGCCCTCTTCCAGGTCGGCAGCGAGGAAGGCGACGGGCGGGAATTCCGCTACGGAGAGCTTTTGGCCGCCTTTACGGCGTGCCTTGCGCAAGTTCCGACGGTTCGACAGTTTCTCGCCGGTGCGCAGGTGAACAAGTCGCGCAAGAAAAAATATCTCGGGGAGCTTTTCGCCGATGCGGACGACAGCCGGTTTCTTTCGTTCCTGAAGGTGCTGGTAGACAAGAATCGCATGGACATCATCGATTTGATCGGTCTCGAATACCGGCGGCTCGAGCTTGACGCGCGGAACATACGCGAAGCTCTGATCGAATCGGCCTTTCCCCTTGACGCGGAAACGGTCGCGAGGGTGCGGGCGGTGTTCAAGGAAAAAACGGGAGCCGGCGACATCAGGTCCACCGTCCGGATCGTTCCCGAACTTGTCGGGGGAATACGGGTTACCGTCGGAAGTTCCGTATATGACGGGACTACCCGGTCCGGGCTGGACCGGCTTTGCGAACAAATGAAAAAAGCAGGGGTTGATCATGGCAATACGGCCTGAGGAAATATGCTCTGTCATTAAAGACAAGATCGAAAATTACGAAAGCGGCGCGGAACTGCAGACTGCCGGATATGTCATCCAGGTCGGCGACTCGATCGCGCGCGTCTACGGGATAGAAAAATGCGTGTACGGCGAGCTTCTCGAATTCGGGAACGGGACCCGCGGACTGGCGATGAATCTCGAGGAAGACAACGTCGGCTGCGTGCTTCTCGGTACGGATACCGGCATACGCGAGGGCGACAAGGTCGTCAGTACGGGGAAGACCCTCGAGGTGCCGGTCGGCGACGCCCTTTTGGGCCGCGTCGTCGATCCCCTCGGCGAGCCGCTCGACGGCAAGCCTCCGTTCGTACCTTCCGCTTTTTTTCCGCTCGAACGGGTCGCTCCCGGCGTCGTCGACCGCCAGTCCGTGAACCAGCCCCTCCAGACCGGGCTTATCGCTATCGACGCGATGATACCTATCGGCCGCGGGCAGCGCGAATTGATAATCGGGGACCGGCAGACGGGCAAGACCGCGATCGCCGTCGATGCCATCTTGAACCAGAAGGGCAAGAACGTGGTGTGCGTGTATGTTTCGATCGGCCAGAAAGCATCGGCGACCGCGCGCATCATCGAAATCCTGAAAGAACACGGATCGATGGATTATACGATCGTCGTGTCCGCTTCGGCGTCCGCTCCGGCCGCCGTCCAGTATATCGCTCCGTATGCGGGATGCGCGATGGCCGAGTATTTCATGTATACCGAACACCGTGACGTGCTCATCGTATATGACGACCTGACCAAGCATGCGGTCGCGTACCGCACGATGTCACTCCTCCTTCGCAGGCCGCCGGGACGCGAGGCTTTTCCCGGCGACGTATTCTACCTCCATTCGCGGCTTCTCGAACGCGCGGCCCGATTGTCGAAGGAACGGGGCGGCGGCTCGATCACCGCGTTGCCCATCATCGAGACACAGGGCGGCGACATTTCGGCATACATTCCGACGAACGTCATCTCCATCACCGACGGACAGATATTCCTCGAAAGCGAGCTGTTCTTCGCCGGCTTCCGGCCCGCGGTCAACGTCGGACTCTCGGTTTCCCGCGTCGGCGGCGCAGCCCAGACCAAGGCGATCCGTTCCGTCGCCGGAAGACTCCGTCTCGATCTCGCCCAGTACCGCGAGCTCGCCGTCTTCGCCCAGTTCGGATCGGATCTCGACAAGGCGACCAGGGACCGCCTCGCCCAGGGAGAGCGGCTCATGGAAGTGCTCAAGCAGGCGCAGTACAAGCCCCTGTCAGTCGGCGAACAGGTCATCATGCTCTTCGCTTCCATACATCAGCTGCTGCTCGACATACCGACGGCCAAAGTGCACCAATTCCTCGTCGACTTCCTCGATTTCCTCGAAATCAACGCTTCCACGATTAAAAGCGATATCGAGTCGAGCGGAGTGGTCGACAGTGCGACCGATATGCTTTTGCGCATCGCGCTCGAGGACTTCAAGGAAATGTGGCAATGAACGGCATACGGGAAATCCGGCTCCGGATGAAGAGCATCAGCCAGACCCTCCAGATCACCAGTGCGATGAAGCTCATCTCGACGGCCAAGCTGCGGCGAGCCCGGGTGCAGTTGATCCAGACCGAACCCTACTTCGACCGCATCCGCGAGACGATGGACGACATCATCGCCCACAGCGAGGACATCCGCGATCGTTACTTCCGGGTGCCTCCCCGCGCGGACGGAAAGGTTCGCCGCGCGTTCCTCATCATCACGAGCGACAAGGGACTGGCCGGCGGATACAACCACAACATAATCAAACTCGCCGAAGCGTCATTCGTTTCCAACGAGAACGATTTTCTCTTGTTGCTCGGATCCATCGGCTCGCGGTATTTTTTCCGCAAGAATCATCCGATACTCGAGAACTTCAGGTATTCCACTTCGATCCCGACGGTTTACGAAGCAAAGGATATCTCCGACTTCATACTGGGCCAGTTCGAGGCGAAGGTGATCGACGAATTCTACATCGTCTATACCCGCATGTTTTCCTCGGTGAAGCTCGTACCGGAAGTGCTGAAGATACTTCCCTTCGAAGAACACCATTTTTCCAAGGCGATTTCCGGGACGTTGAAGTCAGACTCGAGTATCGTGTACATCCCTTCGGCGAAAGCGGTGCTCGCCACGCTCATTCCGAAATACCTCAGCGGCGTCGTGTACGGCGCCATGGTGGAAAGCTTCGCCAGCGAGCACAGCGCGCGCATGACGGCGATGGACAACGCATCAAAAAACGCGCAGGAAATGCTGGACAGCCTGCGTCTTTCGTACAACCGGATCAGGCAGTCGGCGATCACACAGGAAGTATCCGAGATAGTCGCGGGAGCCGCGGCACTCAACGAATAGCACGGTAAAAGACGGGCAAGGGGACGGTCATGGCAGAAAATATCGGAAAAGTAGTACAGGTCATCGGACCGGTCATCGATATCAGATTCGATTCGGGCAAGCTGCCCGATATCCTGAACGCGATCCGCATAGAATCAGGGGGCCTCAAGATCACGGCCGAGGTGCTCCTGCATCTCGGGGACGATCTCGTCCGGTGCATCGCCCTTTCGGCGACGGACGGGCTTTCGCGGGGCGTCGACGCAATCGATACCGGCGGGGCGTTGACGGTACCGGTCGGAAAGGAAGCCCTCGGGCGCATGTTCAACGTCACCGGCGATCCGATAGACGGGAAGGGCGAGGTGCCGACCGCCAAGCGCATGCCCATCCATCGCGCGCCTCCGGGATTCGAGGACCAGCGTCCGGTGACGAGCGTGTTCGAGACGGGCATCAAGGTAATAGACTTGATAGCTCCATACGCGAAGGGCGGCAAGATCGGCCTCTTCGGCGGCGCGGGCGTCGGCAAGACCGTGCTCATCCAGGAACTCATTCGAAACATCGCCACCGAGCATTCGGGGTATTCGGTCTTTACCGGCGTCGGCGAGCGCAGCCGCGAGGGAAACGACCTGTGGCGCGAAATGCAGGAATCGGGAGTCATCAGCAAGACCGCCCTCGTGTTCGGCCAGATGAACGAACCGCCGGGATCCCGCATGCGGGTGGCCCTTTCAGGTCTTACCATGGCCGAATATTTCCGCGACGAGGAAAACCAGGACGTGCTCCTCTTCATAGACAACATATTCCGCTTCATCCAGGCGGGCTCCGAGGTGTCGGCCCTGCTCGGCCGCATTCCGTCGGCGGTCGGTTACCAGCCCACCCTCGCGAACGAGCTCGGCGCGCTCCAGGAACGGATCACCTCGACGCGCAAGATCAATCACCTCGGTGCAGGCCGTTTACGTTCCCGCCGACGACCTGACCGATCCCGCGCCCGCGACGACCTTCAGCCATCTCGACGCGACGACCGTCCTTTCCAGGCAGATCGTCGAACTCGGCATCTATCCCGCCGTCGATCCTTTGGCCTCGAGTTCGCGCATCCTCGATCCGTACATAGTCGGGGAGGAGCACTACAACGTCGCCCGCAAGGTGCAGCAGGTACTCCAGCGCTACAAGGAACTGCAGGATATCATCGCGATTCTCGGCATGGACGAACTGGCCGAGGACGACAAGATCACCGTGTACCGGGCCCGCAAGATCCAGCGTTTCTTTTCGCAGCCCTTTTTCGTCGCCGAGAATTTTACCGGCAGCAAGGGCAGGTATGTGCCCATCGCCGAGACGATTCGCGGCTTCAAGGAGATACTCGACGGCAAGCTCGATGACATACCCGAGCAGGCCTTCTACATGACCGGTTCGATCGACGAGGTGTATGAAAAGGCTAAAAACCTGTAGGCGGTGATATGGAACGAACTTTCAAGCTCGAAATAATTACGCCGTACCGGATTTTCTACTCGGGTTCCGCCGAAATGCTGGTGGTCAACACAACTGACGGGGAATTGGGCATTCTGTGCGACCATGAACCCTGCGTCGCCTCGGTGAATATCGGTGCCGCACGCATACGGATCGACGGCGCGACGAAAACAGCCGCTTTTTCCGAGGGGTTTCTCGAAATGGAAGGAAACCGCGTGACCGTGCTCGTCGGGGCGGCCGAATGGCCCGAGGAAATTGACGTCGCACGGGCCGGGCGCGCGCTTTCACGTGCGAACGAGCGCATCAAGGAACACTCGATGCCCCTGATCACCCGGCGTTCGGAGGTTGCGGCCCGACGGGCGAAAACCAGGCTGAAGATCGCCGCGCTTGCGCAAAAAGAGTGACGGATCGAATGGCATAACGGGGTTCGTTTGTGCTAGAATTGCGGTATGAATACCATGCCGTATGAGATGAACCGCCTGCAGGCCGCCTGTGCCGAAAAAGGTCCCTTGTGCGTCGGTCTCGATACCGATCCCTCCTATCTGCCCCCGGAAGTCCTGCGCATGTACGGATCGCCCGCCGAAGCGGTCCTCGCGTACAACCGGGCGCTCGTACGCGCAACCGGGCCTTCAGCCGCCTGTTTCAAGGTACAGATCGCCTATTACGAGGCGATGGGGCTTGGTGGCCTTTCGGCCTACGCCGAAACACTCAAAGCCGTCAGGGCCGCGGGCATCCCGGTGATCGCCGACATCAAGCGGGGCGACATCGCCGATACGGCCAAAGCCTATGCCCGCGCCCATTTCGAGGGTGATTTCGAGGCGGATATCGTCACCCTCAATCCGTACATGGGCTTCGATACCCTCGAACCCTTCATTGAATACGCCGAAAAGGCGGGAAAAGGGGCCTTTGTGCTCCTGCGGACCTCGAATCCCGGTATGAAGGACCTCGAATGGCTCGAGCTTGCCGCCTCCGCGGGGAAACCTGCGGGAAGCCGCGTGCTCGATTCGGTCGGGGAAGGTCTTGAAGCAATATCCCACCGCCTCGGACGCTTTTCCGCGGCTTCCTGCAGCCCCTTCGGCGCCGTCGTTGGCTGCACCGAAGAAGCAGATGCCCGCAGCCTCCGCGACCGGTATCCCGACCTGTTTTTCCTGATTCCCGGATACGGAGCTCAGGGCGGGGCCGCCCGGATCGCTGCCACTCTCCTCGAGCGGGCAGGCGGTACGGTCAACTCCTCCCGTGCGATCCTGACGGCCTGGAAAAAGGATCCTTCCCTCGAGATACGCTCCCGTTCGGGTTCCCTTTCGCTTGACGACATAGTCGATTCCGCCGCCCGCGCGGCCTTCGCCGCCAAGGCCGAATTGCTCGGCGCAAAAAAAGCGCTCGCGGCGGCGGCTGCCGGAAAGGTCGCTGACTGAATGTGCGATCGAGATGCGTATCCGCCGTTCGCCGGTTCCGTCCGCGTGCTATCAAACCTGGAAATCGCTCCGGACGTTTTTTCCCTGGTAACCGGCAGACAAGCGGATCTTTCGTCGCCGCCTGTTCCTCCGCACCGGGCGGGGCAGTTTTTCATGCTGCGGTCACGGCCCTCCGCGGTGCTTCTGGGCCGTCCGATCAGCGTGTACCGTTCGGATGAAGGATCGATAACGTTTCTTGTCCTGAAAAAAGGGAAGGGGACCGCGGAACTGTGCGGTCTTCGCCCCGGCGATCTGGTGGATCTCATCGGTCCGGTCGGCAACTGTTTCGAGCCGCCCGCGGCCTTCGCCACCGAAGGATTGCCGTCTCCCAAGGCGGCGATAATCGGCGGCGGCATAGGCATCGCTCCGGTAGCCGGTTTTGCGCTGAGCCTTCCGGCCCGCTCCTTCGATTTTTTCGCATCCTTCCGTTCCACGCCCTACGGCCTCGAGGGTCTGGAATCCCATGCAGCGCACCTGTTCGTCACCACGGAGGACGGATCCGCAGGGGTGAAGGGCATGCTTCCCGCCGTATTCGATCCGTCTGCGTACGATCTCGTGTACGCCTGCGGTCCGACGCCGATGCTCCGATACGTGCAGGATGTCTGCCTGTCGGGGAGGACCGGACATGCCTTCGGTCCTGTCGCCTTTCTCAGTCTCGAGCAGCATATGGCTTGCGGGGCCGGCGCCTGCCTCGGCTGCACCGTCCATACGGTCCGGGGAAACCGGCGCTGCTGCGTCGACGGCCCGGTATTCAATGCCGCGGAGGTGATCCTGTGATCGATATGTCGACCGTAATCGCCGGAGTCCGCTTCGAAAACCCCGTGATCGCCGCGTCGGGAACCTTCGGCTATGGAACCGAGTATTCGAAAATCATCGATATCGCTTCGCTCGGCGGCCTGTCCTCCAAGGGTCTCACCCTCGAAGGGAGGCCGGGGAATACCGGAATACGCCTGTGGGAAACCCCGTCCGGCCTCATCAATTCGATCGGGCTCGAGAATCCGGGAATTCCCCATTTCATCCGACACGAACTGCCGGGCATGCTCGCCCTCGGGCCGCCCGTGCTCGCGAACCTCTCGGGATCGACCCTCGAGTCCTACGTCGAAGGCGCCCGGCTTCTCGACGCGACCGGTGTCGCCCTCATCGAGCTCAATATTTCGTGTCCGAACGTAAAGGCGGGGGGCATGGCCTGGGGCCTCGACTGCGACGCCGCGGGGACCATCACCGCCGCAGTCCGCAAGGCGACGTCGAAGCCGCTGGTGGTCAAGCTGTCCCCCAACGCCCCGCATCTCGTGGAGGTAGCCCGTTCCGTCGTCGCTTCCGGGGCCGACGCGCTCAGCCTCGTGAACACTTTCCAGGCTTTCGCCGTGGACATCGAGAAGGGGCGTCCCGTTTTCGACAACGTCACCGCGGGCCTCGCCGGTCCCGCGATACGCCCTCTCGCGCTCCGGATGCTCCGGGACATCATGCTCGGCGTACCCGAATGCGCGCTCTCCCGCAGCGGTACCGCCAAACGGTTCGTACCCGTCATCGGACTCGGCGGCATCGCCGTGTGGGAGGACGCCGTCGAATTTCTCATGACCGGAGCGACGGCCGTACAGGTGGGCACCGCAACGTTCGCCGGCCCGCATGCCATGCGCGACATCATCGCGGGACTCGCCGCATTCATGGAAAGGAAGGGCTGCGCGAATCTCGCCGCCCTGCGGGGAATCGCACTGTGACCAAGTTACAGACCGCCCTTCGCTACCGGTATACACTCGCCTTCAGGAGTCCAAAATGGAACAGAACAGCCTGACCCTGATAGCCGTCGCCGCGGTAGTCGTATTCGTCGCATACAATCAGATCAAAAAAAGCGCCAACAAGAAGAAGATTCTCGCCGCGATCGAATCGGGCGCGGTCATACTCGACGTTCGAACCCCCTCCGAGTTCTCGGGCGGCCATATCGAAGGAGCGATCAACATTCCCGTCGACGCGCTCGCGAAGAAAACGGCAAAAATCGGCGGAAAGGATACCGTTGTCGTGGTGTACTGCGCCTCCGGGAGCCGGAGTTCGGCGGCTGCCGGAATCCTCCGTAAGGCCGGATTCACGAAAGTTTTCAATGCTGGCGGTATTGCTAATTTGCTCTGATCGTATATAATTGATTTCCAGTATCACTTAACGAGGTGCGCCATGCCCAAGTCCGAAGTTTACTGGATCGATTTTCGAACAACCCCCGCGATGAATATTCTCGTCAAGCTCGAGAAACTGCTGCGTTCCGCCGGTTTCGCCAAGCTCGACCTCGAGGGCAAATTCACCGCCCTCAAGATCCATGTCGGGGAACCCGGCAACATGTCCTTCATACGTCCGCCCTTCGTCGCCGTCGTCTCCCGTCTCGTGCGCGAACGGGGCGGCATTCCCTTCCTCACCGACGCGAATACGCTTTACTCGGGAAAGCGACACAACGCCTGCGAGCATCTCCGCGCGGGTTACGAGAACGGCTTTTCCCGGGACGCGACCGGGTGCGATCTCATCATCGCCGACGGCCTCAAGGGAAACGACTTCATCGAGATGCCGGTAACCGGGGGTGAACACTGCGCGAGCGCCCGGATCGGAAGCGCGATAGCCGAGGCCGACGCGGTCGTTTCGCTCAACCACTTCAAGGGCCATGAGCTGACGGGTTTTGGCGGTGCGCTCAAGAATCTCGGCATGGGCTGCGCGAGCCGGTCGGGAAAAAAATTCCTGCATGAGGTCTCCCATCCCGTCATCGTGCGCTCCGATTGCACCGGCTGCGGCCATTGCGCCGATAAATGCAACGAGCACGCGATTACCGTGGACCGCGAAGGGAAGGCCGTCATCGACCACGATCTGTGCGTCGGTTGCTGCCAGTGCGTGGCGGTGTGCCAATTTTCGGCCGCACGCGCCATGGAGGGTTCGGCAAGCAAGGTCTGCAGCGAACGGATAGCCGAATACACCAAGGCAGTCGTCGAAGGAAAACCGTCTTTCCATGTCAACTTCGTCATGTCCGTTTCCCCCAACTGTGATTGCTGGTCGAACAACGATGCGCCCGTCGTCGCCGACATCGGCATCTTCGCGAGCGCCGATCCCGTAGCCCTCGACGAAGCCTGCGTCGCCGCGGTAAATGCGGCCCCGGCCATCGGCGGCACCGCCCTTACCGACAGGAAGTATTCCGGAGCAGGGGAGAAATTCGGCCATATCCATCCTGACAGCGACTGGGCCAGCGGCCAGGCGCACGGCGAGAAAATCGGACTCGGTTCCCGCTCATATACACTGATCAAGATATAGGAGATGCAGATGACAGACGAAATCAGGGCCATCGGCCAGAGAATCCGCGGCCTCCGCGAGGTGTTCAACGTTTCCGTCGCTACCCTCGCGGGCGAATGCGGGCTGAGCGAGGACGAACTTTCTTCTTATGAAAAGGGAGAACTCGACATTCCCGTCGGTATCCTCCACTCGATCGCCAAACGTTTCGGCGTCGAGCTCAACACCCTCCTTACCGGAGACGAGCCGCACCTCAAGAATTACTGCCTTACCCGGCGGGATTCCGGCGTCACCGTCAACCGCCGCCTGGATTACCGGTACAAGAGTCTTGCCTATACCTTCGCCGACCGCAAGGCTGAGCCCTTTCTTGTCACGGTCGAGCCGAAGGACGAGGCGACTCCGGTCCACCAGAATACCCACACGGGACAGGAGTTCGACTACATCCTGTCGGGATCCCTCCTGCTCCGCCTCGACGGAACCGATTTCATCCTGAACGAGGGGGATTCGATGTACTACAACTCGGGCATTCCCCACGGAATGAAAGCCCTGAGCGGAAAAAGCGCCAGCTTCCTGGCCTTCATATTTTAACCCTGCCGGAAAGGAAACCACCCATGTTTTTATATGATTACATCGACAAGGATTTCAATTCCTACGAAGACCTCAAGGCCCGGTTCTCGATACGCATCCCGGCGAATTTCAATTTCGCATACGACATAGTCGACCGCTATGCCCGCGAGGAACCGAAGCGCGAAGCGATGGTCTGGTGCAACGACTCGGGCGACTCGCGCCGTTTCAGTTTCGCGGACCTTGCCGAAGCGTCGGACCGGACCGCCAATTACCTGTCGAAATGCGGCATCGTCAAGGGCGATGCGGTCATGCTCGTGCTCCGCCGCCGGTTCGAATTCTGGTATTTTCTTCTGGCCTTGCACAAGCTCGGCGCGATAGCCGTTCCAGCCACGCATCTGTTGATGGAAAAGGACATCGTCTACCGGAACAACGCGGCCGGCATCAAAATGATCGTGACTATCGACGAGAGCGCCCTCCAGACCCGGGTCGACGCCGCGATGAAGGAATCCCCGACCGTCAAAACCCTCGTTTCGATCGGGACCGACCGCGCCGGCTGGGACAGCTTCGCCAAGGGCTTCGCCGCGGCTTCCCCGTCGTTCGCCCGCCCGTCCGGGGCGGCGGCATCGGGCAACAAGGACATCTCCCTTCTGTATTTTACCTCCGGGACCACGGGCTATCCCAAGATGGTCCAGCATGACTATACGTATCCGCTCGGCCATATCATCACCGCAAAGTACTGGCAGAACGTGAAGGACGGCGGACTCCACCTTACCGTCGCCGACACCGGCTGGGCGAAGGCGATGTGGGGAAAGATATACGGTCAGTGGATAGCCGGCTGCGCGGTGTTCACCTACGACATGGATGCCTTCGTTGCGGAGAAGCTGCTCGCCAAGATGGCCGAGTTCAAGGTTACCTCGTTCTGCGCTCCGCCGACCATGTACCGCTACATCATCAAGGAAGACTTGACGAGATTCGATCTTTCGAACCTGTCCTGGTGCAGCATCGCGGGCGAACCCCTCAATCCCGAGGTGTACAACCGCTTCCTCGAAATGACGGGCCTCAAGCTCTACGAGGGCTACGGCCAGACCGAACTGACGATGACCATCGGGACCTTTCCCTGGATGGAGCCGAAGCCCGGCTCGATGGGAAAACCGTCTCCCGGCTACGACATCGACATCGTCCGTCCCGACGGCGTTTCGTGCGAAAGCGGCGAGGTGGGCGAGATCGTGCTCCGGCTCGAACAGGGAAAACCGTTCGGAATGTTCGCCGGCTATTACCGGGACGAGAAACTGACCTCCCAGGCATTCGACGGCGGCATCTACCACACCGGCGATACCGCCTGGAAGGACGAAGACGGATACTTCTGGTTCGTCGGGCGCAATGACGACATGATCAAGAGTTCGGGTTACCGCATCGGCCCGTTCGAGGTGGAAAGCGCGCTTCTGACCCATCCTGCCGTGCTCGAATGCGCGATTACCGCCGTACCCGATCCCGACCGCGGCCAGGTGGTCAAGGCGACCATCGTGCTTTCCCGCAATTTTACCGCAAGCCCCGATCTTGCCCGCGAACTGCAGGATCACGTCAAGAAAACCACCGCGCCTTACAAATATCCGCGCATCGTCGAATTCGTCAAGGAACTGCCCAAGACCATCAGCGGCAAGATCCGCCGCGTCGAGATCCGCGAGGGAGACAAGACTTGATACAAGTTGCGGGCACCCCGGGGTGCCCGCAATTCGTCAACTTTACATTTTCCGTATAAGTGTTATAATCAGCAGATATGATTACGCTGGTTGCCCCCTGTGCGATCGGAGCCGAAAAGGTTCTGACCAATGAATTGAAACAGCTCGGATTCGTTACTCTGGGAAACGCACAAGGACGCGCACCCGTCGGGCGGGTGCTTTTTACCCCACCCCCCGCCTCCGGTGCAGTTTCCGATGCGGATGCCGGCTCGAACCCACCGCTTGCGTCCGGCGACAAGCTTTCCATCACAAGGGACGATCTTGCGGCCATGTATCGCGCGAATCTCTGTCTGCGGACGGCCGACCGGGTGTATCTCCGGGTCGCCTGTTTTCCCTGCACCGATTTCGACGCTCTTTTCGAGGGAGTCAAGACCGTCCGCTGGCACGAGTTTTTCAAGAAGGACGTGCGCGTAGTCGTGGACAAGGTTCGCACCCATGCCAGCAAACTGTCCTCCGAGCATTCCGTCCAGTCCATCACCCACAAAGCGATCTATGAATGCCTCGGGCGTGCCTGGCACATGAGCATACTCCCCGAAACCGGCACCGAAGTGACGGTGCGGGTCTATATCGATTCGAACGAAGCGAGCATCCTCCTCGATCTTTCCGGGATGCCCCTGCACCGGCGCGGGTATCGCACCGCGGGCGGCGAGGCTCCGATCCGCGAAACCCTCGCGGCCGTCCTTCTGCAGATGATGAGCTGGCGGCGCAAAACACCGCTGCACGACGCCTTTTGCGGTTCGGGCACCATTCCAATCGAAGCCATCCTGTACGCACACAATATCGCTCCGGGCTTCAACCGGGCTTTCGCCCTCGAGGATCTGGCCCTTTTTACCGGAACCGATGCGCGCGCGATCATCGACGGGGAGCGGAAAAAAGCCGCACTCGCCATCCGTACCGACTGCCTTGTCCGCGTTACCGGCACCGATATCGACGAAAACATTCTCGTCTCCGCGCGCGGAAACGCCGAACGGGCCTGCGCCGTCGCCGGCCGCGCCCTCCAGTCCATAGGGAACGACACGCGGATTCCCCGCCCCGACTTCGTGCAGGCGTCCTTCGAAGATCTGGCCGCCCCCTATGATACCGGCCTCCTCCTTTCCAACCCGCCCTACGGCGAGCGGCTCGGGGACAGCGATTCGGCCGTCGCCCTCTACCGGTCGATGCAAATGCTCAAGACCAATTTTACCGGCTGGGACCTCGGCTTCATCACGAGCCATACCGGTTTCGAGCAGGCTTTCGGACTTCGCTCAAGCAAAAAAAAATCGCTCAAAAGCGGCAATCTCGACACTTGCTTCTATATATTCGAAAAGGAGACGCGATAAATGGCCATAGTCGTCGAACATGAAAAACGCCGGTTCGAAATCCTCGAAAAAGCACTGGATATTTTCACTGAAGAGGGCTACGAGGACGCTACTTTCCAGAAAATCGCAGATCGTTGCGGCATCACGCGCACGACCTTGTACCTGTATTTCAAGAACAAGCGCGAAATTTTCGTGTGGAGCATCAAACAGCTGACCGACAGCGTCGAGGTGAGTCTCCGCGAGATGATGACACGGGATAACGTCGCCTATCCCGAATGTCTCGAAGTCGTCATGCACACCATCGTAGACCGCTGCACCGACAACCGGCAGCTGTTCAATGTAGTGCTTACCTATCTCCTGCAAGCGCAAAAAACGGGGAAAGATCCCGATTCCCGCGTCAAACGCCGTACCATTCGTCTCCGGCATCTCCTCTCCCAGATCATAATCGCAGGCAAAAACGCGGGCCATTTCAAGGATATCAACGTGAAGGACGCGAACGAAATGTTCTATGGCCTGATCGAATCGACTATTTTCCGTATCGCGATACTCGGCCGGGAAGAGTCCGAGGAAAGCAAAGCCGCCATTTCGCTCGCCATCAAGGGTATCTCCATTTCGACATAACTATTGACTTTTGTCATTAAACACAGTAAAAATACAGGTGAGTCATTAATAATGACGTCTTGACGTAATTTGTCAAACTGGAGGA
>JFJP01037060.1_pt1 | contig 52217 bp, 74 predicted proteins | sample 431651 | NCBI WGS metagenome assembly JFJP01 (sample SAMN02602958, study PRJNA72255) | Microbial mat metagenome, whole genome shotgun sequencing project. | biome: fresh water; feature: sink hole; material: water; isolation source: purple microbial (photo- and chemosynthetic) mats found in... | reverse complement strand
AATATATGATGGGGGTAGTTTATGTTCAGGAGTGGTTGGCATGAAATTAGGCGTGAGAAATCAATATGTGGAATCAACAGATAAAATAAAAAAAGCATATACTGAAAAAAAATTGGATAATGTTGAAGGTAATGCAATATCGTTAATTAGTGAGGAATTACCATTACATTTACTTGCGTTAAAAAATAATTTAAAGGTTTATGAAGTTCTGCCTCCCGATTTAGTTAAGCTTCATGGTGTTAGAAAAGCTGGCAATGTACTTAAATATACGCATATGTGGTTTAATACAAAGTTTAATCCAACATATATTGAGGCGATGAAGAAAAAAATTAAAGAAGATTTCCCAAAATATTATTCATTAATTGAAAAATATGAGTCGGAAGTTTTAGGTAAAATAAAAATGGTGGCATAATATGATAATAAGTGGTTCATCAACAAGCAGATTATCTGAATTGCGTAAATATACTATAACTAATGTATTTACTCAGCAATATTGGGGTGGTGTGACCTTTAACAATAATAGCGATGATAATGGTGTTGATTTTACACAATCGACACCGGGCGTAAGGATTGTTTATTATCTTAATGGTATTAAATATATTGATAGTATAAATGCAGGAGTTACGACCACTACATTTAGTTTAACACCGAATAATACGGGGAACTTTATCGACACCAACATATATCAAAATCCAAATAAAGAAAACATTGTTAGTAATCCAAAAATTTACGATGATGTATTTATAATAAGACAAGAATTATCGGCATTTGATAAAAATTTTAGATTGCAATACATGTCAAGTTTAATTGATGTTGTTACATATGCTGGCGGTAATTTCTTTAATATAGTTAATAATACTTAAAAATATGGCAATAGGGACCTTTGGAGTTGTTAGACCAGCAGATGTTAGTATCAATGATATTAGCATGTACTATAATTATACTCCAAATAGAGAAACATCAAACAACACAATATTTTCATTAACCCCAACATCAAACTATCTAACCGAGAATTTTCTTCCAGATACTGAACAAATAGTTGGAAATCAAAATCTTTTAGAGGGTTTATATAATTTAGTACTACCTGCTTCAACCTTTTTTGAATTAGGTATTTACACAATATATATTAAGCCGAAAACCACATCATTAGTCATCATGGATTGTAGTGTATTGTCTTCATTACCGAGCGTTAAGGGAATTGTAGTTAATATGAATGATTTACCCAGTGAGTTGCAGGGAAATAATGCTTTACAGGGTTATAGAATAGAATATATAAATTCTAACGGAACAAAACTAAGGAATGTTGTTAGATATGTTGTTACATCCAATAAAGTAGTTCCAATTAACGAAAATATTGGTAATACTAATCAGGTTTCTACAAGATACGCATTTAATGATTCCGGCACATTAATATTTCTACAACTAACTCCAAGTAGTTCAAGTGATGTTAAACCGAATGTAAATCCATTTATTGGTAATGTGGGACAAACAATTTTATTATCAAATACATATTTCACACCATTGGTAATAGAGGTCGAATTGGTGCAAAACACAATTGATACAATTGCAAATATTGTTGGTGGTCAACAGGTTAAAGATGTGCAGAATGGAATACTAACATATTATGACGAAAACAATGTCATTACAAATCAATTTAATTTATTTGAAATTAAAGATGACGTTACCGATGTTCCACTATATGAGGTTAAAGAAAAGAGAACAAATATTGACACGACTCAAAATTTTGATAGTGTTATAAATGGTATCTAATTTTATAATTTTTTTAGTTATAAAAAATCCCAATCTAACAATTGGGATTTTTTTATTTCATTGTATTTATATTAAAATGTAAAGATTGTGGGAAAAGTAAAAGTAGTTGGTACAGGTCTTGACCAAAATTTAAATGGAACATATTTTAATAACACGGCTTCCGAAACCATATTTTCATTCGGAAGTTTTAGCGTTACCTCAAATTTTAACGGTAGGTCATTTATTGATTATACTGATACCCTAAGTAGTTTTGTTCGTCCAGTTACTTTAGAAACTATGGGTATAACTGAGGTTCAATCCACAGTAATTCATGAATATCAAACAAATGCCATTTTAAATTTAAATAAATCTAATTTAAATACTTTTATTAGATTTGGTTCTGCATATGAATTCCTACGAAATTCAATTCAAAATATTATTTTAAAATATCCCGGAAGTTTATTTGGCGACTCGAATACTATTAGGGGAGGTAACAAAAGTTTTTATGATTTATCTGGCAATACTTCCAATAATACATATACATTTAAACTAGATGTGGCATTTATTACAAATGTATTTGGAATTGCATATAATTTTGGCAATACCACAGTAACTGTTGGAGAGGAAACAAAAAATCTCAATTTATCTTATGAGAAATACGTTGTTTGGTCAAAATATGACCCTGAAAACGTATATCCAATAATTGGCTATACTGGTAACACTACAAGCAGGCAATATATTATGGTTCAAACCGAAGGCAATCCATTCTCATTTAATACTGGTAGTACTGGTTATGTTGATTTTCACATTAAGCCAAATAATTTGGTTTTTGAAGAATTCAGGGTAATGTTGAATGGATATGAACAATATATTATGTCTAACAGAGTAAAAAATGCGGGGTTTGATTTCATGCTTAATAATCCCACACTTTTAGATGATGGCAGTATAACATATGTAAATACCACCATGTCTTGGGCAACAACCGATGGTTATAATATTGATATTAATAATTCTTCATATAATAAGTTTTTAAATTCGTTTTTAACGATTGGTACAAAATATGATTCAATTAAAACGGATTTAATTGCAAGATTTTTAACGCCAGCCTCATTAAAAACATATGACCTTACTCAAGAAGGTAAGATGACAAAACTTTTGAGAGTTTATGGTCAAGAATTCGACCAATTAAGAGAATTTATCGATTCGCTAGTTTATATTAATACTATAACATATAATAAAATTAATAATATTCCTGACCAATTAATTAGTAATTTTGCTAGAACATTGGGGTGGAATTATTTTACATTAGTAAATGAATCAGAACTAGTTACAAGTGTTTTTAATACTAGCGATACTGAAAGAAATTTAAAATCAGATTTACTTCCTGCTGAGGTTAATATTGAATTGTGGAGACGTATTTTAATAAATGCTAATTATTTTTGGAAGTCAAAAGGTACTAGAGAAGCAATTAAATCAATTTTCTTAATGATTGGTATTCCAGAACCATTCATTAATATAACTGAATATGTCTATACTGTTGACGGGAAAATTGACCCAAGAACTGCAGCTTTAAATTTCCCTGGATATACTGCAGCTTCATTGCCATATAATACCGATGGTTACCCTAAAGCACCTTTAGAGTCTAGTGCATTTTATTTTCAAATTGCAGGTGATAGTGATAGTGGTCAGGAATATATGAATATTTTCCGTAAAGCCGGATTTAATCTTACAAAAACCGTTGATAATAAGAAATCTTGGATGGAAGCGGGTGCAACAACTAGGGTTCATAGTACTACGCCCCAATATATTCAAGCTGATAGTAAATTGGTATTGAATACAAAAGAGGTTGATGTTGCACTCGATACCGCACAAGGTATTGAATACGATGTATATAATTACATTAAGAAAGATTTTGGAGCTAATTCAAGTGGTTATACAATGCCTTTCACTTATGTAAATATTTCGTTGGGGGTTAGTGCAAGTCAAAACACTTTTCCCTTACCATATAATAAAACGGAAGGTAATTTGGAAGTTCGTTTCAATGGTATATTACTAAATGCACCAAGTGTTAGCGGAATAACCGATACTAATCAAGCTAATTATATAATTAATAACGATAATACGTTTACGTTGGTAGGTGTTACAGCACAATCAAATGGCTATCGAAGGGATGTGATACAAGCCACCTTTATTTATAGTGGGTCAACTGCTAAACCAATGAGTGGTATATCAGTACAATATGTCGTTACTAGGGTTAAAGCAAAAATGAATGGCACATATATTCCATTGCCAAGCTACCCAAGTGGTGATGTTCAAGTAACAATAAATGGAATTGCACTTACAAAGGGTACGCCACAATTTGCTGCTGATTATATCGTAGACCCTGCAAATACAAGTGGGTCAAGTCAAATAATCATTAGTAATCCGGATGTTATTGGATATCTTAATGTTAATCCGGATGTTCAGATTGCCTATGTATATGTTAGTGGCAGTACGCTTATTAATGCTAGAAGTGAGGTATATAGAATTGATAGTTTTAGCACTAGTAAGTTTTATTATGATAGTACCGCAAATAAAAATATATTTAAATTAAATTATAAGGTAAATAATGCATCTGAAGTAAAAATATTAATTGATGGAATCGCATTAGAGCCTGGAACTGATTATAGTGTTAATTCACAAAATCCTTATGAAATTTTCATGCCTAAAGGTTTGCATTATGGTAGTGTTATCAGTGCATATTATTTAGTAGCACAAAGTGATTACTTTAACCCAATTGTTGCTAATGATTTCGGTATTGGAGACATAAGCAATTTATCATTTTTAGAGTTTATTGAATTAATTCAGAGAAAATTAATTAATGCTAGAACTAGAAAGACGATATCTGATTTCAGAGGTGGTTGGTATCCAACATTGTTAAGTCTTTATATTAAATATTTAGAAAGAGGAACATTACCGGAAAGTAATCCATTACATTCTAATGGTTATACTTTTGAAAATCTTTATCCATTCCTGAGCAAGTACAATGCATTCTTTCAGAGATTTGTTGATGAATTATTATCTGCAACAATAATATTGAATAAGAGTGGATTGCTTATTAGGAATACCGTTTTCACTAAACAAAAATTCATGTATAAAAGAGGTGTGAATGTTTTAGGTAACAACAGAACGCCTTTAAATTATTTTGGTGATGATGGTAGTATATTCTTAATTAATGAAGTTCCGGTAATTTCAGGTGAAACAACACCTGGAATTCTTGGGAGTATTAAGACTGGTGGTAGAAATATTCTAGGCTATAAAAATATTACTGAATATGGTATTGAATATAGAATTGCCAATGGATATTACGGGGGTTCACTACCAATTGGATTGGAAAATCTTGGTATTTATGAAACCGTTGATATTGATGCGGATGGATATTATTCACATGTTTGGACTAAAATTGCTAAAATTGGTAATTTACTTGTGGATAATTTTAACATTACAATTCCAAGTAGCGGATATTTAGAGTATAATACACCATATGAATACAGAATGTATGTTAAATCGGGTATATATGGATTTACCGGTGATACATTACAAATTACAACAGCATCTGAGCCAATATTACCCAATAGTATTACAACAACATCATTTACAAATAAAACTAGTGGTGGTTTTACTACTGGTGGTAAAAATATTGTAGGTTATGGTGATATCGACTATTATTCAGTTCAATATAGAGTGAATGGTGATACAACTTGGCTATTACCATCATCTCCATCAAATGGTCCATTAGCAGTAAATTATTTCACTAAAACCATAACTGAATTATTACCATTAACTAATTATGAATATCGTGCATATATGGTAATTAATGGTGTCACTTATACTGGTGCAATATTAAATACTACTACACTTGCAGTGGCAACATATGTACCAACTTTAGAAACTAGTGGTGTTACTTCAATTACAATATCTAGCGGAAGTGGTGGCGGTAATGTAACTTCTGATGGTGGTGCAAGTGTAACAGCACGTGGGGTAATTTGGGGAACGAGTCCAAATCCAACAATAGCATTACCCACTAAGACAACTGATGGAAGTGGAACAGGTTCATTCTCAAGTAATATAACAGGTTTGGGTGATAATACAACATATTATGTTCGCGCCTATGCAACAAACTCTGTTGGAACTGGATATGGTAATCAGGTTAGTTTTACCACATTGGTAATACCACCAGTTGAGGTATATTTAACGAATGCCTCATATAATGGTGTTTCAGGTGGAGAATACGATAGTCAATGGCAAGCACAAATTACAACAAGTAGACCATTAGTTGCGGGTGAGGGCTTTGATTTACATTATCAAACATGTGCATTATCAGTAGTATCCGCACCAGAACCAACATTGAGTCATTATATTTGCGCTAATGCATACTTAATTAAATCTCCGGGAACAACAAAAGTTAATCGTTCATATAGTAAAGTACCTGCAAATACTTTAGATAGCTCTTCATTGGATAAAATAGGAGTAATAAAAATTAACTCAACAAATTATGATTGTTATTTTGCGTATGCCGATGCGTGTAGCAGTAGTGGTTCTCATAGCTGTGTATATCATAACTGTTCAAACGTTTCGTTATCGTCAATAGATAATTGCTGTGGTGGCATTGAGTTTAATTTAACTCTCGGAACTATTTCAGCAAACAATGATAATATCGAATTTTCTGGTTGTGGTGGTATAACTGGTGGCGGTGGACTATTTGAATAAAATAAAATTAATTGTATTTATAACAAAGAATAATTAAATGGCATTCATTGAAAAAAAAGACCCAGTAATTTTAAATATTAAATTAACCTCAAAAGGTAGGAAACAACTATCGACAGGTAATTTAACCTTTAGTTATTTTGCTATTGGTGATAGTGAAATTGATTATAAATTCAATGCTAGTACTGGTCTTGACCCATATAAATCGAATATATTAAGACCTGCTGATGTTAATCCAGATTTTCTTTCATTCGTTCCCATGAATTTAGATGGTAACCCATATAATCCAATTTCATTATCTCCTTCATCATATCAAGTTACAAATACTGCGGGGTCGATTGGATTTTTTACAAGTGGTGGGACATCTTTTATTACTGATAGTAACCACGTTAAACAACCTAGCGTGATGGTTAAAATGAGTGGTGTTACTGGTGGTAAAACACTAAGACTTTGGAAGTCGCCATCATATGGTATTAGTGCTGTTGAACCAGCAATTGGCGATTATTTGCTAGTTAGATGGACATTAAGCGAAAATACCACAGGATTTACAATCAATACTAGTAATCCAACACCATATTTATGGTATAGAATTAATGGTAAAACGGGTACTTTAGGCGCAAATACTCTTAGTGTTACTGTGGATAGAAATTTACCAAATTTTAGTGGTTATACACTTACCAATGTTAATGCGGGTGCATTAGTTTATTATAATTATATTAATTATAGTGGCGATACAATATTTATTGATAATTCAACTGATTATATTGATGAAAGTGTATTAGCATTTCAGGAAAATAGTCAATGTCCTACAATAGTGTATCCATTTTGGAATATGTCAATTATTTTTACCGAAGAAATTGCAGGTGTATTAACCGGAACTTCATATAGAAAATATAATCAATTTAATAGTATTGCATATGGTGGGTTTGTTTCATATATACAAAATCAAGCACCAATTCATAAAAAATTGGGGGTTATTCACTATACAAATTCGTCACCCGCTAATGTTTATGCAGAGGGATTTTACTTAAACACACCGAAATTAGAGATACCAACATTAATGTGGCATAAGTCTTCAACAAAGAAAATTGGCGTTACATTAAGTGCATATGGAAGTCCACAAATGGTTACGGGAGTTACGTCTTCACTCAATGCGGAATATTATGATTTAGCTGATTCAGATGGTAATGTTGTTGGTAAAGTATTTACAGATTTGAAAATATTTGTAATTGAAGACCAAGAATTATTATTTGCAATGTCTTATAAATCAAATAGGTCATGGACACTTCCAACATACTTAGTCTATGCTAATGATAGTGGTTGTGTTTAAAAAAATATAAAATTATGGCAACAGGTTATACAGCATTTATTACATACATTTTAGTACCATCCGGTCTTACAAGTGGCTATGGTTATAGCGAAGCAATTCATTGTAATTATATTGAAACACTATCATTACAGAATAATCCCTATATTCAGAAAATCAATATAAATTTTCCAGAGATTAGTGATTTTAAATTTTTAAGCACAGGGATAACTACGGGAACTGGTTTTACCGCTAATAAAATATACGCTTTAGTTCAATTAGTTAGTGGTCTGACAGATAGTACTACAACAATTACCCCATTATCGCAAAATTGGAAAATGTTTGATATTACTAGCCAAATTCCTGGTCATGTTTCGGGTGTTGCAATAACTCCAGCAGAATTAGTTAGTACTGTATTTAGTATACCACTATTAAATTATACTGGTTTTACCACATATAATTTAAGTTATCTTACTTATCCAAATGCATTGGTAGGTGATGATAGCAAATTATGTTTTGGCGATGAAACATACTTCATGGGTAATGTTACAAGCAATATATATGCAGATGTATATACTACTAATCTTTCAATCATGTTACCATTAAATCAATTTAATTCATCTACCAATCCCACGTGGACAGCTATGACAACCAAACCGCCAGTAGCTATTACCGAAATTGGTATATACGATGCTGACATGAATTTAGTTGGAATTGGTAAACTAAATGACCCGCTAATCAAGGATGCAACAATCTCAAGAACTATTCTATTTGCAATAGATTTTTAATTTATTCGAAATAATCATAAAATTTTATATTTTTTTATAATTTCTTAGTATTTATTATAAATATTAAAGAAAATTATAAAAAAATATATGAAAGAATTACTTACGCTTAGTGAAACAAAGCCGAAATCTATTATAATCGAAGGTGATTTACATAATAGTTTTAAATTATTGTGCAAGGGAAAGAGCATGAAAATCGGTGGGGTTATTGAAGACCTAATTAAATTATATCTACGTGACCCAAAATACATCCAAAAAATGATTGATGAAATGAAAGACGAGAAATTGGTCTTTAAACAACTTAAATAATTATGGAAAAATATATATGGTCATTAGACATAAGCACCACTAATATTGGATTTGCATTATGGGATATTAATGGTAAGCTAATCGAACTAAAACATTTAGAACTGAAAACCGCAAAAGATGTTGATGTGGAAAACAGAGATATTCATAAAGCCGAGATATTCAGACAATATGTAATAGATTTCAAAGAAAGAATTCTTAATGAACTCAACGGTGAAATCATACACATAATTGTGGAAGAACCACTTGGCGGTAGTAATAATTCAAACACCGTATCACTTTTATATGGATTTAACGGTATTTGCAGATACATATTATTTACCGTCTTTGATAAATTTCCAATTAAAATTAGTGTATATGATAGTCGAAAGTTATTCTGCACCGAATTGGTTAAGACTACTAAGGTTAAAGGTGAGTTGAAAGAAACACTTTCATTCCCCAAAGAATATATTAAAGAAAAAAAATTGTATATTTGGGAAAAGGTTTGTAAATTAGAACCCCAGATTGAATGGTTTTATAAGAAGAATTCAACCGAGCCACGTGACATGTGTTTTGATATGTCTGATAGCTATGCCGTGGGATTCGCAGGACTTAAGCAATTGGGCATTATTAAATGAAATACATATATTTAATTCAATCACTAGAAGAAGGCTATTATAAAATAGGTGTTTCTAAGAATCCTACCAAAAGACTGCAGCAATTACAGACGGGAAATTCATCCGTGTTAAAACTCATTGATACGTATAAGACTGAACACGCTGATATTGTCGAGAAGGCATTACAGAGGGGTTATAAGCATTTACATAAAGAGGGTGAATGGTTTAATTTATCATTAGAAGAAGAGCAGGGTTTTAATAAAAACTGTAAAAGAATAGAGGATAACATTATCTTTTTAAGAAAAAATAATAATGTATTTATATAAACCTCTTGTCTTTATAAGATATTTATTATAAGTTTGACAAAAATTTAAAATAATATTAACTAAATTTATTAATACATGAAAATAGGACGAATTGAAAAAGCAATTGAAATTATTAATTATGCAATTCTTAATAATATATCTGTTAAAGAAGCCTCAGTTAAAAATGGATATGCTGACACATACGTAAAAAATGTTAAAGCCGATGTCTATGATTTATATGAAAATGGATTATTAAAGAACGAACTCTTTGAATTATTTAAAGAAGCATACGACAAATATGCCACTATAAAACATTCCGACAATAAAGACGATGTAAAAATCGTAAATGAAATTAAAAAAATAGAAGTCCCACAAGAAGAATCCCTAACATTTTATGAAGACAACAATGAAGCATTTGTTGAATGGGTTAGCGGTTCAAATTACCCACCAGACCATATAAAAACAGTTCCGGAACTACTTAGAGCAACTGATGTAGACACCAATATCTGGAGAGTTAAAGACCAACTAGTGAATAAATGGGATATGACAAGTAAAGTAAATGGTTTTCCCGTTACCGTTCAAAATTATCAGGTGAAAGTTCGTTTAGAGAAAAATGTTGTTGTTGCCGAAGCAAAATCTGCCAGCGAAATTTTTATTGAAATGACTAAAAATTATCAAGCACCTACAGTACATATTAAACCCCGTGATTTTTTCACATTTAAAGAAAATAATCTTTTAGAAATTTCAATCTTTGACCTACATATAGGTAAACTTGCATGGGCAGGTGAAACATTCGAAAATTACGATACTAAAATTGCACGTACAAGATTTCTTGATGCAGTCGAAACCCTAATTCATAGAGCAGGTGGGTTTCAATTCTCTCGCATATTATTCCCCATTGGAAACGACTTTTTTAATTCGGACAACATATTTAATACAACTACTAAAGGGACTCAACAAGATGAAGACCTTAGATGGCAAAAGACATATACCGTTGGAGTAAGATTGCTTATTGACGCAATTAATTTACTAAAACAAACTGGAGTTCCTGTTGATGTATTGGTTATTCCGGGAAATCATGATTTTGAACGCAGTTTTTATATGGGTGCACATTTAGAAGCATGGTTTAATAATGATTCGATGGTAAATGTTAATAACGGTGCATCACCGAGAAAATATTATAGACATGGTGAGGTATTATTAGGTTTCACTCACGGTAGTGAAGAAAAAGAAGCATCGCTTCCACTTATTATGGCTACCGATATCGAATCAAAACCTATGTGGAGTGATACAACGTATCATGAATGGCACTTAGGTCACATTCATAGAAAAAGAAATGTAAAATATACGGTTTTAGATAAAGCCAAAACATTAAATGAAGATTTAGGGGTAACAGTTAGATACCTCTCAAGTCTTACCGGTACAGAAGAATGGCATCATAAGAAAGGTTTTGTTGGTCAAATTAAAGCAGCTGATGGTTTTATTTGGAATGACAAACTTGGATTATTGGCACATTTAAACTCAAATTTAAAAATAAATCAATAAAATATGGCAAAAAGTTTAGTTAGTTTAGCGAAGGGGAACAGTAAAAAGGCTGTCGCACAACCCCCAAAACCTGTGGTTAAGAAGGTAACAACTCCAGAAGAAGATAGAGATATAAAAGCAAAAGCAACGATTGGAAAACTTCTTCAAGACATCCCCTTAAATGGGAATCCGGTTAAGAATGAAGAACTCATGGAACTTGAACCCGAAACGAAGTCAAGTAGTAACAATACTGAATGGCTTCAAGAACAAGTGGCATTATTAGCTAGTGAAAATGAAAATTTGAAAATTGCTTTAAGTACATCAAAAGATGATTATTCTAAAATTTTGACCGAAATTCAACGTTTAAAGGGAAATGTAACTACTACTGTTGATGATGGTCAATTAGCCACTAAGATTACTACAGTTTTTCATGAATTGCAATCCAATTATATACAAAACCCAGGATTCACACAATTTGGAACACCTAATTTTGTAATTGTGCCCGCAGCTTTCTTAAATCGATTGATTATGTATTTTCCATTCTTACAGAATGAAAAGAGATTCTAGTTGATTTTTAGATATTTAACTGAAAATTGCTCAAAACGTTTTGTTTTTGAGCAATTTTCTTTTACATTTGTTTCATGATTAGAGGACAAGAATTTCACGCAATTATTGAGAACGTCTTTGGAGAGGTTAATGGCTTACATACCAGTGAGCAGTTGCAGGTGAATTGTCCACACTGCCAAGAAAGGGAAGGATTACCTTATCCGGATGGTAAGTTTAATTTAGAAATCAATACTTCCAAACGAATGTTCAGATGTTGGAAGTGTGATGAACCACAATTTAGCGGTTCTCTAGGTAAACTTATTCGTAGATTTGGTAGCAGTATTGACTATGACCTATATAAATCATATGCAGATATTTATGGGGCATATTCTGATTATGACGATGAATATGATTATGAGGAAAAAGAAGAAATTGCGGTAAAACTTCCAGATGAAATGATATTGTTTTCTCAAATGGAAGGAACTAATAAAGAACATTTTGAAGCATATAATTATTTAATAAATGAAAGAAAAATATCAAGAGATATTATTTTAAAATATCGGCTTGGTTTTTGCATTACTGGAAAGTATGCCAAAAGAATTATTGTTCCGTCATACGATAGAAATGGCGAAGTCAATTATTTTATTGGGAGATATTATGGAGAAGACAAAAAAATTAGAAAGAAATTGCCATATCTTAATCCAAATGCGGATAAAGATAAAATTATTTTTAATGAGGGTCTTATAAATTGGGATTCTACTGTATACCTTGTTGAAGGTGGATTTGATATGTTAAGTTTTCCTGTTAACACCATTCCGATGTTAGGGAAAACAATATCGACCACATTATTTTATAGACTGAAAGAAATGAAACCAAATGTGGTTGTATTGTTAGACCCTGACGCATATAAAAACGCTATAGAACTTTTTTATAAGTTACATACAATTTATGTGGATTGTGAAGAAAGGGTTATGATAGTTAAATTACCCACCAATGATGACATTGATGAACTAAGAAGAAATCAGGGTCACGGTGCTGTTATAAAAGCATTGTATGGTGCAAGGGGTTTAACTGTCGATGATTACTTTATAAATAAGTTGTGTAAACCCTATGAAAATAATAGAGCAGGAAGATATAGTTCTAATTCAAAATATTTTGAATGGAAACCATCAAGCGGAGGAACTATTTTTTGAAAAATATAAGAAAATAGTAAAAGACTTTTTAAGAACCAAATTTACCAAATATTCTACTGATGATATTGATGATTGTGTTTCAATAATACTTATCAAAGTATTTTATAGTCTCAATAAATACAATCCGGAAAAATCAAGTGTTAAAACGTGGGTTCTTACAATTGCGAAACACGTTATGATTGACACGTGGAGAAAAAATTCTACATATTCAGCATCAAGTACAACCCATTCTTCATATGATTATAACGTATCTCCTTTTGATAATGTTAGCAATTGCTTGGCATATACTAATACAGGTACGTATTGTTCTTCAAATAGTTTTGAAAATTCTAATGCAATTTCATATCTATCCACACAATTATCTCCGACAGATTTCACATTACTCGATATGAAGTATGTACAAGGTTATAATTATAACGAAATTGGAAGTGAGTTTCAAATTAGTAGCAGTACCGTTAGCAATAAAATTAACTACATAAAAACCAAATTAAAAAAGAACATTCTGGAAGACGTATTTGATTAAATAATGAAAAATTTGCTTTATCTTTGTCGACTCAAAACGTATTTATTATAAATAATTGTTTATGGGCAATAAAATGCTAGATATTATCCACGAAGAATTCAAAAGATTTGTCGCTGAATCCCAAGAAGACGGTGAAACTGGTTATTATATAAGCAGTGGTTCTGGTGGTAAAAAATACACTCTTAGATATAAATATTTTGATGATAATGGATATCCTAGAGATAATCACGTTGCAACATATGGTCAAGACCTTGAAATAGCTAAAGAACTAGCAAAAAAACAATTAGGGTACGTTCCAAATGTAAAGGTTTCTTCTGTTGGTAAAATAACCAAACAATTAACGTATCAGCATATGCCCAATGGTCAATATCAGGGTTCGTTATTCAGCGATGTACCAACACAATATCTTTCATGGTGGGTAGACAAATATAAAGACACCCCATCATACCAAAAAATTATTGCTGATATTCTGCCATATCTTGAAGAAAAAACTAGGGAAGAAATTGCCAACTACGATACAATAACATTTGGAAAATATAGTGGTACTAAAATGACTGCAATGCCATCTGATTATCTATCATGGCTAATGAAAAATGGTAGTAGTCCTATTATTCGTGGGGCATCTGAATTGGAATTACAAAGACGTGGCGAAATTGTTGATGGAAAAACTAAAACCGAACTCGATAGGGAAGAACTTGAGAAAAAAAGGGGCGAACAAAAGGCAGGTTCTCAATTTGTTGGTAATGTTAGTGAAAAAATCGAACTAGCTGTACAGGTTGTGAATGAGGTTTCTTTTGATAGTCAATGGGGTACAACCTATATCACCAGATTTTTAGATGAAAATGGAAATTCTATAATTTATAAGGGTAAACAGTTTATTGAAACCCCTACTAAACAAGAAGTGATAACCCATGCTTATGAAATACTAAATGGAAATATTATCGAAATACCAAATCCATACGAAGGACTAGCTGGAAATGAATTAAAGAAAAGTGTTGGAAAAAATAAAATGTATGAAATGGGTGGTGAAGATAACCATGATGGCACTATGAGATTTCATACTTGGAACGGAGATTATAGTGAGGAAGGAAAGCAAGTACTTCAAATGGTTAAAGACTTATCCAATGCTGGAAAACTGCCAAAATCAGATTATGTTGATAAGAATGGAAAATTCTATGACTTCGACTATTCTGAGAAAATTTCTAATTTCCAAAAGGGCGATTGGATTCTATTGGCGGCTACGATTTCCGGACAAAATGATTATAAGGGTGAGAAACAAACCATAATACAAAGACCAAAATTTATAAAGAAGCTATAAAAGAAAAGGTGTCGAATTCGACACCTTTTTTATTTACGGGACTTCAATATTACTTAATCTCGATTGTTTTCTTTTTTGGATTTTTTTTAGCTTCGAGTTTTGGGAAAATTATTGTTAAGATACCATCTGACATTGAGGATGTGATATTTTCAACATCAACATTATCCGGCAATATAAACGACCTTTCATATTTACCGAAATACGTTTGTTTACGATTGTATTTAATGTCATTGGTTTCTTTACGTTCCGCTTTAATGAGTAGCATATCGTTTTCAATTGTAATGCTAATATTTTCCTTCGGAACGCCAGCCAATAGCATTTCAACAATATACTCTTTATCGTTTTCAATTACATCGTGAATGGGCGTTTTAGAACCCGATTTATCGACAACTGAGATATCGAAAAACTCATTAAATAAAGTATCAAATAATTTGACGGTTGCATAATTAAAACTTGTAGATGACATAATATAAATTTTTAAATATAGTTATTTTTCTCTACATATATCGAAAACCGTACCACTCAGTATTTAATGACAACCTGGCAGTATTATTTTAGAATTTTGAATAATTTTGTCAGTTTCTAAAAACCCTTGCATTATATGGTGGTTTTAGATATATTTGTAAAAAATAATTTTATTTAAAAAAATAATGAATGATTTCCAAAATAGCGCACATTGCAGATATCCATATCCGTAAAGCACCGACCCGTAATGACGAATATGAATTAGTATTTAAGAACCTCATAGAATCGCTAGATGTTGAAAAACCCGATAGAATTGTTATTCCCGGTGATTTGGTTCACGATTATCTTGATTTACAGGGCGAACAATTAATACTAGCTTCGAATTTCCTCAATGATTTGAGTAAAATTGCACCGGTTAGAGTAACTAGAGGTAATCATGATTGTCGTAAAAAGAATCTTAAAAGGGTCGATAGTGTTAAGGCTATTGTAGAAACCCTCCACAATCCAAATGTGTTATACTATGATAAAACTGATGTCATTTATGATGAAAATATTGCATGGTTTGTTTGGCATCATGGAGAAAAAAATAATAATCCTTGGAAAACCAAAGAAGGAAAAATATACGAGAAATTAAGAAGTACTTCAGTAACTAAGGATGAAAATGGTAATTGGAGTGTTCCAGAATACGTTGCTATTGATTTATTCCACGACCCTATCACTGGTTGTAAATCAACAACTGGTTTTGAAATGAAGAGTAATTCTTATTATAAGATTAGTGAGTTTAAAGGTGATTATTCGTTTTTCGGAGACATACATAAGCATCAATATCTTGATAAAAAGGAAACCAAAGCATATTGTGGCTCATTAATAGCACAAGATTTTTCAGAGGGTGATGATAGCTTTCATGGATATATTATGTGGGATATTAGTGAAGGATGGCATAAAGACGTACCGATTCACAACGACTATTCATTTAAAAATGTTAGAATAACACCATTTACAGACTTTGATGATTTGGATATTGATATTGAAAATCCAACCAAATTCATGAAGGTAAGATTTGTTTGGGGCACACTACCGCAAACAAGGAATAAAGATAGTGAAAGGAAATTAGCAGAATACTTTAAATCTAAATATGGTAAAATAGTTATTTCACATAAAAACGAGTTCATCGAAAGTGAAAAAATTGATGTGAACGAAAATATTACATTGGAAAACATTACCGATTCTGCGGTTCAGCAAGAAATATTTAAGGAATATTTAGAAAAAATTGGGACTAACGAACAACTCATTAAAGATATTATTTTACTTGATGAAGAAATTAGTGCAGGATTAGTACTTGACGACATATCAAATATCGAATGGAACATCATTAAATTTGGTGGTCGCAATTTCATGTCATATGAGCAGCTCGATATAGATTGGCGTGATATGGATGGTTTATTTCAAATAAGTGGTGTTAATACTGCCGGAAAAACAACCATCATGAAGATAATTACATATATTTTATTTGGGAATACTTTAGAAACTGAAAGTAGAATGAAATATGGTGATAAACGTTTTATTAATAATAGAAACGGTGCAAGTTTTTGTGATGCGTATCTCGTACTTGAAGCCAATGGAGAATACTATGGTATTAAGAAAAAAACTGAAATTAGTAAGACTAAAGCCGGAGAAATTAATGGCGCACCAACAACTTTAAGTCATTACCTTTTAAGCAGTCCTGATGAAGAAATGAGTGATAGTAATTCGTTTGAGAAACTAGATGAAGACAGACGTGAGAAAACACAACGAAAAATTAATTCAATTATTGGAAGTTATGATAATTTCATGAGGATTGTAATGACTACCTCAGATACACTAAACCGTATTCTATCCAATGATATGGCTGTTTTTATTGACTCACTACTCTACGATAGTGGATTGGATATTTTCGATAAGAAACTCGATGGTCTAAAAGAATATCAGAAGAAAGCCAATGAATTGAATCGAGTTACTTGTAATGTGGAAAAAACCACAAGCGATATTAATGCGTTAACCCAAGGGATAACAACGCTTCAAATCGATATTGCTACATATGAAAATACAATTCTTCCGGAAGTTCAAAATAAAATTCAAACCGGTAGAACTTATGTGGAAACCTTAACTAAGAAATTATTCAAAATAGACCCCGAAATCTACGATTTGAACGTAGCTGATGTTAAAGATGATATTGGTACTCACCAAGTAGCCATAACTGAAATAAAGGCACGTGAGACGGTTTTAAAGGATAGTATTAAACCATTGAAGAAAATATATGACGACAAGAGATTAAAAGAGTTAATCGATAAAAGAGATTCACATAAAACTGAAGAATATAATCACAAACTATCGATTAAAGAATGGGAACGAAAATATGGCGAAACCGAACATCAGGTTGAAATAATTAATGGTCAAATTTTTAGATTAAAACAAGACGGTGCTAAATTAAAGAAGGAAATTACCGATTTAAAAAATAGTAAAGTCTGTACTCAGTGTGGGCAAGTAATTGATAAAAAGGAACATCAGGACCATATTAATAAAACGGTTATTGAAAAAGAAACTGAAATGTATGGCATTGGTGACCAAATAAGCAAATTAAATTTAGACATTACTTCAACTCATAATGTTACTTTAGTATCATATACTACCGAAATCGGCACAATTAAAGAAAGAATTGAAGCAGCTTCACTTGAAATGGAAGGCGTTTTAAAAGAAATTGGTGTAATTACAAACGATAAGAATGATGTTGATAAGCGTAAAGAACTTCAGACTGAATTAGATAATATTCCAATGAAAATTCAAAATGAAGAATTGCAAATAACAATACTTCAACAAAAAATTGATAGCTACGATAATAGTATTAAACAAATTATTGAAAATCAGAAAATTGAGAAGGGTATAGTTGCCGCCAAAGAAAAAATTCTTATATTGGAGGATAGTGAACAAAAACATAAAGAATTAATTTTTGGTAAAAAGAGCGAAATAGTTGAATATGAAAAAGCTATAAGACATGGTGAAGCATTAATCAAAGCATTTAAAGAACAGGAATATCGTGATAGCGTTATGAATCTTTATAAAAAATGTGTTCATAGGGATGGTATTCCAAGGCAGATATTAGTTAATTACATTATTCCAAAAATTAATTTAACCTTAGAGAAAATATTATCAGTTGTCCCATTTAAAGTTTGGCTGGATTTAGATGATTTGAGACCGAAGCTAATCTATAATAATAGACCACAATCTGTTATTGATTGTATTAGTGCTAGTGGAAAAGAAAGAACATTCTCCAGTGTGGTACTAAAATTTGCACTTAATCAAATAAATGTGAAAGCAAAACCAACGATGTTCTTACTTGATGAAGTAATGGGAAAATTGGATTTGGAAGGCAGTGTGGAAGAATTCGTTGAAATATTACAAATGATAAAGGGTGGTATGAAGAAAGTTTTGGTTATTGAACAAGTCCATGAAATTAATCCTGACTATCTTATCAATGTCGAATTAGATGAAAATGGAATTTCATCAATGGTTATAGAATAAATTTATAACTATTTATGTGTAAATATTGAATACTATGGATTTAAAAGAATACGACAAATTACGACAGAAGATAAGCGTTAAGGACTTTGAGGGCAACAATAAGGGATTGGATAAATGGCTATATGGGTTCTCCTTTGTAGGAAACATCGGTTCAATATTTTTTGCATATTTTCTAGTATTTCCAGCATTACTAAGAGCAATATCAATTAATTTGGTTGATGGTTTTTTGGGAACGGCACTAGCATTTTTATTTACAAATACATTTTTGATTATTTTCGAAATTATTAAAAGGTACTTAATTAAAAATTTCTCAAGCGATTATGTTGCAAATAATAAGAAATTAAGTCCGGCAATTTTTGGTTGGTTTGCATTTGCATCGGCAATCGTTCTATTAAGTTTTTATCTATCTGTTGTTGGGTCAAAAAATCTTGCAACCACAAGCACAGTTAAAAATGAAATTGCTGTAACGCAAGTCGATGTTAAAAAAGACAGTCTTTCAGTAATTTATGAAAGAAAAAAAATGATATATGAGAATGATAATCAGTCATTAAGAAACGTTAATAATGAATTGCGTAATACTTTGGCACAAACTCCAATCAACTATGTAAGTGCTAGGAAAGATTATCAAACAAGTATTGATAAAAATAGTGAATCGATTGAAAATAACCAGAATGAAATTTCTAAGATTGATGAACAGCTTAAATTAAGAATTAACGAATTAAAATTAAAACTTAGCGACACTAAATCCGGAAATGCAACTGAAGATACGAAAAATATTATACTATTTGTTATTATAGCAATTTTTGTTGAAGTAATGATTATTGGTGGAGTTTACTTCAGGGAATGGTTCGAGTATAATTTATTTCTTATCAATCAGCAGAAATTCGATAAAATTTATTTGAGAAAAGATAGATACAAATCATTGCTGATGTTCGTATATAATGGCGGTAAGTCACTTCCTGGAGATAAGGTCATTAGTGGATTAGATTTAAAGGCAATCGTTGCTGAAAAAACAACAATTCCAAATTCAAATAAATTTGTTGAAGAGTTCTTGCATGATATGGATAGTTTAGGTATATTTACAACAACTGGTAAAAGAAGACTAATTGCTTCAACATATAATGAAGCGGTCACTATTATTGAAAATTATGATGATGCATTCAGAGTACTTGAAAATATGAAATAATATGGGAGACGAAAAAGATATTGCTAAAATTCTCAAAGATGCACTGACAATTGTCGACAAATTGGCGACACTTGACATCACAGATAAAGATGACCATGAAGAACTAGAAGAATTGATTGAAAAAGCACAGAAATTAAGTAAAAATAGATTATGGAAATTAAAATAAATGTAAAATTATGAAATTAGGTCCTTATTCAATAAGAGTAGATGGTCGAAAGTTTGAACCAAATAAATGGGATTTACGATTCATGAGAATCGCTGACTTAGAGGTGGCACAATGGTCAAAAGACCGTTCAAGTCGAGTTGGTGCGGTAATTGTGAAGGATAGAGAAATTGTAACGTCTGGTTTTAATGGTATGCCAAGAGGGATTAATGATAACATTGAAGCACGACATGAAAGACCGGAAAAATATCATTGGTTTAAACATGCTGAAGAAAATGCAATTGTTAATGCAGCTCGTCAGGGTAAAAGTACGTTGGGATGTGATATGTATATTAATTGGTATCCCTGTGATGCTTGTGCAGGAATTATTGTTAATTCTGGCATTAAGAAAATATTTTGTGACCAAGAACCCGAATGGGAACACGAAAAATGGGGTGAGGGTTTTAAAAGAGCCAAAACAATATTAAATGAGGGTGGTGTAGAGGTAGTATTTATGAATTATGATGCGCATAGACAAGGAAACCTATAAAATAGGGGAAGTTAATAGATATAAAACTCAAAACCCTAAGACTCAAATCATAATGGGTACGAGTTTGAGGAAAGATAGTAATCATATTTTAAGACTTCAACATAAAGAATATGGGAAGACGAAAAAATGGAATACTTATACAATAAGTAGAACTGGTATAGTATATGAACACTATGACCCAAAATTTCATACAGATTTTCTAGGAATTAAAGAGGTTGATAAGAATTCAATATCGATTGTTTTAGAAAACATGGGCGCATTATTTAAAACCACTGATGGTAAATACGTTAACTGGCTTAATGAAGTTTGTGACGAAAATCAAATCATTGAGAGAGAATGGCTTGGTTATCATTTTTGGGAAAAAATAAGTGAGGAACAGATGAAAAGCACAATTTTATTAAATAAATTTCTTTGTGGGAAATTTAATATTCCAAAATCAGTGATAGATTTTCATCATCACCATAAAGACAGTATTAAATTCAGGGGTGTTGTTTTTAGAAGTAACTACATTCAAGATAGTAGTGATATTAATCCGTTATTCGATATAGAAAATTTTAATAAACTGTTACACAACAAATAAATTCAGTATTTATATGAAAAAATAGTATGAGCAGCAATATTAATGATAAAAACAGTCCAAATCAAATGCGTGTTTTCATGAAAAGAATGCGTGAAGGCGATAATACCAAAGGCTATATTGTCGAAGGTGAGAAAACTTATAAGAAAGACATGAGTATGCGTGATTTACTTAAATTAACACGCACATTGAATGAAGAATTTAATGGTGAAGCAGATAATGATTCAATGAACGATGTTTATGAAGATAAAAAATTAGATTCTGACCAAAAACGAGAAGAAGATAGTATTCGTGCATTGTTTGAAAACGATAAAGTGGCTGTAACTCCAAGCGAATTAATTGTTAAATATAAAAACGATAATGATTGGTACGTAATTTTTGGGGGTATTATTGATGGTATGATTAAGTTTTCATATACAGTTACTCCGGATGAAAAAACTAGTGAGGTTACTGTTGACAAATATAGTGATGGCGTAAATATCGATAATCCGGATGTCGATAATATTATAAAAAAGTTAGAGTCTTATTATAGTACTTTCTATAGATATTGGAAAGAAAACATTCTACAATCATGAGCGCAATATTAAAAGCAATTTGGGATTATTTAAAAATAAATAATCGTTGGGCAATTGCCCTAGTAATTATTCTCCTATTACTTGGTGGTTTAATTATAGATTTTCAGTTAAATAAAATTGCTAATCTTAAAGAAGAAGTAATAACTGAAGTTAACTTGAAGAATGCATTGATTGATAAAGTCAATGTATATCAAAACAAAGAAAAGGAATGGGTTACTGAGAAACTTACTATCCAAGAAAGTGTTAAGAATCTTGAAAAAATGTACGGACAGTTAACCAATTCTCAAAAAGAATTAATAAATAGGGTTAAAGAAGTTGAAAAGAACGGTGATATTATTGCCGCAGCACTTATTGAAACTAATATTGAAATCGGTAAATTAAGACCCCCAAAGGTCGAAGTAAATGATAGTGCAATAACATTCAGCGATTCAACTAAAAATCTAGATTATATTATTGAAATTGGTCATGTTAAACCTATTAATTTGGGCATAGTACCTACATTGGCATTTAATAAATTCAAAATGCCGAACAAGCAATTCATTGAGTTTCACTGGAAAGATGAAAAAAAACTTGGATATCCAATTTCATTTAGCGTATCAAACTCAAATGATTATTTTAAAACTACCGATATTAGTAGTTATGCAATACCTGAGCTAAAGAAAAAGGATATTAACCCAAATGGTTGGAATAAAATTACAACTTGGACAGTTAAGAATAGCAAAACAATTATATATGTTGGTGTAGGTGCAGCGGGTGGCATTGCAGCATATAAGTTATTAGCTAAATAATTTCGCCACAATGAAAAATAAAAAGAACGCATGTCGAATATGATATGCGTTCTTTTTATTTTTTTGAGTTATTCAAGTATTTATTATCAATAAGTAAGCATAATATGAACGAGATTGAAGTTAAACGAATTGTCGATGACGAAATTAAGAAATTCGTTGCGGATAGTCTTGATAAAGAAATAAAGAAAGTTCTTCATAATACTAATAGTGCTTCAAGGGATGAATTAATTTCAACAATAAAAAATTCTATGGAAGCCGTATATAAAGTATTGTGGCAAAAGCGTGACTTCTGGAAGTCGGACATTAAATAATTAATATAAATGGCAGAATTTAAACCAACTAATAAAGAGGCGATTAGCCCCCAATCTAAAAGTTTTGAAAAAAATTTTAGTAGGACTATGACACAAAATAATGTTCATTTAACTGAGGAAATGTTAAATGAAAAAGAACAATCTTTAAAGAAAAAGATTTTTAGTTTGGCTAAGATGGAAGCATTGGTATTTTCAGACCCAAAACTTTCAGCAGTTTATAATGAGATGTCTGAAAATGGTGAAGAAAAATATGGTTACCATTATAATGAAACCATTCAAAATATGATATTTAACGACTATGTTTTAAATAGTCCAAAATACTTACAGAAATATAAAATGGCAATTCCAAAGGAAAAGAAAAGAAGAGATAAGAGTGGAATTAATCAGTTAAAAAATGCAGGAGAAAAACACATGCAAACAAGAAACGTTGAACCGAAACCCACGAAGGTAAATGAAGGGGGTGAGGAAGTAACTAAAGTGCAATTCTTAGTTAACGAAACCGACCCTGAAAATCAGGATGTTTTTGCATATTTTCCGGAAGAACCATATAATGAAAAATATAATAGTGGCTATTCACATGTTGGTCAACATACTGGTGTACATCCCGAATATGCAGCTGAAAGCAGACCTGCAACCCCCGAAGAATATGCTCCATTGAAAGCCGAACTTGAGGGTCAGGGATATAATCTTGAAGTTCTTAATGATATGAATGAAATGACTGGTACTGGCGGTGGTGCGGGTGCAGCATTTAGTGGTAGTGGTCAATATACTGCACCATTGGGATACGGTAAAAAGGTTGATGAAACTACAGATAGTAGTTCTTCAGGTGCATATGCCGGACCAGCAGCTTGGGGTGGTGGTGACTTAATGAAAGGTAGCACATCTAAAAAACCGATTATGCCCGGAGCAAAAGCAATACAGGAAAGTAATTACTTGACTGAAAGCGATGGTTTTGAAAAATATATTAATATGTTGAATGAACAGAGTGAAGAAGATTTTATTAAAGATAATAGCGATGCCTATAGTTTAGATGGTATGGGTAAAGATAATGAAGATATAATTGTTAAAGATATAAAAACCGGAAAACTAGATACTCCAAATATTAAAGAAGAAACACAAACTATGATACAACCAAATGGAACTTCAATGTCAAATAAAATGCAACCAACTGGTGACCAGCCTGGTGGATTAAACATGGGTATGCAAGCAGGTGGTGGTATGAATGAAAATAAAAGTATTGACGAATCCTTTAGCTTGTTAGAGGAAATAAATAACGAATTGAATGCATTTTCAATTCATCACGATAAATTAAAAAGAATGGCAGAAGATAGAAAACCATCAGCATTAGTCTTGAAAGACAGATTGGGCGATGAAAACAAAGTTAACTTCAAGAAAGACTTACAACATAGTGGGACTAAAGAAGTGATTGACGTTGAAAAAGAATTACAGTGGAAAGACCAACAGACTGAAATCGGTAAAGACCCATATAAATTAGGTCAGGATATCGAAAACAAAGCACTTAAAGTAGGTGATATGAAGTCCGGAGAAGCACTTAAAAATGTTGGTGACAGTGCCAATGACGAAGGTGATGAAATTCCAAAACGTAACTTAACCAAAGAAGAACAAGATGAAGTTAATCTTTATCGTAAAGGTTTGGGTGATTATGTTTATGATAATGAAGTTGGTAAGAAATTCGAAGACCGTATGAAGGCAGATATGGGCGATAACTTATATAAGCAACGACAGGATAAATTAGCATTCAATGCTAAAGCCCCTATGTACAATAAGGAAGCACAGCCAGTACAAGATACCGCAGTTGATAAGGTTCAATTTGATAAGGAAGAGAGCGGTTGGAATGATAGAATGGGTCTTAATGAATCACAGGTTAGTGGTAAGTATTTCGATAACCTTGGTAAGAAAAGAATCATTGGATTCAATTTAAATGAGGTTAAGGAATTAAGTGGACCAACTAAACAATCCGGATTATATGAAGTAAATCTTGAGGGACTTGGAAATACATTCACAAACATTGAAAGAAATAATGGAAGCCAATTGAGCATTAATGAGAGCACAGTTAGAGCAATTAATAAATTTAAATTCTTCACCAATGGTAAAGAAGTATTTGCACAGAAAAATGCTGTTCAAGTTTTAAGTGAATCTGAACATAAGGTTGAAAAACCCGTAATGAATGAACAGATGAATAAAATGAAGCATTTGCTTGGCTATAAACCAAATAACTTCACCAATACGGATAACGTAAAGAAAAACAGAGGATTCTAAAATGATTACTTTAGAGCAATTTGAAGCAGCTTATAACAAACATTTACCTAGTGGGTGGATTAAGTTTGCATATAAATATTTTTCTCAGAAAACTGAAAAGAAAGACATGTCGGTAAGAACTAGCATGATTTATGCATTACTCAGTGTTTTTCTTCTAGGATTTCTAGGTACGATATTTAATGCACCTAAAGCATTGATTGCCGGAACAACATACACATTTTCAATACTTTTAGCATTGCTAGTACTGTATATATTTAGTGCAGTATTTTTAAACAATCTAAGGCTTAAAAAGATAATGAAGGAACTAGGTATTAATAAGGTGGAATATAATAAATTAGTTGACGAATTGTATAGCTAATCTACCAAAATTTTGTTATTTTTGTGAAGGGTATTATGATTAATACCCTTTTTTTTATGTAAAGTATTTATGATAAATATGTAATATGATTAGTCTATATAAATATTCGTTAGGGTTGCTTAATGATAGCACTACCTATTCACAAAATTTGAAGAATGAAGAAGCTGAACTTCTTGTAAGCAAATTAAATTTGAATGAATTAATTCAGGTCGATTTTCCGGAAGACCAATATTTTAAAGAGCAAACAGATAAGAAACAAATTGTTATCCACCATACTGTCAGTGGACAAGGTACTGATGGCGATATCGATTGGTGGAGAAGTACTTCTGATAGAATCGGAACATCCATAATTATCGATTGGAAAGGCGCAATGTATCAATGCTTTAGCACAAAATATTGGTCACATCATCTTGGTACTCACGCACCTAATAATAAAGCATTGAATATGGCAAGTATTGGTGTTGAAATTGATGCTTGGGGAGCTTTAATTAAATTTAATAATGCTTGGTATCCGGCAAAATGGGATATTGTATCGAAACAAAATGTACCTAATATTAAAGCAGGTGCAATAAAAAATGTTCAGGAATATCCGAATGGTTTCAGAGGATTTTATGGTTATGAAAAATATAGTGATGCGCAAATTGAATCCCTACGAAAACTCTTAATTTTTTGGAATGAAAAATTCGGCATAACACTTAATTATAATGAAGATATGTGGGACCTTTCAACTAAGGCATTAAGCGGTACTCCTGGCGTTTGGACTCACGTAAGTTATCGAACAGATAAAAGCGATTGCCATCCACAACCAGAATTAATCAATATGCTAAAAACTCTATAATGCCCGTAACACAAAAATATATAATCGTTAAAGACAGGGTTGAAATCTACAAGGACTTTACATTTAATCTTCTATATTATATAATTGATTTCTATTTAGATAATAAAACTTTAAGTGATGATGTCGATATTAAGAATCATTATAATTGGTGCTTTAATAAGGTTTGTGTAGAATTTAAATTAGAGGGAATTGACTTTAGTAAAAATGCTCCATTAAAAGAATATTTTTATCAATTTTATTATTATCAATTTTATAAAATGGATATTGTAAAAGTAAATCACGATAGTTCAACACAATTTTATGAAAAATTTTGGGGAAATATTTTTGAAATCGATAAACAAAAAAATAAAAATGTTATTAATACGTTAATTGAAATCTACATAATATTCGATGCTTCAATTAATCAAGAGAAAAATATTTTAGAAATCGTCTAAAAACTCTTGCAGTGAGTATTTAATAATTGTATATTTACAAAACATTAAAATAATTTTATTTAAAACCAAAATTTAGCATGGCAAATTTAAAACTCGACCTCTTAAACAAATTGAGGAACGACAAGTATTATGAAGAATTAGAATTAGTCCGTCTCGCACAAGACCCTAACACAAACTATAAAGAAAAAATTGATGCAATGGCATTGAGACTTGAAAAATTAGCTATTTTAAACGCAGAAATGGGTTTAGTTGAGCAGTATTTTCAAGAACCAGTAACACCTCAAACTGAAGCACCTCAAGCGGGAGCGCCAGTTCCACAAGCAACAGTGGTACATCAGGGTCAGACCCACGGAGAATAAGAAATGGATTTGATAACTGAAATATATCAGTTTTTATTTATTGCTTCTATAATTTTTATGGTCTATATCGTTAGTGATTTGACCATAAAAATTTATGGGAGATTCTCATTAAAAAATGAAACTCGCTTTATTTTATCCACGGCAGAAAAGATAATGTTGTGGATATCATTGGCGATATTTTTCGCATATATAATATCATAAATGAAAGAAATTGAAGCAATATTAAATCCAATTACCGGTTATTTATCATCAATTAATCGAAATACTGTTAATGGATATTATGAATTGGAGATTGGAATACCCAAAAATTGGGTTTTTAATCAGAATAATGAAGTGGGTGTTGAAATAATTTCAGAAAATGATGCCGGAAAATTATTAAAAATTTATCCCCAAAAAAATTCGGTGGTTATTGACGATTTAATTCTTTTTGTTCATATCATAATCAATACCAATGAAAAAATCGCTACCAAAGAAAAAGAGTTTGCTGATAAAATGGAAGAAATGAAAAAATCTTTGGAAAGACAAGCAAGCGATTTCTATAAGGAACTTGATGAATTAAAGGATAATTCATTTAAAAAACTTAACGACAGATTTACCAGTGAGTTAAATTCTGAAATTAAAAAAACTAGAAAGCGTAGAACAACTAAAGCGAAGCAAGTCGATTTAGTGGAATTTAATTCACCTAGTACTCCAATAGTTGAACGTGATTAAAGACTATGAGTGTCGATAAAAAAATATTATCTATTGATGCAGATGACGATGATGTTGACTACAAGTCATTTGTAAAGTATATTGGCGAAGATACCGACAGGACGAAAAATGTAATTGCCAAAGATTTTAATCAGTTTGGTGATGATTTACTCGCTGAAATAGATGCTAAGAATATCAAAAGAAATATAAGGAAAGAAAAACAAATAGTTTACATATTAAAGCATGATGAAAACTCGTATTCTCACCATGCTCTAAATTCATATAGCTTCGAAGATATTAACAATATATACAACGAATTAAGAGAAAAAAGAAGTGTGGTTAAAAAGTTAATACATTTCATTTTTAACCTCTAAGGTCATCTTCAATTTTAGCATCATTTGGAGCATTCTTTTCGTTTGTGGTTGTAGTCGAATCACTATTTTTAGTACCGAAATTATTCTTGAACCCCAATAATGTTAATACGAAACCAAGTAATTCCAAGAATAATATGTGGTCAACTTCTTGTTTATTCCACATAATGATTAAACTCAAAGTAACCATTGCGAACAACAATATGAGACCTATAAAAGCAGAAAATTTAGTTATGCTATATTTTGGAGAATTTTTATCCCTTAAAATATCATAAAATACCCTACGTAGAGGATGCCTGTGAATTTTTTTATCTTCCATTTGTTTGTTTTTTAATATAAATACCCTATATTTGTCCATAAGTTAATCTAAAAATAATTAAATAATATGGCACTATTCGAAGACGTTTTTAACAAGGTAAGCATATATGATATGCTATTTTTCAATATTAAAGCAGTATTGGAATACCCAACCCTACATGATTTAGAAGAAAAAAATCCGACATTGTTTAAACGTTGGAAGCACATTTCTAAAAGTAAACATGATGTCGATTTTGATGTAAAAAATAAGGCTGCACTCGAAAACGTATATTTAGATAATGCAATCTATCATCCGGAGTTCAGTCGTATCGTTGCAATTACATACGCAACACTTTATAGCGAAAACAATACGCTTAAAAGATTTTTCAAAAAAATTGCTAATGAAGATGAATACATTGTGATTTCAACTTTCATGGATGTTCTTCATCAGTTATCTAGTGAGGGTGTAAAATCTACCCCGCAATATTTTCCTATGCTCTGCGGGCATAATGTAATTAATAATGATTTACCACTTTTACTTAAACGTTTTATTCTCCATAGAAGTAAATTTGAGGTAAATAAGCAAGTACCGCTCATTTTAAAAATGGGATTAAACGCCAAGCCTTGGGAATCAACCGTTATCGATACTATCAATGTTTGGAAATTTAATGGAAATAACTATGAAAGTCTAATGCTCATTTCCGATTTTCTACAACTAAAAAAGAGTGTTGAATTAGATACTCTTTCAGAATTATCTAAAAATTATTGGGATGTCGTATTTGCCGAAAATAAGGAGAAGGCAATGGAATATGTATCATTACAATCAGCCACCCAAACCAATTTAGTAATACAACTCGTGAACGAATTGAGATTGTTGTAATAATCATAATCTTTATAAATATAAATGGCAAGTCTGACGATTTGCCTTTTTTTTTGTATTTATATTAAAATAGTTATATGAAACGTGCATTACTCATAAGCGGAGGCGGTAGTTGGGGTGCATTTGGCGGTGGAACACTAGCTAGATTAAATCGTTCATACAATACTGTTGTTGGAGTATCTACAGGTAGTCTATTAGCACCGTTAGCAGCTTTAAATGAGTGGGAGTTATTGAAGGAAGGATACACTAACGTATCAAATAGTGATATATTTGATAATTACTGGTATATGCAAACCCCTCTATCAAAATCTGGTAGACTAAGGAAATTACCAATTATAATATCACTTATATTAGGTGATAAATCTATATGCACATCGAATGCGCTTAGAAATACAATAGACAAATTTTTTCCGGAATATTATTTCATTGAGTTAAATAGGCAACATAAAGAAATTTTAGTTGGAACTCAGAATTATTTTCAAGTTCCATCAAAAATTCATTATTTTAGTTCTGCAAATGAAAAGTATGAGGATTTCAAAGATTGGATGTGGTGCAGTGCCAATTTTCCATTTTTTACAAGTTTGGTGAAGAAAAGTTGGAAGGATTACAACGGTAACTATCATGTTGGTTTATGGAGTGACGGTGGTATAACGGATTTAGTGGGGTTAGACCAACTAATGTATAAGGATTATAAAGAAATTGATATCGTACTACATCGCACAAAAAATATTGAAAAATATGAAGGTAATAAAATTAACAATTTGGTTGAGAATGTTACCACGAGTATAAATGCAATGAGATATGATATTGAATTCGAGTATTTTTTTGAAAAAATAAAGAATTTAAATGTTGGTGGGTCGAAAGTGACTATTTATTGGCTACCTAGAAAATTAAGTAAAAATTCTATGGTTTTTAATCAAGAAGAAATGACGAAATGGTGGGAAGAGGGATATGAAACCGCATTAGATGAAAATCGTATTCAGGTATTCGGACCAATCAAATCATAACCAATATGGATAATCCTTATTGATTTTAAGTCTTATTATCTCTTTTAGGTTCTCAGGTAGATATTCATATAGATATGTGTTAAAACCATCCCAAAATTGAAAATAAGACAATAGTTTAATCTTAACGTCTGGCGTTAATTCTTCCCAAAGTTTTTTTGCTTCAATATCTTCATTAATATTTCCCATCCTAAATAAATACTTTGGATGATGAATTTACATCCAAGTCAATTTATTTGCAAATTCTCCATCAATAAATTCGACATCATAATATTCATCAAATTCGCTCTCCGGCATATATGCTCGTTTTACTCGACCATCACCGTAGAGAAGATAATCATTCATATCAATTATTGTATTGAAGAAAATATACATTCCTTCTCCGGATGCATCTGGGCGATAAATAAAAATAAACGAATCCTTCCAATCCATATTCTCAATTTCGGATGAAAAATTTAGAAGAACTCCGATAGTTTTACTACTATCGGAATATTCTTCATTATGAATTGTTTTAATATGTGTTCTCATAGTTTTTTTATCAAAGATATTATTTAATATCGTTATTGGCAATTAAATCATCAATTAGATATGAATAAAAATAACCTAATGGGTCAACAAATTTACCATTTAGATGAACTTCGTAGTGTAAATGCGGTCCAGTAGATAATCCAGTGCTACCCACAGTACCAATTAATTGACCCTTTTTAACATATTGACCTTTCTTCACATTAATAGAACCTAAATGGGCATATAGTGTTTCATATCCATACGAATGTTTAATAACTACACGATTACCATATCCAAACCTTGAATATAAAAGACCTTCGACTCTACCACTAGCAGAAGCAAAAACTTGTGTTCCACGCTTCGCAGATATGTCTATGCCTTCATGAAATATGGGTTTGTGATATATTGGATGATTTCTCCAACCAAATCCGGAAGTAATATTAATAAAATCCTTGGTTTTAATTGGTGAAATAGTTGGATAATAATTTAAAACATTTTTATTATTCTTTATAATTTCAGATTTTTCATTCAATTTTGTTAATTGATATGAAACTAATTCCGAAATATATAGACTCTTTCTATCAATGTTATTCATTATAGAATCATATTGAACGCTATAGTAATCAATGCTATCATTTTTATAACCATTGAAATCTAGGGTATCTACAGGAATCCCTAATAATTGAGAATAAATTCGATTATCGGTTTCATTAACCTTTTGCATTTTACTTTCAATTTCATATAATCTATCACTAGCTTTTTTCAAAGATGCTCTCAATTCTCCGTTCTCATGTAGTAACGATGAAATTCTACTTTCAAAATCAAACGAAGAACTCGATTGACTTGTAAAAATACTCGACCCATTAGTGACAATAAATACGATAATCACTAATATCGCTACTTTTACAGACTGTTTTACATTTTTCATAATATTTGTATTAAATAAGGTTATTACCCACTGAAAATCAAATGGTTATACCATTGATTTTAGATTTTTTTTATAAATAAGTGGGGTATTTAAACTAAAATTCCCAGAAATGTGAGTTTTTCTGGGTTTTGAGGAATTTTGGTTGATTTTTATATCCAAAATTTCAAGTATAGGAATTTTTTGTCGATTAATTTTCTTAATCATATTATATAAATACTAAAAAGTTTAAAATTTGTTAAAACATTGATAATCACCACGTTCTCTCGATTTGGAAAAATTCGATAAGAAAGTTCCATTCTTCAAGAGATAATCCCATTTTTTTTCTTGTGCGTCTAATTTTTAATTTCTCTAAAGTCCGTGCAATAAATATAATAATTACACATCCAAATAGCACAAAAAATATTCCTTTAAAAATATTGAAGAACATATCTGCTTTTGAAGTTGGCATATTAATAAATGAATATAATAAAAAGCCAACAAATAATATTACAAATATAGGTAAAATTGCGTATCTTCCAACTAAAAACCATATACCAAATACTTTCCTTGATATCCACGGACTTTTAAATTTATGAAGTTCTATCGCATAATCATTTAATTCCTTAGTGGTGAATGCTCTCATAATTTTTTATTATAAATACTTTTATATTGACATTTTCTTATCATTGGGTAATCCATCATATTTAATTAACAATCTTTTCAATATTTTTTCCGGATAAAATAAAAATATATGTGATTCACCAATCCTAGTAAAGCCACATTTGGCAGCTACAGAAAATAATTTATATTCATTAATTTCTGTATCGGTACGTAAAATAAGTTTATTTAAGCCGTAATATTCAATTGCTGGAATCGTATCATAGCTATTAAAATCACCAATTTTAGTTCTTACTTTAACATTTTTCTGTTTAAAATAAAATTCCGCATCTATTTTATTATCTTGAATTGGTTTCACCAATGCAACTATTATAACATTAGAACTATAGAAATCTCTATAAATAGTTTCGATAAATTCTTCGGTTATTTGAAGTTTCCGATAATCTGGATGAATAACTAGTCCTTGGATGAAAACAATTTTATCGTATGGTCTAATATCCAAATCTTTATCGGATATAATTTTTTCAAATTCGCTAAAAATATTCTCATATCTATGCTCGTGAATTAATTTCTCTGTATTTATTTTTAATAATTTAGCCAATCCAAAATTCCAAACGGAGAATCCATATTCACCGATTATTAATGGTGGTAAATTTTCGGAAATTCTTAATTCTGAAATTGTTCCATTATATTCTGTTATAATGTTATCATTTTCATTAATCAAGTTAAAATTTTTACGATACCCCTGAGTTTTAAATGTGATATTATTCAAAACTTTCCACATAATATTATTCATCCTAGTAAATTTAGTCGAAATATAAGTTCTTATAATAACTCGTGTGATTTATTCATTTTATCCAATAATGACGCATAATATCCCTTTACTTCATCCTTATGTAAATAATCTTTTGGGTCAAAATTTTCATCAATATGGTCTTTCCAATATAATTGAATGTTGAATGCAATTAATGTGTCGATGAATTCGTTTAATGTCGGAGGATAGGATAATCGTATGTAAACATCATCATTTCTCAGTATATAGAAATCTGAATAAACATCAAATTCGATATTATCGCCATTGGTGTATTTAGTTTTATAAGATTTCCACCCATCAAATAATGTTAATAGTAGGTCAAAATCAAATGGTTGGGTGAGAAATTCCCTGAACTTCTCAGTCCCAACCGTGTTTATAAATGGTGTTACCTTTATCATTTTATCTTATTTAACTCAATACTACCACTAGCTGTAACATATGTACCATGTATTTTTAATTCAATAGTTCCGGCATCAATAGGATTACCCATATTGCCATCCCAATACTGAATTTTTATTCCATCATCTGTCTTTTCATAAGCAGTTGCGTATGTTCCACAGAGTATTGGGAGTCGGATTTCTTCATTTTTTCCTAGGTATTCTTTAATAAACTCATAATTTAAATTTTCTTTCTTAACAATCTTACCTAGTCTGTTTTTTGGTTCAAAATATGAAGCAATATATGTATCGCTGCTATTGGGTGTGAATACTACTAAGCAATCGAAAAATTCTCTTCCTTCTTCGGGTATCCAAGTAATTGTGCTAAAATTAATAATAACAGAACTTCTATCTACACGATTAACAGAACCAAAATTTGGATAACCATAACCGGTAGCCATTTTCGTAACATGCCAAAATTCAGATATACCCGTAGTTTCATTATGATATCCTATTAATTTCCCATCATCACCCCTAAATTCACCAATCTTAGTAAGCCAATAATCAGTGCGTACTTCAGAGGCAATCTTCCACCCATCGTCATCCCTTCGATATAAATTCAACTTTCTTTCATCCATTTGATAAACATATGGTTCATATGTCATTACAAAGAGTTTACCATTTGCAACAAATGAAAAATGATAGTTAGTGAAAAGGATAAGGTCTTTAATTTCCTTAACTTCATTAACTGTTATGATTCCTTTTTCTTGTGAAATCCTTATGAATTCATCGATTGTTCCGGCTTCAATATTATTAAGGACTGCATGGAATTCATCAGTGCCATAGGTATCAATAAATTTTTGGGTAATGCTACCAATAGTTTTACGACCTTCACCAAAGTTTTCGATTTGGGAACATTGCTTATCATAATAAAATGGTGCTTGACTAAATGCAGTCAAGGAAAGCATTAAAACCAGCAGTGAAATTAAAATCTTTTTCATATCATTATTTTTAATTATGCTAGTTATACGGAATTGACAAATGAAATGTTACAAAAATAGTAGAGTTTATTCGTCAACTAATTTCAATTCTGCAACAGCTATAACCATAACATTTTTGGGGAGTTTTTTATTTTTATGTTCATCCTTAATCAGGGATGTTGATATATAGTCCGAAAAAATGTCTCCCACATTGGTTGGATTTCTATCTTTTACTTCAAAAAGCGTTTCTTCTGTATCGGAATCTATAAACTTTATGTTGATTCTCGGTGTTTCTTTTACGTATCTACTCATTTTCTTTGTTATTTTCTTTATAATTATTTTCACTGAAATCATTTAATTGACTAACAAATTTAAATACATCAAATAATAAAACTTTGATAGTCCAAATAATAATAACCCATTGGAAATATGTTATGTAAATATTTGTTGGAGGATATAAAACAGATTTCCAGGCAAAATTTATAAAAATTCCAATAAGAAGTGCTTCCATAAAAAAATATATCATTATTGGCACAATATAAAACATACTTTTAAAAAAATTCATATTATCTATTATTAATTTTTAAACCCATTTCTTTCATTTTAAGCAATGCTTCTGCGTTGCCCATTGCATCATCTATCGGATGATGCGAGTGCTTTGTAGTACGAAGTTTCTTCCACCCTGCCCACATATCCATTTGCATTCCGCAGTATAAGTCACCAATTCTACGTGAAGACCATCCGAAGGGATTCTTCCCAAGATATGTGAGAAAATACCAATTAATCCAAGATGCATCATATCCATTGTTATCTGAAATAAGAATTGGTCTGCCTTTAGAATTATCTTTTAGCCAAGCATCAAAGTCAGTCATTACTTTCTTGGGGTCATCAAAAGTTTCGTGCGTTGCTCTACTGAATCCACTTACAGCAAGTGCTTCGGGTACATATATGGGTGAAATTGGTCTTGTTTTTCCATAAAAGGTCTTATCGAGTTCCGGAGTTACCATAACCACCCCAAAGCACACCATACTGTGCGTACCCAATAAACCACCATCCGATTCTACATCAACTACAAATAAACTCATATTGCGTTTTCTTTAATACATTTTTCGATTTCTTCTCTCGTCCATAGGTTTCCTATTGGAAAATCTTTCTTTTCACGAGTACTGATTCCAATAAATGGTCTATGATATTTCCTTACACAATCATTAATGAAATCAATTAAACTGAAAATATCTTCATCTGGAGATACGTAGAATTCGTAGCCAAGCATTGCAGGACCACCACATTTAATGTCAGTTGAATCGTTTCTTTCGCATGAAACGTCCACATATATTGCATCACAAACTTCAATAATTTTAGTTTTCATTATTTAAAAGATTTAAAATTTTATCTTTAATACCACATTGTTTAATGCCTTCACTGACACGTGGAGTTATAACAAAATGTTCCGGACTTATCCACTGGCTTAAATCTAAGTCATCAATAGCGACCCAATTAGTTAAAGTGTGCTCGGCAACATATTTGTTAATCTCGTATGCACGACATTCCTCTAGTTGTTGTAGACTATAAAATATATGACCCCATGAAGAAGCCGTAGTATCAGAAACAATTGCATTTACAGCATTCCATTTGAAAATTTCATTCATCTGTTCGATGGTGTAATTCAATTTCCAATCACTTGATAGGATAATTTTTGCACCACTGAGATTATCAAGAATTGAATTGAAAACCTTAACGCATTTTTCATCGAAACGATAACAATTTAAAGCAGGATGCCACTTCTTTCTATTGGTATTGAATTGATATGATGTAGCTAGTACACCATCAATATCGAGAAATATGTGAGGACTATTGTTCATTTAACGCTTAATTTGTAAGTCTTATAAACCACTAAAATTGAACTCTAATGAATCTTTTGCAGTGGTTATGTCGTGCACTTCATCAAGTTCTTTCCATAGTTCTTCAAGTACGTCTTGGTTTAGACTATCCTTATACCAAACCAATGCCATTTGGAAGATAGGCTTACGATAGGCATATTCATTAACGTATTTTTTATACATTGAACTACCCTCAGATTTACTATAGCTTGCATTTGCGAGCATGTCGTGCATTTTCAATATAATTGCCCGATAATCTTTTACGGTTTTACCCATAGTAAGCAAGTGTTTCATCAGACGGTTCTCTGCCGGAACATCGGTTACAGCTAATGTAATATCCGCAACGTCCTTACCACAAACATCACAAATATTATTGTAGGTCTGTTTAGCATCTTCCATGAGGTCGTGGGTATATGATGCAGCTTGTGTATTATAGGCATCCCTAATATTTTTAAAGACTGCACTATATTTATGAACGTTATTTCTTACCATATTAATATGAAGAAAATAACTTTGACCACCGTATTCACAGTTGGCATCGTCATAGCACTTACGTGCATAATTTTTAATTATTTCTATTTTATCAACCATTTTCCTTTTGATTTAATTCATTTAGAAGTTCGGTATATTCATCAAGTTTACCCTTTGCTTTTACTAGGTCTTCTTCAAGCCAAGTGATTTCATCTTGGAGTATTTTAATTTTCTTCTTTTTATCTGTAAGAACTTCAAGTAGGCTGTAATAAACCTTATCAGCACCATCGTAATTTGCTTGTAAATAATCTCTAATATTTCCCATTATATAGATTTTTTATAAATTTTAACGTTTTCAAATTTACCACTCCAAAGTTTATCACCATTATATAATGATTTATCGCCTTTGGTCTGTAGGAAGTCAATACTTTTCGTATATCTACTATTCTTAGCATCCCTAGCAACCCACCATCCGTTAATTTCTTTGTATGGACTTTCAATCCAAATGGTATCACCGTATTTAATTTTACCTTTATATAAATTGGTTCTATCATAAACTAATTTACTTTTGCGATAATCGTTATCTAGCATTTCCTGGCTGATAGCTACCCAACGGTGCTGACTTGCTTTATGTGGATTAATTCTAGACCTATCACCGGTAATTGTTGGACTATCATCACACTGTCTTTTTTCAGCGTGATAAATAGTACCCCATACATCATCGTATAGTAATTCGAATTCGGGTTTTGGGGTAACGACTTCCGTAATAACGGGATTTGGAATAACAGTAAGAATTGTCGATTCTGTAGATTTTTCGAATGATTTAGCATGACCCCCGCTTATCATAGCCATTGAAACTAATGATACTATAATCAATGTAATTAATTTGGATATCTTCATATTTCAGTTATTATATTTTGCAATTATACGAATAATTTTTTAATTTGTTACAAATTTTAACGTATTTTTACGTAGGAATAAATACTTTTGTTGCAAAATAAATAAATATAGGTATATTTGTAACAATTTAAATCTAGGTTTCGTATAATGAGAAAAATTTATGAAAAGCGATAATAAAATTATGGAAATAATTAAAGTAAGTGGATTCCTCATTACATCAGATGAAGACCCATCCGTAGGTATTTTCAAAGTAGAGTGGGTATTAAAAAACGATTTTTACTTTGATAATAAAGAAGAACTTGAAGAATTCCGCAAAGACCTAGAAAAGACTTTCGAGAAGTATTGTGGTATTGTTAAAGTCGAAACTTTCGAAGAAAGACAAAAACTAATTGATAGCGAATCTTACTAAAATGATTTTTTTTGATGAGGGAACGTATTTATGATAAAATATTAATATGGGAACAAAATATGCGTCAAAAGAATTACAAAATGAAATTGTTTCTTTATACGAAACAAAATCGGAAAATGATATTGCTATCATGTATGATAGAACACAATCGGGAGTTAATTTAATATTAAGAAGAAATGGAATTATTAAGTTAAAGAAAAGTAGATTGAATATGAGCCGCCTTGCGCTTAATGTTGATTATTTTAAAAAGATTGACTCCAATGATAAAGCATATTGGTTGGGTTTTATTTGTGCAGATGGTTGTATTAATAAAAGTAATAATAAGGTATCTTTAATTTCAAAAGATTTGGATGTTATTATTGGATTTAAAGAAGCTATTGGTGCTGAACACGCTATTAGTAAAAGGGTGCATTTTGATAAACGAACAAATAAAACGTATACTGCATATAGCATTCAAATTGGAAATGAAATATTCACGTCACATTTAATTAATTTAGGTGTCACTTCGGATAAAACAAATGTATTGGAATTTCCAAAAATTGATGAAAAATATTATTCGTATTTTATTGCAGGTTTATTTGATGGAGATGGGTCGGTTTCGTGGAAAGGGAAATATAAAAATCGTTTAACAATTAACCTAATATCAACACAAGAAATTCTAAAATTCATTTCAGAATACATTGAAGTAAATTTAAATATAACTCCAAAATATTGTTGTAGCGTCACCAAGAACAAACCAAATGTTTGGAAAATGCATTTATATTCTGATGCACATAGATTTTTAGAATTTATATATTCTGACAATAATTTCAAATATTATTTGAAGCGAAAATATGATATGTTTTTAAATAACACCATTAATCGAGAAAATGTTCGACATTTTAGAAAAGTGCTTCAATATGATATTAACATGAATTTGATTAAAACTTGGAATAGCAAAAAAGAAATTAGTGATACATTATTGTGTTCAGAATCAAACTTAAATAAATACTTAAAAAATGGTAGTAAAAGAGGAACATTTAGAAATCACATCTGGAAATATGAATAATAACAATACTTTTAATAATTGCCTGTTTTTGGATTGTGACGGTGTACTCAATTATGGGTTGTTTTACGAAGAAAGATATAAGCAACTAACTAAGTATAACGACATTCCATTCTACAAGACGGTAAAGAAGTACTTACGTAAACTACTTAAGTCTAAAGAACTTTCAAGACTTGATTACTATAAGAGTCAAATGTGTCCAATGCGTATGCAATTACTCAATGAATTCTGTGCCGAAACCAATAGCGCAGTGGTGCTCAGTGCAAGTATGCGTAGTGGTTGGACTGTTGAAGACCTTCAGAAAATATTTAATTATTGTGGTGCGACATTTACTATAATAGGAAAGACTGGTCACAGTGAGGAAAGAATTAGAGGCGTTGAAATTTATAGTTGGTTAAAAGATAACTGCAAGACATGGTTTGGTGTTGATTATTATGATTTCAGTCGGTACATTATATTTGATGATGATGGCGATTTTTTAATTTGGCAACAATCTAATTTTTTCCAATGTGACAATTATGTTGGTCTTACTCCAACAATAACATATAGAGCTAAACGATATTTAAATAGTTTAAGATAGGTTGTCGATGATTAATTTACAAAAAAATAATCTATTATGGACAAAGGTTTGAAATTTAAATTTTTAGTCTTTAATAATAATGGTAATAAATGTTAACATTTTAGTTATGAAAGATAAATATCACTATCTAATAATAGGCGTATTAATTATTTTTCTTATTTTTATTGTTTTCTTAGCTAGGAAAGGCAATAAACTAGCTGCAGCTGAACGTGAAAGGCAAATATTAGAATGTGATTCTAGTCGCATTAAAGGATATAATCAGGGAATGATTGACGGCTACAAAGAAGGTTTCTGCGATGGCTTATATCTATATAGTGAACCCGATACAACAAATAAATAATAATAATATATGACAGACGTTGAATTGATTGGTAAAATCTTAGTATCAAAAAAACCTTCAGATATTTTTCCGGATGATTGGAAAAAAACATATTTACAATACAGTAAATTGATTCATCCCGATGCTTGTAGTCAAGCAAAGGCTTCGGAAGCAATGGCAAAATTGAATTATTACAAAGATATCGTTGAAAATGGTATTGGATATGTTGATGAAACCGGACCATTCCGGGTTTTTGAAAAGAAAATAGTGTATACTGTTAACGATACCAATCGTAAACTAATCACAAAGTCCGTTAATAACTACAAAATATTAATGTCAAAGTCTGACAAAGCGTCAGTAGTATTTCATCGTTATCTGCCAGAAAGCATGAAGCTGGAAAATGACCGACTTATAATTTATTTGAAAGACCGTGCAGTTCCACTCACAAATCAGAAATTGTCACAAAATCACGTTAACTGGCTGTTCAGTAGGATGTTCGAGTTTACCTTGTGGCTTAGAAACATTGGGTATTCTCACTTGGGATTAAACCCCACAACAGTCTTTGTAGTGCCTGAAACTCACGGTATTATACTGATTTCGTTCTATCATATGACTCCATTGGATAAGAAAGCCGAAACCATTAGTGCTAAATATAAAATGTGGTATCCAACTACATTATTTACAAAAAAAATCGCCACGCAAGATATTGATTTGGAATTATGTAAGAAGATTGCACTATATTTGTTAGGTGATAGGTCAGGAGCAGGTACTAAGTTGAAGGTTAATAAAGATGTGAACCAGGAAATGCTAACATTTCTTTTGACTAAGCATCAAAATGAAGTTGAGGAATACGCTCAGTACAGAGAATTATTAAAAAAGAACTTTGAGAAAAAATTTTATCCGCTAAATTTGTAACATTATAGAAATAAATTGCGTATAATTGCATTCTGAATATAATTAGTATTAACAATTAAATTTTAAAATTATGGGAAAAGACACCTTTTCAAAGCCACAGACGTTCGAAGAAATGGTTGAGGCACAGGAAACTCAGGAAGCTGCTGTTTCTACACCTGAAGTAACACAGGAAGTTGTTGCAGATACAGAACCCACTCAAGAGGGTGATAAACCATGTGATTGCAGTGAGCCTTGTGCTGACAATTGCGATTGCACAACTCCAAAAGCCGAATAATCATGGGATACAGTGGTTGGTCTGATGATGCATATACCAATCTTACTTCAAGTAAGAAATATGCCAGTAAAAGTGCTGATGAAATCTTTGCGAAGACTATCAACAGCGATATGGACCCAATTAACCTTGGAATTAGAGAATCACGTGACAGTGATGCTCACCCAACATCGTTAGCTGTAATGGTTTTTCTTGATGTAACAGGTAGTATGGGTAGAATTCCCCATACAATCGCACAGGAGAAACTCGGTGCATTGATGAACACCATCATTAATAATGGTGTCGAACATCCTCAAATCCTTTTCGGAGCAATCGGTGACCATCGCACCGATAAATTTCCACTCCAAATTGGTCAATTCGAAGCAGGTACTGATGAACTTGACAAATGGCTAACTAGCGTTCATATTGAAGGTAATGGTGGTGGGCAACGTAAAGAAAGTTATCTTCTTGCATGGCTTGCCGCAGGTCGCCACACTAGTATCGATTGTTTTGAGAAACGTAATGAAAAAGGTTTCCTTTTTACAATTGGTGACGAAGCAAGTTGGGATAGTCTTGATGTCAAAACACTGAAAGAACTACTTGGTTATGCAGAGGCACAGCTAGTTACCGACCAACAGATTTTGGACGAAGCACAGAGACTTTATAATGTATACCATATACATATCAATGAGGGTAGTTACCGTGACGATGACGAAATTTTGGGTTATTGGAAAAGAATGCTCGGAGAAAGACTCATTGTGTTGAATGACTACAATGCGGTTTGTGAAACCATTGCAACCCTTATTGCGGTACAGCATGGTGTTGACATGGCATCCGTTGTAAGCAAATTCAGTGCATCAATCGCAGGAGCAGTCTCAACAGCACTCGCAGTAGTTGGTGCAACAGCACTCGCTAATACACCTGACGAAGGAACGTTAAAACTTTAATAGAGACATATTTGAGACAAAAGGGACATGTTGAAAAATATGTCCCTTTTTTTGTAACATTAATTTTAATTATCCGTATAATCGGGAAAAATATTAACATATGGCAAAGATAAAAATAATTCTCGGACTTGGCTTCGGGGATGAAGGTAAGGGTTCAACTGTTAATTCGTTATGTGGCAATGTTGATGACACCTTAGTTATAAGATTCAACGGGGGGCATCAAGTTGGACATACTGTTGTCCATAATAATATCCACCACGCATTTTCAAATTATGGTTCAGGTACACTTAGAGGTGTTGCAACCTATTGGAGTGAATACTGTACTGTAAATCCAGTTGCGGTAATTCGTGAGGGCGAAGCACTTAAGAAATTTGGTATAGACCCCATTGTTTATTACAATGCAAACGCAATGGTGACTACACCTTTCGACATTTCGCACAATAGAAGTTCTGAAATACAAATTAATCACGGTAGTGTGGGTGTGGGTTTCGGTGCAACCATTCAAAGAAATGAAGACCACTATCACCTATATGTAAGGGACTTACAATTTCCAAAAATCAGGGATGAAAAACTCCGGTTATTAATGAATAATTATTATAATTATAATTTTGAACCCGAAGAACCACATCAAAATGCCTATACGAGATTATTATATGATGAATTCATAAAATCTTGCGATTTATTTGTCAAAACCCACGAAATTGTTAATGACCTTGAAGGTACTGGAGCACTTAGTGCTGATAAAGATTTGATTTTCGAAGGTGGACAGGGCATTTTACTTGACCAAGACTATGGGTTCTTTCCACATGTTACAAGAAGTAATACCACTTCAAAAAATGCATTGAAAATCATACGTAATAATGGTTTGGAAACCGATGACATCAAAACATATTATGTTAGTCGTGCATATCAAACCCGTCATGGGAATGGCTACATGAGTAATGTGGGTATGGATACTTCATACATCAAAGAAAACCCCAAAGAAACCAATGTTATGGGTTTTCAAGGTGAGTTCCGGAAAACCGTACTTGATTTGGATTTAATGAGTTATGCATTATCTTGCGATAATCATCATAATAAATTATCTACTAAATACCTAGTACTTACTTGTTGCGACCAAATTCCGGAACAAGTTCCAATTACAATGAGCAGTAATTTGCATTTAATGTCACCAAAAGAAATTGCAGAACGATTAGGTTTACGAATAATTAGTAGTAAATCTGAAAAGGGATTTTTATATTGTTTTTAATTAAATTTATTAATATATTTGTTAAAAATTTATTCTTATGTCAACTTTATTCGATGATGACTACAAAGACCATGCACGTACATATGGCACTCCAGATAGTCGAATGTTAAAAGAAGTTATTGATGCTGGTTTCAAACCCATTGCAATCACTGTAATGATATGTGAAGAAACATTTGTTTTTAGAAGTGATAAGGAAGCTAATGATGCTTGGGAAGTCTTTAAAAACGAAGGTTGGTGGTATGGTTTATCTGCATTTGATGAAAGTCGTGAGCAATATGTTAAAGAATTGTATGGTGGTGATGAAGATAGTGCACCACTTGTATATTGGCTGGATAAAAACTTTGAACCTAAATAAATGGAAAATTTAAATAAACCAAAGTATGGTATTTTAGATAATGGATTATTCGGTGTTCGAATAATATCAGGTATTGTAACAGGTATTAGGTATACAGAAGATAAACCCGTATATGAAATATCATTTGGTAAAGATAAGTGGTGGACAACTGAAATTACTGATAATTTGGAAGATGTTTTCAACGCATTAAAAATAACATCATTAGATAGAGTCGCTAAGACTCATGGTTTATCAATTAAATTTGGAAAATAATGAAATTCCTAATACAAAAAATCAACGGTGAAATCAGACATGATTTTGCATTTACCTTGCTTGAATCAATCAGATTTAAGAAGTGGTTAAGTCCAGAGGATAAAATCGTGGTTAAATTCGCAAATACCTATGAGATAACCGACCCCGATATGATTTATCCTAATCCTTTCAAAGATTATCATAAAGACTATGTGCCTGTGGGTAGTGTGGATTTTGTTACCGACTTTCTAATGTATTTCTATGGCATAACTCCGAAACCCATTAATGTTCCTTCACTATTATTTCCATATGCAAATAGAAAGATAATTAATACCTATACAGAATGCCCACCACCTTTTGGAAAAGTATTTGTTAAATCTAATGATAAAATTAAATCATTTACTGAAATAATTGGTGCGGACTATGACCTTAAACCCGGAAATTATCAAATTAGTGACCTAATTGATATTGAAAGCGAATGGCGTGCATTTGTTTATCAAGATAAACTCGTTGGGTTACAAAATTATAGTGGTGATTTCACAATGTTTCCGGACGTATCACAAATAAATCAAATGATTATAGCGTATAAAAATGCACCTGTTGCATATACTTTAGACGTTGGAGTTTTTGACGAAAAGACGTTTGTAATTGAGGTTCACAATTTTTTTAGTTGCGGACTATATGGTTTTGCTAACCATGCAATATATCCGCACATGCTTTATAAGTGGTTTAAAGAATACCTGAAATTAATGGGTAAAGAATTCTGGGAAAACTATAAGCATGAATCTTTACCAAACATAAAAGAATATTTGAAAAAAGGTTAAATGCATAATATGAAAATCGTTAAGATAAAAATAACTTGGAGTAGTTTTCCAAATGATATTATTGAAGATGTTGATATAAGAGTACCTTTAGGCTTATCCGAAAACGATGAGAACCAATATATTCAAAGGGAAATTGAAGATAAATATGAATTTATGTATTAATTTTGTAACATTATTAGAATTGAATACGTATAATCAACAAATATATAATTATGGCAAGTATTGAAATTAATGGGGTAACATACCAAGGCAGTTCGATTACAATGAAAGGTAATCAAATTATCGTTAATGGTAAGAACGTCACTCCCGATGGAAAAGAAATAAACATTTTGGTTGAAGGTAACATTAATGAAGTCCAGATTGATAATTGTAATAAATTATTGATTAACGGCAATGTGAATACTCTCAAATCCGGAAGTGGCGATGTTAATTGTAATACGGTCACCGGTAATATCCAAACCGGAAGTGGTGATGTTGAATGCAGTGATGTTGGTGGTAGCATTCAAACCGGAAGTGGTGATGTTAACGCAGGTAATATTATTGGTGGTGTTCGAACAGGTAGTGGAGATATTAAATATAAAAAATAAATAAAATGGCAACTGCAAAAGAAAAAGCAACCGAATTAATCGGTAAATTTAAAATAGCTACTTCCTATAGATATCAGGAATATGCGGGTGCTAATTCAACATTATTTGAACACGATATCGAGGAACTTAAAAATTGTGCATTAATTTCAGTTAGCGAAGTGATTGATGAACTCGAAGAACAAAAACAATATATTGATGATAACTTTTTGTTTGATTGGAATAATAAAGTTATTAAGTTTTGGGAAGACGTTAAAAACGAATTAAACAATATAAAATAATAACTATGGACACTAAAATTTTTCCGGTTCTTTTCAAGAAAACCAGTACGGGTGCAATACAGGAATGGCAAGTTGGCGTTTATGATGTCGATGGAATTGCTACCATTATAAATGATTACGGTCAGGTTGGTGGTAAAATTCAGCAAAGTAAGGAGCAGGTTCTTGAAGGTAAGAATATTGGTAAAGCAAATGAAACATCTGCATTTGCACAAGCATTTGCACAAGCTAAAGGTCGTTGGGAAAAACAGTTAAAGAAAGGTTACGTGGAATCCATCGAAGATGCACAACAGGGTAAAACCGATGCTATCATTGAAGGTGGCGTATTCCCGATGCTTGCACACAAATTCAGTGAACAGGGACACAAGATTAAATATCCTGCACTGGCACAGCCAAAGTTGGATGGACACCGTTGTACTTCACAAAATGAAAATGGTGAAACAACATTGTGGTCAAGAACCAGAAAACCAATTTTGAGTGTGCCACATATTGCAGAAGCACTTGGTAATCCTGTTATTCTTAACAGATTTGATGGCGAATTATATAACCACAAATACCACAATAATTTCGAAGAACTTAGTTCAAAAATTCGTCAGGAAAAACCAGTTGAAGGATATGAGGAAGTTCAATACCATGTATATGATTTTCCGAATCCTACGTTAACAAACATGGAACGTTATAAGACCTTGGAAGCAATGCGAGAGCATTATGAAGGCACACCTATTCATATTGTTGAAACCATTGTGGTTAATAACGAAGATGAACTCATGGAAGCCTTTGAACACTTTCTTGCAGAAGGTTTTGAAGGTTGTATGGTAAGAAATGCTGATGGTAAATACGTTTATAAACGTTCGTATGACTTACAAAAAATCAAAGAGTTTGATGACAGTGAGTTTAAAATCGTTGGTGTAAAGGTTGGTACAAAAGGGAGTATGGCAGGTAAGGCAGTGTTTACTTGTGAGAATGGTGACACCACATTCGATGTTAAATTAAAAGGTAATATGGATGAACTCACCAAGTATGCTAATGACCCATCATTGGTAATCGGTAAAATTCTTACAGTTAAATATCAGGGAATGACCAAATATGGTCAGCCAAGATTTCCGGTAGGTTTAAGATTCAGGGAGGATTTATAATATGGAAGACAATACGGTTAGAAAACTAAAAACTAGAATTGATGCATTAGAACTAATGCAAGTAAATTCTAATTACGAGAATTGGATGCAACTTCAACAAACAGTTGAAACTCTTAAGGTCCAACTTAAAAACCATTTGATATGGTTAAATAATAATTCCAAGCCACGTAAATTGGTTAATGATAATTATTCAAAATAAATTAATATTAAAAGAAGGAGTTGAAATGAAATTCAAAACCCTAAGAAATAAGACTAGCAAAGAATTTGTTCAATTACACAAATTTAATGACAAATATTTGGAGTTTACTTCACATATCCCATTGCTTTTACCGTTATCTGCATCGATAGAGGGATTAAAAAATGTTCACATGCAGGAATCAAGTTCTGAAAAAACGTTATTTGTCGATTATGATAATTATGAAGTCGTTGAACTCGATGTATTCGATAGTGGTGAAGTTGGGGCAGATATTCGAAATAAACTCGGTTCTCCAACAAATTTATTGGCAATACTTAAACTTTACTTCAATGAAGAAGATGCCGATAGAATAAGAAGACTAGAGAAGTTTATCAAGAAAGAAATGGAAGTAAGTGAAATTTCTTTAAAATATATTGCCGAGTTATTATAATTTTATATCTTTGACATTAAATATTGATAAAATGAATTGGGTTTACAAATTGTTTAGGTACAACTATACCTACTACGTACAAGGCACAGAAGAACGTGATAGTGAATATGCGCTACTATATGTTCCGGAGGACGCTAGTTTTAATAACAACAGAAGTACTCTGCTTAATGCTAGACATCGTAAGAATTATCATGAAATTGATATTGAAAGTGTTGTGGATTTAACAATTAAATTTTAAATAAGTTCTTTGAATGATTTAAGTCTTTCTGCTGAAAGCAAAACAGTAATTGAGGGCACTCATGGAGTGGTTGGGATTGGGCAACCATAATTACAATCCTGCCAAGGATGTTGTTTGTTTGATGATGTTATGTGTTTATCATGGGGATAGCAGCCACTACGTACTTAGGAGAAAACGTGTGACCTCTTCGGCACTTGCATAAACGATTAGGTATAAACACAATAATAACATTCCGTTGGGAAACGGGCAGAAAGATTTATTAAATGATTGGATGATAGAGTGGATAAATATCCTGACTAAAGCCTAAAAATGGATTATCTATGTGGCGTAAATCGGGTTTGTCGGCTGGATAGTCAGTTACAGACATAGCGTAGGTTCGAATCCTACTCCAATCACGAGTACATTTCAGAATTAGGCAAATCTGAATGAACTGAGAGATAATATTGCCTCTGGAAAAACTACAAGTGCACTCTCAAGAAGGAAAGTCTGCGACTAAACCTAACTTTGTCCTTTCATAAATGAAATTAGACACTTTTTTAATAAAACGTGTATTATGATGACACATCAAATTAGGAAAAACATAGTTAGAGCAGCTAAAAGAAAAACTGATTGGTATAATGGTGAGGCTGCTCAAGACAAACTTATTGAGATTGAATGCAAGAAACGTGGGTATGAACTATGTCATTTTTATGCGGAGGAAGGACATAAATTATCAAAATTATTAGAATAAATGGAATGTCAAACGCTTGAAAGATATGATGAAAACTTACAACCTGTGTATAAACCTAAACGGGTTTTTAATACACAGGATGAAGCAATTGAGGTAGCTAAGTTCATCAATGCTCAAGACCATGTAATACATAAGGTAGTTCCTTATCGTTGCAAAGTTTGTAAAAAATATCATTTGGGAAGAAATGGAAAAGAATTAAAAGAAAAGGAAAGAGAAAAACATAAAAGACAAATAAAAAATAATTAAATATATGTTAACTAAAGCAGAAAAAACGTTTACTGATATTGGTCAGTACAGACAAATTGTAAGAGAAGTAAGAACACATCATGATTTTGCAGGTAAAGACGCTAATGGCGATGCAATTTACAGTCATACTTCACCATACCCTACTCTGAAATTCAGAGGAACAGTAAAATTACATGGTACTAATTCCTCAATTCTTAAATACAAAGACGAATATAAATTTCAGTCCAGAGAAAGAGTACTCGATATTGAGGATGATAACTCTGGTTTCATGAGGAATATGCTTGAAAAGGACTATGCTAAGTTATTTGAAGGTATTGAATTCAATGAGTATTGTGCAATTTATGGTGAGTGGTGTGGTCAGGGTATTCAAAAGTCTGTTGCTATTGCTCAACTACCTAAGATGTTTGTAATCTTTGCAGTTAAGATTGATGATGTATATCAGGATATGACAAAATATGAACATCTGAAAATCGAAGACCAGCAAATTTATAATATCTTACAGTTTCCACATTATCACATGGAAATTGACTTCAATAGTGTTGAAGTAAGTCAGAATCTTCTTGCTGATTTAACCATTGCAATTGAAACCGAATGTCCAGTTGGTAAATTTTTTGGCGTTGAAGGAATTGGCGAAGGACTGGTTTGGGAATGTATTAATGGCGAACACCGATATATTTTCAAAGTAAAAGGTGTAAAGCATCAAAACAGTAGAGTTAAGACGCTTGCTACTGTTGATGTTGAAGCAGTTGAAAACATGAACTCATTCATTGAATACGCTGTAACTGAAAATAGGTTAATGCAGGGCATTGATAAAATGAGAGAATTAGGACTACCCATTGAGCATAAAACAACCGGTGATTATCTAAGGTGGGTTTACAATGATGTAGTAAAGGAAGAAAGCGATACGATGATTGCAAACAACATCGACCAGAAGAAATTGGGGTCAGCAGTATCTACTAAAGCCAGAATGTTTTGGCTGAATTATCTGAATAATAATTTTTAATTAAATTGAAAAATAATGAAAAATATCTATGATTTTCTTACAAAGCGCAGTATGGATGCTATCCTCGTGAAAAATAAGGATGAAGTTGTTCGTGCAGCTAATTTACTAGAAAAATTAGGAATTAATGTTTTTAAGGATGAAACTTCAAAAAAGAACTATCTTGAAAGCGATAAAGTAGTTGAAAATAATTACCTTATAAAAGAAAAAGGTGATGAAGAGGGTTGGAGAATTCAATCACATTTCATTTCTGATGATACTACTGTTGAAGTTCTTGAGGCAAAAATCAACGAAATTCTTGCAACCGAACCAGAATTTAAGGTAAAAATCTTGGAAGAAGAAGTTGTTGAACTAAAAAGTAAAATAACCGAATTAACGGAAAGACTTGTTGAAATTAATAAAATACTTACCAAATAAATGGGACGCTATTCACGCAAGGATATGATAGAATTTGCTAACTTTGCAAAGAGTTGGCAATCTCCACAAACTGTTGAAGTGGCATATCAACGCTATTTAAAAGGTGATAGGATAATAGCTAAACGTAAAACAACAAAGTCATGAAAAATGAATTAAATGTTGAGAATAGTTTAGTTAAATATTATTTAAAACAAGCGGGACTATTTGAATACAATACTGAAAATCATTTGTTAAAAAATTGGGTATTAACTGACCCTAATGGAATGACACACACAACAAATAATATCTCAACATTTGCTAAAGAACATGGTTTATCACATAAATGTTTACGTGATATAGCATATGGTCGAAAAAAAATGCATAGAAATTGGTATTGTAAATTAGAAAGTTAGTATATTTGTATAAATTAAAATTTAATGTTATGAAATTTGACGCACTTGGAAATCGTATGAAATCCTACTATGAAGATAGAACACGCATATTGTTACCTCGTAGAGCATATAGTATTCTGAGACTCGATGGCAGGTCCTTTCACACCTATACACGTGGACTACAAAGACCTTTCGATGCAGGTCTTATCCAAGACATGGATGAAACTGCAATATATCTTTGCAAGAACATCCAAGGTGCTAAGTTTGGCTTCGTACAGTCTGACGAGATTAGTATTTTAGTTACTGATTTCGACAGCCTGACCACCGATGCTTGGTTTGATGGAAATATTCAGAAAATCGTGAGCGTCAGTGCAAGTATGGCTACCAGTAAGTTTAATTATTGTAGATTAATGAGAAGTCTGAGAGAGACGAAACCCGATGCAAGTGGCGCAGTATTATTTGCGAAAGCAATGGAAATGAAACTTGCTGAATTCGATGCACGTACCTTTACAATACCTTCAAAGACCGAGGTTGCTAACTATATGATTTGGAGGCAAGTAGATACGGTTCGCAACAGTATTTCTAGTGTTGCTCAGAGTCTTTTCAGTGCTAAGGAGCTGCACGGTAAGAATACCAATCAGATGCAGGAAATGATATTCAAAAAGGGCATTAATTGGAATGATTATGCCCCTCTGTATAAGAGGGGTAGATTCATAACAAAAGAAATGTATGAAAAGGATATTACTATACAGGATGTTACAAAAGAAGATTCTGTAGTTGTAAGGTCTCGTTGGATTTCAACTGAATGTCCTACCTTTACTCAGGACATGGAATTCTTATATGCTAGAATTCCGGAAAACGAATAATTTTGTAACATATCTGATTTTATTTCGTATAATGAGGTAAATTTAAAATATTAACTATGAGAAAAGCAAGTCAAGATAATGGTTTGTTTGTCGATAACGACAAGTTTATTGGCGTGGCATTAGGTCACGACTTTTGTGCTGAACACGAATGGGGTATAAGTGACCTCAAACGTTTATGCGGTATGCCCGAAGCATCGAAGAAAAACATGGGTGTTGCGAATCGCACTGCAACTAAAGTTCCAAAAATTATTTTCAGAGAAGAAGTTGTAGATAGAGGCACAACTAAATTGGCTAAAGGTAAATACGCCATACTATTTACGGGCGTAGAGTGGCATACTAAGGAACAAGATGAAAAGCATGTTCCCCATGATTTTACCAATTGGAAAGAAAGTCTTAATTGGAATGCCAAATGGAATTCCGAACGTCCCGATAGTAGGGGAGATAAAGACAACATCCTCACTGCTTGGGATGGTGGAAGTTTTGGCGTTGCTGTTATGGGTGAGAAAGAAGTACAGTGGCTTAAAGAATTGAAACTTGCAATTGAGGAAAAAAGACTTACAATTGCTATGGCTAATTTCAGACCAAAA